>OLIL01000007.1_pt1 | contig 315775 bp, 270 predicted proteins | sample 1609701 | NCBI WGS metagenome assembly OLIL01 (sample SAMEA4350146, study PRJEB24818) | metagenome | biome: human; feature: gut; material: faeces | place: Denmark | collected 2013-09
ATGATTTTTGATTTAAACTGTCAACTGTCACTTGTCAACTGATTTCGTGTTTCAGCCAGCGATCGCAATCGTCCAGCCGGCGGATCAAGGATAACTTGCTTTTCTTGGGCGAGGACTCACCCCGCCACGGATCCACCACCTCATGTGCCATCTGCCGGTAAAGGGCGCTGTCCGTGCAACCGTAGAGCGTCACCAGCAACAAGGCACGGGATTGCGGAGCTTTCACCACCGGGAGCATACCACGCATCGTGTCATGCAAACGTGTGAACTCCTCCTCATCGCCCAACAACTTGTAAGCAGAAAGAAGCAATGAGTAGATCTTGCAACGCATCACGTCCGTCTCCGCACGGAGCGAACCGTAGGATCTCAATACCTCACACGCCAAGCGGGTATCCTCCTCAGCCACGCTACCGGAGGTGTGATAACGGCCCAATGCGTCGTGCAAGCCCTCCCGCAAGCGGTCGTTGTCCAGGTGCGTATAGGCGTGCTTGCCCTTGGTGTTCAGCTCGATCAGCTCATATTCGCCCGGCTTCACCTCCAACAAGGGGACCCACATGCAATCGAGGATACGAGCCATCACATCTTTATGACCGCCACCCGGCTGGATCACCACCTCCGCCTCCATTCCGGCGAAATAGCCAGACGTGATACGTACGCGATCACCTTTCAGCAGGCGACCGCTGTCCGGAACGTAGACCGGAAGCTCGTTGGAATAAGATTCCGCCACCCAACGCAAGTTTCCCATCTCACTATCCGACAGGTAAGGGAAATGGGTCATGCCTCCGGAAGAGACCCGGGGTAGGAAATTGTATAGGGGAAGCGTGCGCTTCATCTGGAAGATCTCCTCCACGGAGGACCGGATAAACACGTAGTTGAACAGCAGGGGCCGCTTCGTGTTGACCATCTTGCCATCCACCTTCCTCACCTCCACGTACGAGGGGGCGAAGTACTCGAACAACGTCTCCCCACGACGCTTGCGCCGGGAAAGCTCGGCATCCAAGCTTTTAGCGGGGCTGATCCTGTCACGTCGTGCCACACCCGTAGTAGGAAGCGTGAGCACGTACCAGCGTACAGTCTTCAGGTCATAACGCTTGCCAACCCGCGCCGTACCCCTCTCCGAGCAACCGTCTCTCAAAACATTCATCATTATGATTATCTTTTCCTAAGATTATATCAAGATCTCCACTCAAGCCTCACGACAATTCAAAGCCCTACCAAGAGCGCCCTATTTACTCCTGATAAACAACACTTTATGTTTTTAAAAATGGCTTTTCTGAAAATCACCATCGCTTGAAATATTAAGCTACTTGGGAAGTAGCGTAAAAGATGGGAAATAATCATTTCCCAGTTGTAGAGACGGAGCGTGCTCCGTCTCCCACCGTCTGACAGTAATTTAGAATACTATTTTAAGGGGATGAGACGGGGCACGCCCCGTCTCTACAAAAATGTATGTTCGATTTTTGGAAGGGACGTGATGATGTAGGAAATACGAGATCATTTCGTCTCTATTGCCATGTCTATGCACTAGGAATAAGAACGAAGATTTAAGGAGAATCAAGGTCGGAGCACAAACTAATGAACAAACTAAGCCTAATGATTGCTTGTTATTTGTTATTTTTTATTACTTTTGCGCCGTGAAAGAATACGCTACTTCCCGAGTAGCAAGCCTCTTACCCCACTTTGGGTATCGGTTTACACACGCTCTCAAAACAATTCCGGTTCACCTTCGATAAACGTTCCAACGAGAAGCTCTTCAAATAGATCTGTGTTGTCTTAATAGACTTATGCCCCAACAACTCACTGATAACCTCGATCGATACATCTTGTTCCTTCAAGAACGAGGCGAATGAATGACGGATCGTATATGAGGTGACCGGAAGCGTAACGCCTGTCGATCTCGCCAACAACTTCAAGTCATGGTTAAAGCGGGACAAGGTCCTGTTATATTCTTTGTAGGCCGCCTCACCGGTTCTCGTTCCACTCAAAAAAGGAAATAAATAAAGGGATTCCTTTGCCGTACAAGCGGACAACTCATCCAACAGCCGCAACGCCCCGGAGGGAATCTCCAACTGTATGAGAGATCCGCTCTTTTGTCGGTGATACTGCAATATCCCATCCCGGATATTCTCCCATTTCAAATGCGTGAGATCCACAAACGCTATCCCGCTGAACGCAAACATCAACCGAACGGTCAACTGTACACGCCGCAAGGATTGATCCTCCAATTCAGCGTTAAACATACGCTCCAGCATCTCTCGCGGCAACGCCTTCTTCCGCTTGCTCTCAACGCCCGTGAAAACATCCTTGAACAGGTTGGGTACAAAGGGAGCCTCGTTCGCCTCCACGGCTAAGTTATAAATGTGACGAATCCGACGCATATAGGTAGACACCGTATTCAACGAACGGCCCTTGTCCAACAACCATGACTGATAGCACAAAAGCCTGTTCCTATTAATATAGGCATAAGGAATCGCCTCCATACCGCAAAAGCACTTGAACGAATTCAAGGCATCTTGATAACTCTTCGCCGTGGAATACCGTTTTTTCTCACGCAGACAAGCCATGTAGATGGACAGGCCCATAACAAAATCTTCTTCTTTTTTCATATCTTCTCCTTAATAAAAAGGCCAAAAATACTACCTTTGTACACTATTAATTAAGTAAACCATATTTAGAGTAAAAACATTACCATGAAGAGATTTTGGAGTATTCCACTTATGCTCATGCTATTCGCATGCCAAACTCCCAAAGAGAGTAGAGAGGAATTATCGCTTGCCGGTTGCTGGGAATTACGATTGGATTCAACAGATGTCACCGAGCAAGTTCAATTACCGGGTACCACGGACACCAACCAAAAAGGATACCCTAACAATGACAAGGAGGAGACAACTCATTTGTCTAGGCCCTTCCGCTATCAAGGTAAGGCTTGGTATCAGAAAGAGATCACGATTCCAGAGAATTGGGAAGGCAAGAGCATTTGGTTAATCTTGGAGCGAACAAAACCGACCCAAATATGGGTAGATAGCATATATGTCGGTTCATCCGACCATATTTCCACCCCTCAAGAATACGATCTGTCCGCATATCTCCGGGCTGGGAAGCATCACTTGACCATTCTAGTCGATAACGGTTTGAGCGTACCGCCCCAATTATTGGACAATTCACACGCTTATACGGAATCCACGCAGACAAACTGGAACGGTATTATCGGAGACCTGAAATTGGAAGCCCGTCCACAATTCCATATCTGCCGGATACAAGTATATCCACATGCGGATCAAAAAACGGTGGACGTAAAAATAAAGCTTTCAAATCCATTCGAGCAAATGATAGCAGCCGCCGTTCAAATAGAGATGGAGGCTTTCAACACAGGCTTAGAGCACCATATCCAATTCAATAAGAATATCGTAGTTCAACAAGACGAGATCGTATTCCAAATACCGATGGGTGATGACGCCTTGGAATGGAGCGAGTTCTCCCCTACCTTGTATCGCTTGACCGCGAACATCCAAGGAGAGAATATCCAAGATAGCCAAAGTACTACTTTCGGGTTAAGAGATTTCAAAGCAGAAGGAACACAATTCAACATCAACGGATTGACCACCTTCCTTCGTGGAAAACACGATGCTTGCGTATTCCCGCTTACAGGCCATGTACCGATGGATACCGCAGCATGGAGACGCTATTTCCGGATCGCCAAGGAATACGGTATCAATCACTGCCGTTTCCATTCATGGTGTCCTCCTAAAGCTTGTTTCGAGGCGGCCGATATCGAAGGTTTTTACCTCCAACCGGAGCTGCCTTTTTGGGGAAAGATGGAAAAGGGCGATACCACTTTGATCCATTTCCTCACCAAAGAAGGATTACAAATACAGGAGGCTTACGGGAATCACGCCTCTTTCGTCATGATGGCGATCGGCAACGAGCTTTCCGGGGATCAAGACGCGATGGTGGACATGATCGCCCGTTTCCGTAGTGAGGACGGACGGCATTTATACGCATCTGGATCGAATGACTATCTAGGCTTCAACGGCCCTGCGGCGGGTGACGATTACTTCACGACCTGTCGAGTCCCCGGCGCTAACGTATTCAGCAACCATACCCGGGGTTCCTTCTCTTTCGCAGATGCGGAGGATGGCGGTTATATCAACCATACCTATCCAAACTCGGTCATGAATTTCGAATCCGCTATCGAACAATGTTCATTGCCTATCATCGGACACGAGACCGGCCAATTCCAATGTTATCCGAATTATGAGGAAATCAAGAAATATACCGGGGCACTAAAACCTTGGAATCTGGAGATATTCCGCAAACGGCTGGGCGAGTCCGGTATGGCCGGACAAGCGGATGATTTCTTCAAGGCTTCCGGTAAATGGATGGCGCAACTTTACCGGGCCGAGATGGAAATGGCGTTCCGTACTCCGGGAATGGCCGGCTTCCAATTACTGGATTTACAGGATTATCCGGGACAGGGCACGGCGTTAGTCGGTATCTTGGACGCTTTTATGGATAATAAGGGCTTGATAACCGCCGAGGAATGGAAAGAGTCTTGCGATGATGTCGTATTATTGGTTCTCCTGCCTAAATTCTGTTACTCCGGGAATGAGGCGCTCAAAGGCTCCATCAAGGTAGCGAACTATACACCTACCGCTTTAAAAGGGAAACATCTAACTTGGACCTTGACGAATGGTCAAGATCAAGTAATCGCCCAAAATAACATACCGTTGCAAATCAATCAAGGCACGTTGGCCGAGGTAGGTCCATTAAATATCGCTTTACCTGCCATTCAAGAGGCTGAGACCTATACTTTACGGCTGGCGATCGAGGGCACGGAGTATCACAATCATTATCCGTTATGGATTTATCCGGAACATAATAACGTGCAAATCCCTACGGATATCAACGTTATTAAGAAATGGGATAAACAGGCCGAGAACTTATTGGCGAACGGGGCGAAAGTATTGTGGTTCCCGGATGCCAAGACTTACAAGAGCGTGACAGTAGACGGGTTATTCCAGACCGATTACTGGAATTACCGGATGTTTAAGTCCATCTGCGAATGGGTAAAGAAACCGGTCTCTCCGGGTACCCTCGGATTATTAATGAATCCCTCTCATCCGGCTTTCACTCATTTCCCGACGGATTTCCATACAAACTGGCAATGGTTCACGATGATAAAGAATAGCCATCCGTTGATACTGGACCAGCTTCCGGATAATTACAGGCCGATCGTACAAGTGATCGATAACGTGGAGCGTAACCATAAATTAGGGATGATCCAAGAGTTCAATGTCGGCCCGGGTAAGTTATTAATCTGTATGACAGACTTGGAAACCCAACAAGAATACCCGGAAGCCCGCCAATTATACCATACCTTATTAAGTTATATGGATTCCTCCGAGTTCTCGCCTCAGATGACATTAACGCCCGCTCAATTGATTGAGTTATTCACGCATCAAGTCGGAGATTCGAAGATCAAGGAATTAGGGAATATCTCGTATGACGAGTAAGCGAGAATAGATACTAGATCATTTCAATTACATCGGGCCTGCATTCAATTAAGCCCGATGTAATTCCCCAAAAGACCGTAGAAAAGGTTACCGATCAAACAAGATAGTCTTTCGTAACGGAACGCTCGCAGGATAGTAACCATAAGATATGAATTACGATGAACTAATTTCGCTAGAATGAAAGGCTGTTTTTTGACATCTATCTATTTAACAGACGATTACTGATTTTTTCTTGCGTATTTAGGAGCGAGCCGTACTTTGTCCCGGAAAAATCGATTCTCCGGGACTTAACTTTACAATTTGTCAATTTGATTATTCTGTCGAAAGACACCATCTTATTAAGGCATTTAATTCGTCGCATGGAAAGGAGCCTTGAATTCCGGACGGAGCGTACAGGTATCTTCCAATGGGAAATCCCGAGGGGCCTCTTGCGTCACTTCCCCGGTGGCTGCCCATTCAGCCCCTCTTAGTAAGGTTACCTGAAAACCCGTACACTCCATCGAGTAAATCATATTCGGGTCATTGCCGCAATGCCCCAACAGATCGACAAAGACACGCCCCTTCCCCCACTTCACCGTCCACATCAACGGTTCATGGCGTCCACGCTCATAAGCGGTAGCCAATATCTCCACATTCCGTACCGGACCACGCAAGCGGGTATAAATCTCGTCCTTAAAATGTTTCCATCTTATAGGCAGACCTTTCAAAATAGGGTGCTCCGGCGCACGATGCTCTAGGATCGTCTCATGCTGCAAGCCATGATAACCCGCATAACCGGGTGTATAATCGTATACATATTTGCCCTCTTTCCAATACAGGTAAGGACCGTCTTTCTCGTTTCGCCCCTCCCAAGCTCCCATGCCGATTATCTCGTTGTACGCTTTCCAACCGGCCATAGGTACCACGGAGGAATGGATAATCACGACCCCACCACCATCCGCTACATAGTTCTCGAAAGCTTTTTGGACAGGCTCGGGCCAGACTTCACCTCCGTAATTAACAACAACCAAGTTATATTTAGCGAAATCGGGCTTAAAGGTATTTATATCTCCTCCGAAATCCGGGGTAAAGACGAAATCCACCTTAAACATTCCACTGTTCTCTAAGATCTGCTTCATGGCCTCGCAAGCACCTCGCCAATAATGACTGCCATCTTGCCCGGCGATCATCATCGTTTTTATCACCTTTTTCTGGGCGTAAGAGGTTGAGGCTGATAAGGCGCAACAGATAAGCGCTATAAAATAGATATACTTTCTCATGGTTGTTGGGAGTTAAATTTTTCACTCTCGGGGCTCCATTCGATACGGTCGTAGCAACGGGTGGTTCGCAAATTATATCCTCGCTCATCAACCGTAAACTTCCCATCCTTGAAATAATCGATATATAACTCGGAGATCCCGTCATTATTACGATCCTCCACCGTAAGCGCATATTTATCTGTCACATAGATCTCATCCGATATATATTGGATCTCTCTCGTATAATTATCCACGATCACGTAATAAAACTTAAACAGGTCAAAAGTAGGGTAATGCCCATTATCCCGCCCGAAAAGCATGACCTCCTCCATAGCGGCATCATCATCCATATTCGCTAAAACGGATTGTTGAAACCAAAAGCCGTCTTTTTGCGCTTGCGGAGGAATCCGGTCCCAACCCTCTTGATGGGCTGTCACCCGGAATTGGGCATGGGCACCCATACAAACAAAAAGCAGGAGAACCCAATAAATCAATCGTCTTATCATGTCTATCATTTTTAATTATTATTCATATTTATAAGGCACAAATGTAATGATATGTCTCTTATTGATTATATTTGTCTTGTATTAAATTCACCTTTAGTCTAAATATATTATGAGCGATCAACCAATAGATTTTACGCAACGTAACATAGCCATCGACATCCTCCGGGCTGTCACGATGTGCGTGATGATCTTCGTAAACGATTTTTGGACCGTACATGATGTCCCTCATTATCTCGAACACGCCGCTTATGGAGAAGATTTCATGGGATTGGCGGATGTGGTCTTCCCCGCCTTCCTGTTTGCCGTAGGGATGTCCATTCCTTTTGCTATCGAACGGCGTTACGCTAAAGGGATGTCCGGCGAGTCCACGATCCTGCATATTCTTTCCCGAACCCTAGCCCTATTGATAATGGGCGCTTTCATCGTGAACTCCGAGGCAGGCATGGCCGATGATGCCTTGTTCCCGATCGGCGTCTATTGGTTATTAATGGTAGTGGCTTTTATTTGTATCTGGAATCAATATCCCCGGACTGATAATCCTACGAGACAGTTAACGTTTCGGGGACTGAAATGGATAGGGATTCTTATCTTACTATTCTTGGCCCTTACATTTAAGAGCCAGAGCGACGACTATTTCTCCGCCCGTTGGTGGGGAATCCTTGGATTGATCGGATGGACTTATCTGATTTGTGCCCTTATCTATGTTTTCGTTCGTAAGCGGATCGGTATACTAATCGGCGCATGGGTCACATTTTTACTCATTTGTGCCGTAACCAGCCCTATGAATGAAGCGCATGGTGGCGAGACATTATTTAATCTGCCTACGCCTAATATTTTACAAGATTTCCTGAATATCCTACATATCGGTAATGGGGGATTACCGGCTCTCACGATGGGAGGAATGATCTTATCCTTACTGAGCACCCAATACGCAAGCTCGGATAAAAAGAAAAAGCTGTATTTCATTGTCGCTACCGTTCTATGCCTATGTATAGCAGGCTGGATCTCCCGGCAATTCTGGATCCTTTCTAAAATAGGCGCAACTTTACCCTGGATATTTTATGTATCCGCTATTACGACAGCCGCCTATGCCTTTTTCTACTGGCTCGGGGAAAAAGGCTGGGTTCGTTGGTTCGCTATCATTCGTCCGGCAGGAACAGCTACGTTAACTACTTATTTGATGCCCTATGTAGCCTATGCGCTAGGATCTTTGCTCGGTATCAAGATGCCCGAAATGCTCACACAGGGTATGATCGGTATACTCAATTGCGCTTGCTTCTCTTTGTTGATCGTCTGGTTTACCGGCTTCATAGGGAAAGCGTACATCAAATTAAAAATTTAAACTTTAAAACATATCGCTATATGAAAAAGATTATCGGACTATTCTTGCTTATATGGGCCATAGGTTCGGCCCAAGTTTCCGCCCAATCAGAGACAAACCGTTTAGATAGTATCATGCCCGTACGAGGCTTGGCCATCGCCGCTCCATCCGCGCAGAAGTTGGATCTATTCTTGAAGTTCGTCCAAGAGGAACTGGCTCCCAGTCATTTCAACTTGTTGATTCTACGGGTAGACTGGAATTATGCCTATGAGTCCCATCCAGAACTGAGGGATCCGACCCCACTCACACGAGAGGATGTGAAAAAGATCGTAAAGGTTTGCCGGGATAACGGAATACGTATCGCTCCCCAGATCAATCTCTTGGGGCATCAATCATGGGCTGAGACTACCTACGCTTTATTACGTGAGTATCCGGAGTTCGACGAGACGCCACACGTGGATACCAAGAACTATACGGGTTGGCCCAACTCAGACGGGCTTTATTGTAAAAGTTACTGCCCGCTCCATCCGGAAGTACATAAAATCGTATTCGCTTTAGTAGACGAGTTGACGGATGTTTTCGAGACTCAATTATTCCATGCAGGGATGGACGAGGTCTTTTATATCGGACATGATAGTTGCGCCCGTTGTGGCGGACATGACAAGGCTGAGTTATATGCCGGTGAGGTCACTAAAATACAAAACCACTTAGCCTCACAAGGCAAACGATTGATGATATGGGGAGACCGCCTGATCGATGGCAAGACTACCGGGATCGGCGCTTGGGAAGCCAGCATGAACAATACCTACCGTGCGATCGACTTGATCCCGAAAGATGTTTTTATCTGCGACTGGCATTATGAGCGTGCCGAGCAGACCGCTGTTTACTTTGCCATGAAAGGCTTCGACGTTGCTACATGCCCTTGGCGTAAACCTCAGATAGCGCTTCAACAGGTAGATGATATGATCCATTTCCGCCAGCATTCAAATCCGGAAATGTCTCGCCATTTCCAAGGAATTATCGAGACAGTCTGGTCCGGTGCAGACAGTTTCCTCGAGGCCTATTATAACCCGACTACCTATAAGCAAGAGGTCTCAGACGCTGTCACGGTCAAGAAACTGATTGAGAAATATAAGGCCTTGGAGAATCGGTGAATGTAATTTAGGTCATAATTCCTGTAATCCATCTACAAAAGTTTCTCTGGATTTCATCGATCTTTGCCGTTGCAATCGAAAAGGGATAAACAAACCAAGAAGTAGAACTTATTAAAATAGCAATTATGACACTAAACGAATTCTTAAAGTACGTAGAAACAGGAAAGCCTCTTAAAGGAGACGAGGTCCATCAGTTTATGAACGAGATGAGCGATGAGGCCAGACGCATGACATTCGAGTTAAACGGCTCATATCACGATCCCGAGGAAATCCGTGAGCTGTTATCCCGCTTGTTTAATAAGCCGGTCGATCCGTCTTTTCGTGTATTCCCCCCGTTCTATACGGATTTTGGGAAGAATATCACGGTAGGCAAGAACGTTTTCATCAACGCTTGCTGTCATTTTCAAGATCATGGCGGGGTGACACTGGACGACGGTTGCCAGATCGGGCATAACGTGGTCTTTGCCACCCTCAACCACGGCTTCGCCCCCGAAGACCGGAGCACTACCTACCCTGCCCCGATCGTTTTGAAAAAGAATGTCTGGGTAGGCTCGAACGCAACGATCCTGTCCGGCGTAACCATTGGCGAGAACGCTATAGTCGGAGCCGGCTCGGTAGTTACTAAAGATGTACCGGACAATGCCATCGTGGGAGGTGTTCCCGCCAAGGTCATAAAATACATCCAATAACCCGTAACACCGATTACGACATCTGGGATTTCCGATATTCATTCGGGGTACACCCCACGGTCTTCTTGAATATGCGGCTGAAGTGCTGGGAGTATTGGAATCCTAGGTCGTAAGCGATTTGGCTGACGGTCTTGTTTGTCCCTAATATCCATTCTTTCGCTAAGGAAATAATCCGGTCTTGTATATTTTCTTGGGCAGTTTTCCCTGTCTCTTTCTTGATCAGATCACCGAAATAGTTCGGGGACAAACAAATCTTCTCGGCGAAATACCGTACAGTAGGTAGCCCCTCCTGTCTTAACAGATCGCTTTGCAGGTATTCATCCAGTAATCGTTCGAACCTCACCAACACATCCTTATTCGTCTCCGCACGGGTCGTAAACTGACGGTCATAAAAACGCAGGCAATAATCGAGCAGCAACTCGATATTCATCGCAATCAGCCGTTTGCTATGCTTGTCGATGGAGTGCTCCAACTCGATCTGGATTTTCCTCAGGCAATCCACGAAGATCCCCTTCTCTTCCTCAGAGAGATGTAACGCCTCGTTTGATTCATAGGAGAAGAAAGAATAACGCTTGATGTCCCGTCCCAAAGCCGTACCACGGATCAAGTCCGGATGGAAAAGCAACCCATGCGCCAAAGGCCGGGTCCCATCCTTAAGCTCAATACCCGTCACCTGCCCGGGAGCGAATCCTACTACGGTTCCTTCTTGATAATCATAATATTGCCTCCCATACCGAATATCCCCGCATTTCGTATCTTTCAGGAAAAGTCCGTATATACCATAATTAACCCGGAAATTAGTAGGCCATGTCTCGGACTTGGATAAATCTACCACGCTCACCAATGGGTGCAACGTCTCCAAGCCAAACATCTTGTTGTATTGATCAACGGTATCGATCTTTATTAGATTCTCCATAAGGCTATCTGTTTTATTGGTCTCAAAGATAAACATTCCAAATATAACAACCTCATGCCATCAGGCAAAATCCATAGAACCGGATGATATCGTATTAAAATATGTATTAAAGGAAAATTTAAAAAGAGGAAGGAGAAATAAAAAGCGGTCTGGACGGGACTATCATAATATAATGGTTATCACTAAATTAAGTTCCATACAAAACATACGGTAGAAAATTAGTATAAAAAATTATAAACATTAAAACATATCTATATTGTTTTATATCAGATCGCATAATTGAATAAAACATATTCGGGATCACAAGCAATTGCCAATACCGTCCATCCGGAAACGGGATACTTTTTCACAACTGGGGACACTGATGAGGACACGCAGAAACAAAGGCTACCTTCCGGGTCACAAGCAATTGCCAATACTACCCATCTGGAAACGGGATACTTTTTCACAGCTGGGGATACTGATGAGGCACGCAAAGACAGAAGACACCTTCCGGATCACGAACAATTGCCAATACCGCCCATCCGGAAACGGGATACTTTTTCACAACTGGGGACACTGATGAGGACACGCAAAGACAGAGGCCACCTTCCGGATCACGAGCAATTGCCAATACTACCCATCTGGAAACAGGATACTTTTTCACAGCTGGGGACACTGATGAGGCCACGCAAAGACAGAGGCCACCTTCCGGATCACAAGCAATTGCCAATACCGTCCATCCGGAAACGGGATACTTTTTCACAGCTGGGGACACTGATAAGGACACGCAGAAACAAAGGCTACCTTCCGGGTCACAAGCAATTGCCAATACTACCCATCTGGAAACGGGATACTTTTTCACAACTGGGGATACTGATGAGGCACACAAAGACAGAAGCCACCTTCCGGATCACGAGCAATTGCCAATACTACCCATCTGGAAACAGGATACTTTTTCACAGCTGGGGACACTGATGAGGCCACGCAAAGACAGAGGCCACCTTCCGGATCACGAGCAATTGCCAATACCGCCCATCCGGAGAACGTGGGTACTCTTTCACGGCTAGAGACGCTGATGAAGTATATTAGAACAATCATAAAACTATTCAGAAATGCAACATCAAATATACCCTCAAAAGCAGTATTTGTTACCACTTTTCTACCCATATCATTAAACAATTTGATTATCAGCTATAAGTTCCAGTCTACAGCAGACTATCCAGTACCTAAAAGCCAATAAACATGCCTCTTTAAATCATTATTTTTCACAAAGCGAAACGATTTCCCATTTTATTCCCACTATTCATCCATAAATGGGAAACAAATGGGAAGTTATGGGAAGAAAAGCGAAACGACACTTCAACTACGCAATTACCTATATATCAAAATAATGAGCAAAAAAAATGCACATGTTTTTAATTCATACTTTCACATTTTTCATTCACCGCATTGATTCACTTTCACTCTCAATCTCTCTAATCAAGCTTTCCAGCTTATTACGCACACGGCTTTTTGTCAGTTTAGGGGGTATCAATGGCGGCAAACCCAATTCTTTCCTATTCACATTGTATTCTTTCAAAACTTGCGCTAACGACTTCTTTCTAGGCTGGTAGGGCAATACCACCAATTTCCCGACCTCAATATCATGTAATATATCTTGAACCAACTTGTTTAGATAAAAACGAACGATCTTGCTACAATCACGAACGGCCATTCCTTTAGCTTTCGCCGTTTTAGCTATATTCATACGAAAACCGAATAGATAAGCCTCAAATACGCTTATGTATGGTTCGTTCACGTAATGCTGGAAGAAACAACGGGTATCCGTGATCGCCCGCAAATAAATTTGAGTGGTCATATGATCCATACGGTTGTATCGTTTGCTCACTTGAACGTAACAACGTATTGCGTTCATAAAATCCAAGTCATTCACTATCGTTTCCGGCAAGTCTATATATAAAGTCGCATACCGGACATTGAGCAAATGAAGATTCGCCCGGTTTCCATCAATATAGTTGATTTGCTTTTGTTTCCGGTAGGGTTGGCCCCGGAAAGCTGAAAGCATCAGCTTTGGGATATTGTATATCTCGTTTTCGATCCTAATCAGATCACGACCTTTCAAGCCCTTTAGAGGCTTTCCGGTAAATAGCTTCACCACATTGCCTGTTTCATTGATATAATAGCCACGTAAGCCCGGAATGAGCCTATACCCTTCCTTTTTCAGCCGGACTATCAATTCTAATTTACTTTTCCTGTCCATAAGCACCTTTCTATTCGATTGATCAGATCTGATCGGAAAATGAGGTATCAACCTTCTTTCGTTTCCTCATCCAATTGTAAACAGTCGTTTTTGTCACATTCAACTTGCGGCCTACCTCTGAATAGCTATGGCCAAGCTTGACCAAGCTAAAAGCCTTATCTTCTATGGGTAAAGGCTTATTCTGATCCCGTAAGTTGCATTTCTTGATATAACGTTGTACGGTTCGTTGCGTCATATCCAACAGTTTCGCTATTTCCGATGAGGTTAGTCCCATATTGAAATAGCGGGTTATCTCATCCATTATTTTCTTTGTTATTACATCCATATCTCAAAAATTATCATGTCTTATTATTCATACGGGATTTCTAGTGTCGTTCCCGCTTAAAATATACCTCAAATTCAGATCAATTAAACTTTTAGTGTGTCGCTGATCCTGTCTAAACACCCAATATAGCTTATACGCAAGGTTATACGAGTCAACCAATACCCCCCCCTACCTTATAATTCAAGTCCGTTAAAGCCCTAGCGGTGGATTCTATCCTTATTTTGGGCTAGATTAAGAGGAAAACAGGCATTTTTCATAGGTTCATTGAGCATATTAGATGCCTGTATTCCTTATTTTATATGGTTATTTATACGGGGACATGAATTACTTTAATTTCATGTTAACCAGCAATATAAAAACCTTACATTTCTGCAATCCAGTTAAAGCGTTATACGCCACTTATACGATTTTAGATCGTTCCCTTTCATATTCCGCTATTCGCTGCCACACGTTCACTTCTTTCATGTACTCTTTGAACGTTGTATAGCTAATTTGGAATTGCCTCATGATTGCGGTCTCATAGACATCCTTGCTATTCCTACAGCTTGTTTTCTGTAAACACTCTATCGCTGATTTCTGAACTTGCAGGATCATGCGTAACGTCTCAATCTTTCTTTTTCTCATAATCTCCATGTTTTTGTATATACACCTAACCAGCCTAGTATTCGCTTCGCTCACAACTTACGGCTGGTGTAGTACGAGTTGCCGTAACTAACAGTATTTGGACACAGATCGGGACACAAATAGGTTACGGCACTATATATACGCCGTAACCGTGCCGTCACTTTTTATCGCAGTTCACCTTTTTATAATACTTTTATGCTTATAGATACCTATCTTATACCTTTTGCCTGTTTTACGTATGTCCTATACTTGCCGTTTAGGTGGGGATTTTTCCCCACCCCCTTTTAACTTAAAATCCGGCGCATTTGATCCAGCAAAAAGGTCGCTTCCGGAGAAATGGATACCGGTAATTTCAATATCCTTTGCTGGATCGTAGCCAAGGTGGATACGGCGTATCGATACTGATCCCTTGATATGAACTTTCGTTTCCACAATGACCTGTAATACTCAATCGTATCCGTTTCGCCCATTTCGCATAGATATCGGTACACTTCCATTTGTTTACCAGTTAGCCCCGTCAACTTCACCGGCAATTCCTTGTAATGCAGATCGCAGGTAAAACGTTGCCGGAACTCACGTTTTAGCATGGATTGATACACAGGATCGAACAACCGGGAAAAAAGAATCTTTTCCGTTGGCCGTTGTACGTCTATTTCAACACGCAGGATGTTTTCCGGCACTTCCAAACGCCGGGTTTCGTCCTTTAGCTTGCTCCGTGCCTCATAAGTCTTATCATAAAATAGGTATACGATCCTTTTTCCCTTTTCGGAATGTGTACCGTACAACTTGTATTCCTTATGTTTCCTGTCTTCAATGATACGGTATTGCCGTCCCTTGATCCCTATGAAATCTAGTTCCCGCATATAGGTTTCCGGAGGCTTTTCGGTGTGAACATTGATTCCTATCTCGTATTTTTTCACCACCGCTTCCGATAAGTCCAATCCTAACAGGCCGCATAACATACGGCTCGCCTCAGTCGCCTCATCAAAACCGAACCGGTTGTAATTGAACAGTCTCCCGGTTCTCATGGCATTGTAGAACTTATGCAAAGAGAAACACAGGACAATGCGGCCACGTCCTAACCCGGTTCCAACCTCAAACCGGATATAAATACCTTTATTTTGTGATAACGTCTCATATCCCTTGTTATGGTAAATACCTTTTTTCTCATCCTTCACGAACAGGGCGAAACGGCTTATAAAGCCTTCCCGCTCCGCTTCACTTCTGAACGGTTCCGACATCATAAGCCGTAAATTGTCATACATTCACGTAATCAATAGTTTGTTGTACCTGTCACCCTTGCGGTTTCAAAACAAAGACGTACGATCTTGAAATACTTACGTTCGGATGGATGGACTTTCTTCAGCACATACCCCCGGAAGTTATCATACGTCACGTTTTCTAGTTCCTTATAAATTTTCCGGTCTATCGTTATGATCTCACCGGTTCTAATGTCCTGCACTTTCACAGAACCCAAATATATATTTTGCGGCATGGCATTCTGTTTTTTGTCATTCCAAAAACTTACACTACCTTTGCGATATGATTACAACGGTTTTACCGTCAGTAATTTATTAAATGTTAGGGGCAGTTCCGTAGTGATTACGGGACTGCCCCGTTTACTTTTAGCAGTGTGTAATTTATTAAATGTTAGGGGAATCCCCCGCTTTTAGGCATAAGCCTAGATTGTGACCTATTAAATGTTCAGTGACGATCAATTAGAGGAATCCTTCAATTTCTCCACGTCCGTACGCCGAAGGTAGAGCTTTGATCCGAGCCGGTTTCCGATCCTTTCCGGGATCAGATCGCCATTGTTCAGATACCGTTGCAACGTGCTCCGTGATATGTTAAGCATTGCGCATACCTCTTTTGTCGTTAGCAATTCTTTCTTGTCTTTCCGGCCTAAGTCCTCAACCTTCGATATGAGGTTTTTAACCATTTCCGTTAACGCTTGCCATTCTTGCAAGGGTACGGCGATCGTAGCTATTTGCATATTTTCACCTGCCATAATATTACTGTTTAAACGTTATTTAAATGATGATCAAATGTCTTTCTATACATTTTGCCGCCGGTCAAAATCATAAACATATTGCGTAATTGTTCAAGTAGCCAAATACGATCCGTGAACCAATTTCCATAATTTTGCCCTCCTACCTCTTGAATGAATTGAAATATAATTTCATCCAGTTGACCGGCGATATTCTCAGCGTCCATATTCTCCAATAGCTCTTTTATCAGACGTACGGACAATTCCTTTTGTTCTTTGCTCAATTCCATTAGTTTTTTGATTTAAGTAGGTTCTTATAAAAATCAAATTCCGGCAATGTCGATTCAAGTAAATCCAAGGCACGAATAAACGGACACCCATCATTTTCGCCATAATCTCGATAATCGTAATACCTTATCATTCTGATTATATCCCGCTGCAACTCTTGTAAATCATCAGCAGGACATCCCGTTTCAATCTCGATAACAATCCTGTCTTTCTCTAATCTCACCATTTCAGTAATTTATTAAATGTGTATATATTAACCTATTATATTATCTATCCAGTCAGCGGCCTCTCTCATTTCCGGGCTGTCCTTACGTTCGATCAAGATCAAGCTGGAGATAAAGAACCACACCACCAAAGCTATACCGGGAACGATCGCACCCGAATCAATAGCGTTGCATCCGGCCATGAGGCCACACATAGAGAGTACCCAATTTATCAGTATGATCTTTGCTTTCGCCGTACGAATCGATCCGATCACTGCCAAAACCTTTGCCGACATGCTTTCTAAGAATAGCGTGCGTGCCTTTACGGAATACATCACAACCTCTTTCATAATCGCATACATGGGAAATAGGGTTAAGCAATCGCAAACTTACACTCAATAAACCGGACGGACTTCTTATCGCTACGGTTGGCGGCGATACATTCACCGGCCCCCAGCAATGAGGCCACACAGTTATTAGCGGATAACATGTCACAGTTTACGCAATACGGTTGCGCTGAATCGTTTTCCACGCATTGGTACGCATGCCCACCGGCACGGAATATCTCACCTATCTTTCTTTCCATAGGACACCGAAATTAGGATTGTTGGAGTAATAAGGTTAGACCGGCGTGGACTTCCGTTAGATAGGCATGGGTTGCCGTTCGGACTTTTTCGGTAGATGGAGCCTCATAACCCTTAAAGGCTCTAGTAACCTCACTTTGTAAAACTCTCGCACGCAGAGAAATTTCGCCCATACCCTTGTAAGGGATATACTTGCGGGCTTCTTGTAAATTGAACTTTGTCATATCGTTTATATTTTGATACGGCAAAGATAATTGGAATTTAATTATTCCAATATAAAAATTGGAAAATTATTATTCCAATTTATTCAACAAAAAATGAGGTGATATATAATCACCTCATTTTCAACAATATTATATTTCACATAACCTTTGTAGCAAAACAATACTTTTTCTTGTTTCATCTTCATCAAAACCATTACACATATTTATCATTTCTATGATTTCATCTTTTTTATCGCCTCCATATAAATCATATACAATAAACTTATTTTCATAATGTATATCGAAAACTGTTCTTACTGCATTGTAACAACAGTCAACATTACTACTTATTGCCTCTAATGGGCTTGCATCATTCCAAAAAAAGACAAGTTCATTAATTTCATTATAACTTGCCCCTAGTATAACATTAGGGACAAATGTATTTGCGTCTTTTCTTTCCTCATTCACAAATTTACAAAAATTCTCATCTATCACATAATTCAATTTTTTTGTATAAAGTGAAATCAATTTACTTGTTACCTGTTCTACTCTGCCTTTTTTTATCAAATCTTCAACCACATTTTCCACAACTTCGGCTTCATCACTTAATATCTTCTGCACCAATTCATTATCTAAATCATTTTCAGACAAATATTCAAAAAAACTATTATTTGATTTGAATTTCAAATTCTTTGTCAACGCTATAACCTGCACATAAACAGGATATTGCTCTTTCCCGTTTACTGTATTTTGTTTCAATGCCTTATTAACATAATGCTTAACTGTAATCTTTCCCATATTGTGCAATTATTAAAGTGTTCGTATTCCGTTCCGGCAAAGATAGTAATATTTCTTTACCTATATTTTATCATAGACAGCTCTTTTACTACCGTCTTATCCATCACTTTACTATAAATCTGTGTCGTTTGTAATTTTTTATGACCTAGAATCTTTTGAACCGTGGTCACGTTCGCACCCGCATAAAGTAGATAGGTTGCGTTCGTGTGCCGGGCTGTGTGGAATGTTACCGGTTTGTCTATACCGGCCATCTTCGCTATCTCTTTAAGACAACGATTTACGTATTGGTTGGTGGAACCTTTAAAGATTCGGCTTTTGTTGGGCTGGATATAACGGCTCAGAATCTCAACCGGCTTTCCATCGAAAAGTAGGTGAAGCGGCAAACGGATCGGTTCCTTTGTTTTTTGCATGGTCATACAAAGCCACGTCTCAACCGGTGTATTTTCGGTCGCTTCCACTACTTGTATATCCTCTACGGTCAAAGCAGACACATCACTAAAACGCAAGCCCGTATAACAAGAAAACAAGAACATATCTATAACTTTTCGTAGATGAGCGTCCTTATCTGTCAAATACAGACTCTCTATCCGGTGAACCTCATCCGGCTCCAAATAACATCTTTCAGACTGTACCGTTTTTAGCTTGAATTTCCGGAACGGATAACGGTTCAAATCCATCAAATCTTTATTGATCGCTAGATTTACATAAGCCTTGATATGCCTAAAGTACTTGCTTCTTGTATTGTCAGACAGCCCCCGTTCTTTCAGAAACAGATCAAAATCAGATAAAAGACTGTAATTCACCTCATCGAAAAGAATATCTTTCCTAAATGATCGCAAGGTAGCCAAAGTCGTGCGTTTGGTCGTTTTAGTAGTAGGCTCATCATCCCCGCTCTCTATCTCCTTTGCCATAAAATCAGTAAACGAATGTATCTCCCGGCCTTGTAACGTTTCGGCCAGTATACCCAAACTGAATGGTTTACCGGCGTTACGCCTATCCAGTTCTATAGCTTCCATCTTTGCCCGATAGTCTGTGATTTGCTTGTTTAATTTGATTGCGTTCGGATGGTTCTTTACCTTCCGGTGTTTATTATCCCATTGATCCGGGGTTAAATAGATCGAGGTGGAAAAGTACTTTTTCTTTCCATACATATACGCTTCTATCTGTACTAATGCCGTACCGTTAGATAAAAGCTTTTTCTTGCGGTTGTACACCACATTAAAAATCGCCCTGTCCATACCGTGTAATTTATTAAATGTTACCGCAAATATAAACAATGAATACGAATAAACAAGTATAGGTAGAGACTCCAACATAAAATGGGTATCATACCGGTAGAAAAAAAGTAGAAAGAATTTAAGTATAGGAAAATATCCGTTGTTTGCTGAAAAGGATAGAAAGTATATGATAATCAATGATTAGCCATGTATATAAACAAAAAAAGCAACCCATTTAGGATTGCTTTGGCGGTCTGGACGGGACTCGAACCCGCGACCCCATGCGTGACAGGCATGTATTCTAACCAGCTGAACTACCAGACCAAAATGTTATTCTTTATCGCTATTCCGTTGAATTGCGATGCAAAGATAGGTGGATTTTTTGAATTAGCAATAGTTTAGGATGAAAAAATTAGAACAAATCGATAAATTTCATACTTTTGTCCCCCATATATAATTAACACTAGCATGAAAAATACTCCTGTAGACTATCAGACAGCCAGACGGATTATCGATGGCTTTGGACTTCCCGATTTTGGGAAAGCGACTATCCGGGAGGTAGTTGCCATATCCACGCAATTGGAACAAGAAACGGGAACCGAGTTCATCCATATGGAAATGGGCGTACCGGGCTTGAAAGCCGCTCAAGTAGGCGTAGACGCTGAGATCGAAGCCCTTCGTAGCGGTATAGCGTCCATCTACCCGAACATCAACGGAACTCCCGAAGTGAAAAAGCAAGCTTCCCGCTTTATCAAGGCGTTTATAAATATAGATATAGACCCGGAGTGTTGCGTACCCGTAACCGGTTCCATGCAGGGCACATACGCCTCTTTCCTTACGGCCGGACAATGTACGCCGGGAAAAGACACCATCTTGTTTATCGACCCCGGATTCCCCGTGCAGAAACAGCAAATAGCCGTTATGGGCTATAAATATGAGTCGTTCGACGTATACGAATACCGTGGCGAGCGATTGCGTGAGGCCTTGGAAGCGCATCTTTCCAAAGGCAATATTGCCGCGATGATCTATTCCAACCCGAACAATCCGGCTTGGTTCTGCCTCACCGACGAGGAGTTGAAGATCATCGGCGAGATGGCCAACAAATACGACGTGATTGTCATAGAGGACCTCGCCTATTTCGCCATGGATTTCCGCAAGGACCTCGGATGTCCTTTCGAGCCTCCTTACCAAGCGAGCGTAGCCCGTTATACCGATAATTATATCATGCAGATATCCGGTTCCAAAGCGTTCAGCTATGCCGGACAGCGTATCGGCGTGACAGCGATCTCCAATAAACTTTACCATCGCTCCTATCCGGGATTGACTCAGCGTTATGGAGGTGGTACGTTCGGTACGGTATATATCCACCGTGTCTTATACGCCCTATCTTCCGGAACCAGCCACTCGGCCCAATTCGCCTTAGCCGCCATGTTCAAGGCCGCCGCAGACGGTACGTTCGACTTTGTCTCGCAAGTGAAAGAATACGGACGCCGAGCGGAGAAACTAAAGAAGATTTTTACGGATCATGGTTTCACAATCGTTTATGATCACGATCTGGACCAACCGATAGCCGACGGTTTCTATTTCACGATCGGTTACCCGGGAATGACCGGCGGACAATTGATGGAAGAGCTGGTTTATTACGGAGTAAGCGCCATATCATTAAGTACCACAGGCAGTAACCAACAAGGACTACGGGCTTGTACCTCTTTCATAAAAGATCACCAATATGATTTGCTGGACGAAAGACTGAGATTATTCGAGGAAAATCATCAAGCATAAATTAACAATAAGCCCGATCGGTTCACGTTTATTAACTTGAATCCCGGGCTTTTCATTTGCTTCTTATTAAAAAACGCCTTATATTGTCGGTGAATTAGTAACAACCTAACATTCACGATCATGGCATCTTATAAAAATATATTTAAAATAACACATAACGATGTCCTTCCTATTCAAGGAAGTATTCTGATTGCCGAGCCTTTTTTACAAGATGCCTATTTCCAACGTTCCGTCGTATTATTAATAGAGCATACGGAACACGGATCGATGGGATTTGTCTTGAATAAAAAAACGGATCTTATCGTAAACTCTTTTTTCAAGGAGTTTGCCGAATTTCCGGAGATACCGATTTATCTGGGGGGGCCGGTCAGCCCCAACCGTTTGTTCTTTATTCATTCCTTAGGGGATAATATCATTCCGGACGCATTAAAGATCAATGATTATTTATATTTCGACGGGGATTTCAACGCATTGAAACGATACATCCTCAACGGGCACCCAATCGATGGGAAAGTGAAGTTTTTCTTGGGATACTCCGGATGGACCGAAGGGCAATTAAACCATGAAATCAAACGGAACTCGTGGGCCGTAAGCCATATCACCACCGATAATATCCTGTCTGCCGATGGGGAGGGCTATTGGAAAGATTCCGTAGAATTATTAGGCAATGATTATAAAACTTGGACAAAATATCCGAAGGACCCGTATTTAAATTAACTGCATTATGCAGACATCGGAATAACCATCCGGTGTCCTGATCCAGTCCTTAAGCGTCCCCGCCTCGACAAATCCCAGACGGGTAAATAATTTCTTGCTAGGCTCGTTCGCCACGGGAATATGCACATAAAGTTGATGAAGCTTCAAAAACGTATAAGCGTATTCCATCAATAGTCTTAACGCTTCCGTAGCGAAGCCACGTCCTTGATACCTACGGTCCAGCATAATACCGCAAGCCGCCCGGTTCGGATGCGGCTCAAAATCGAATAAGTCCACGATCCCCACGGAAGTCCCCGTATCGCATTCCTCGATCATGAAGCGAAGTTGGCGAGACTCATAGATACTCCGGTCGCTACCCGCTATATATTCCTTCAATATATAACGGGAATAGGGAGCCAAGGTATTCCCTACTTCCCATAACTCCGGATCATTCTCCCAACGATACAACAACTCCAGATCCTCTGGTTCCAATGCCCTCAAACGGACTCTATCATTCGACAATAACATATTTACCCAAGGATTACTTAAACAAGCCGACCACTCTTCTTCGTATATATATGGAAAACCGCTTTCTTGTTCACGAGCTTGTCCATGAACAAGAGCATCTGCTCGTAGCGGGCATCGGGGAAGCAGAAAGCGTAGTCCGTAAAGCCTTTCATCTGGTTCTTGCGACAGATAGCATCCATCACACGCTCCACGTCCAAATCCCAGAGATTCACGAATTCCAGATCCGGCATAGCTTTCAGGCAAACGGCCTTTACCTCCTCAAAATGATCCTCCCTACACAAGATCAAAAGGCGGCGATGCTTAACCGCTTTAGCCTTCTTGCGTAGAGGGGCTGAAATCATCGCCCAGCAAGCTTTCAGCAGGACAGCCAACCGGATCAGTATCCGCATCAACCAACCGGACCCCGAATAATATTTCTTATAGAAAATCAACATGGCGCCGTAAAAAGCCCTTATGTACCTCAAGTCACCATGCTTCGTACTCTCCCCCTTATAATGCAGGATCCGTTCCGGCACGTACAAGTTCTTATAGCCTCCCAACACGATCCGATAAGACAAATCGATATCCTCCCCATACATGAAGAACGACTCATCCAACAAGCCGACCTTATCCAACGCCTCATGGCGAAGCAACATGAACGCACCCGCCAGCACCTCCACCTTATGCGTCTGCTCTTTATCCAGATACGGCAGGCTATAACGTGCGAATGCAGGAGAGTTAGGAAACAGCTTTGAAAGACCGAATATCTTGCAGAACGACACCCAAGGCGAAGGGAAAGCCCGTTTGCTCTCCGGCAAGAATACCCCGTGCCCATTCAGCATCTTCACGCCGATAGCTCCGATCTCCGGATCCTCATCCATCTGGAAGCACAGGCTGCGGAGGCTCTCCTCTCCCACCACGGTATCGGGATTCAGCAATAACACGTATTCCCCGGTGCACTGGCGAATCGCCTGATTATTAGCCTTGGCGAAACCGGGATTATCTTTATTCTCAATGAAAACCACCTCCGGGAACTTAGGCCGGAGATATTCGACAGATCCATCCGTCGAGTTATTATCCACCACGAACACCTCGGCGTCCATCCCCGTTACGGCGGCACGGACAGAATAGAGGCATTGCTCCAGAAAATACTTCACATTATAGTTAACGATGATAACGGACAACTTGGTTTCTTCGTAGGTCATTCCGGATATTAATTATGAGTTATGATTTATGAATTAGAAGAGGTGAGATTGAACTCGGTACGATTGATAATGGATCGTCCTAAGGTGATCTCGTCGGCATACTCGATCTCATCACCGATAGATACGCCACGTGCGATGACACTGATCCTCACATCGTAACCGGATAGCTTCCGGTAAATAAAAAAGTTAGTCGTATCGCCTTCCATGGTAGTGCTCAATGCTAAGATGATCTCTTTCACCTCACCTTCGGCCACACGTCGCACCAGACTGTCGATACGCAAGTCGCCCGGTCCGATACCATCCATCGGCGAGATGATCCCGCCCAACACATGGTATACGCCACGGAATTGCCCGGTATTCTCTATCGCCATCACCTCCTTGATATTCTCTACCACGCAAACCAAGGAATGGTCACGGCTGGGGTTGGCGCAAATAGAGCAAACCTCATCATCACATATATTATGGCAGACCTTGCAGTACTTCACGTCTCGACGGAGGGCGACCAAGGCCGCGGCGAAGTTTTCCGTATAGCCGACGTCCCGGCGCAACATATAAAGCGCTAGCCGGAGCGCTGTCTTCCTCCCCACCCCCGGCAAGGAAGCCAATTCATTCACGGCATTTTCCAACAAGGCTGAAGGATATCTTTGATTCATCTACTTTCTGTATTTGACTACAAAAATAGAAAGAATTTACGAATTAACGATAAACCTCAAATTATTTACTCGGCTTCTCCCCCATCCCATTCAAGTCGCACATCTCTTGCTTGATATGTACAACTATAACTGCTCTAGGTATAATTGTTCATGTCCTCAAGTAATAAACATTCTTTTTGCCATATACAAACATACTTACTACTTGATCTATTTCCAAATGATCGCCGTGGGATGTACAGACCACGACGTGATTTGTATATTCCACGACTTGGTCTGTACAGATCACGCCGTGGTTTGTAGAATTATACAGCATGCGAACAAGAATTCATACGCTACTGGGCAAGAATTCATATAGATAATTTGGGTACGGTTGCCCTAACTATTCTAAAGAATCCTTGCATGTCTCAGCCAGAAAACATAAATTTGTCACCCAACACCCGTTTGGTGGAGCTATTACGAACTAATAATCTAACATTTTAATATCGTGAAACCAGAAAATGAAGAAAAGGTAACCGGGCTGCCAGAAAACGCCTACCGAGAATTAAAAGAAGGGGAAAGCTACAAGCCTCTTATGTCTCCCAACAAACACTATCCGGAGGTTACGCCTTGGTCCGTCCTTTGGGGATTGGTCATGGCGGTGATATTCAGCGCGGCGGCCGCTTATCTGGGCTTGAAGGTCGGTCAAGTATTCGAGGCCGCCATCCCGATCGCTATCATCGCCGTAGGGTTGTCCAGCGGATTCAAGCGGAAGAACGCCTTGGGAGAGAACGTCATCATCCAGTCTATCGGGGCCAGTAGCGGCGTGATCGTAGCGGGGGCCATTTTCACCTTGCCCGCCCTTTATATCCTGCAAGACAAATATCCGGAGATCACGGTCAATTTCTTCGAGGTTTTCATGAGTTCCTTGTTAGGAGGTATCATCGGGATCTTGCTATTAATCCCGTTCCGTAAATATTTCGTATCCGACATGCACGGTAAGTATCCCTTCCCGGAAGCTACGGCTACCACGCAAGTACTCGTCTCCGGCGAGAAAGGCGGAAGCCAAGCGAAGCCCTTGATATTCGCCGGATTAATCGGTGGTTTGTACGACTTCATCATCGCCACCTTCGGTTGGTGGGGCGAGACGATCAGTACCCGTATCGTCGGAGCCGGTGAGATGCTGGCAGAGAAGGCCAAGATCGTATTGAAAGTCAATACGGGCGCTGCCGTGCTAGGTCTGGGTTACATCATCGGATTAAAATACTCCTTGATCATCTGCGCCGGTTCATTCTTGGTATGGCTGGTGATCATCCCCGCCATGTCCGCCATTTTCAGCGCCGACGTACTTACGTTCGGCAATGACGCTATCACGGCGACCGTCGGGAGCATGAGCGCCGAGCAAATCTTCACCACCTACGCCCGCCACATCGGTATCGGAGGTATCGCTACCGCCGGGGTGATCGGCATCATCAACTCTTGGGGAATCATCAAGGGAGCCGTAGGCTTGGCGGCGAACGAGTTGAAAGGAAAAGGAGACGCTGTGGAGAGTAATACTATACGTACGCAAAAGGATTTGTCGATGAAAGTGATAACGATCGGTATCATCGTATCGCTGATCGTCACCTTCCTGTTCTTCCAGTTCGGCGTACTTCATAATTGGTTCCATGCCGCCATCGGCTTATTGCTGGTCGGGGTGATCGCTTTCCTGTTTACGACCGTAGCGGCAAACGCTATCGCTATCGTAGGGACGAACCCGGTATCGGGCATGACGCTCATGACGTTGATCCTCGCCTCCATCATCTTGGTCGCCGTAGGGTTGAAAGGGCCGGCCGGCATGGTATCCGCCCTGATTATCGGAGGCGTGGTTTGTACGGCGCTTTCCATGGCGGGAGGTTTCATTACCGACTTAAAGATCGGCTATTGGCTGGGGAGCACACCCGCCAAGCAAGAGACTTGGAAATTCTTAGGCACACTAGTTTCTGCCGCTACGGTAGGAGGCGTGATCTTGATATTGAACCAGACGTACGGTTTCACGACCGGACAATTGGCCGCTCCGCAAGCGAACGCTATGGCCGCCGTTATCGAGCCGTTGATGAGTGGTTCGGGGGCACCTTGGGCTTTATACGCAATCGGAGCCGTCCTCGCCGTCGTATTGAACTTCTGCAAGATACCGGCGTTGGCATTCGCCTTGGGTATGTTTATCCCTTTGGACCTGAATACGCCGCTTTTGATCGGTGGAGCGATCAGTTGGTACGTAGGAAGCCGTAGCAAAGACCAAAGCTTGAACTCGGCCCGCTTGGAGAAAGGTACGTTACTGGCTTCCGGCTTTATCGCCGGCGGTGCCTTGATGGGGGTGGTCAGCGCGGCCTTACGCTTCGGTGGAATCAACTTGATGAACGAGGAATGGGCATCTAGCAATGCCGCCGAGATACTAGCGGTTGTCATGTACCTTGTCATGATCGCTTACCTCACATTTAATTCCCTGAACGCGAAAAAAGAATAGAATAAAGGAATAAGGATATGGAAGCACCTGTAATCAATGTGGGAATCATGACCCACAAAGCGGTCTCATTTGTTTTTAACGAAGAGTATGTACATACGGAAACCGGCACGTTCACCATAGGCGAGCAACGTGCCCTCTGGGTAAACGGCAAGATCGTGTACAATGGGAAGCTTTATCAGGAGCTATTCTTCGAGCCGACCAGCCCGCAATCCTCTTTCGACTTGAAGGCGGTCACGATCGGCGTGGATTTTCACTGGCAACGGCAGGAGGATCAACGCTTCAAGGGAGCGTTGAACCTCGTGGCGACCGATAAAGGAATCGTCACGATCAACCAAGTGGACGTGGAGGAATACCTTACCAGCGTAATCTCCTCGGAGATGAGCGCCAACGCTTCCAAAGAGTTGCTGAAAGCCCATGCCGTGATCTCACGAAGCTGGCTCTTGGCGCAGGTCGAGAAGAATTTCAGCTTGAACGGATCGGTTACGCCCTATAAAAGTTGTTACCGCGACAACGAGACCTTGATCCGCTGGTACGACCGGGAGGACCATGAGTTGTTCGATGTCTGTGCCGACGACCATTGCCAGCGTTACCAAGGTATTACCCGGGCATCGAACCCGATAGTCAGGGAGGTGATCAAAGAGACCCGTGGAGAGGTATTGATGGATAACGATACGATCTGCGACGCCCGGTTCTCGAAATGCTGCGGAGGCGTGACCGAGAAATTCGAGAATTGCTGGGAACCGGTTCCCCACTCCTATCTTACCGCATTGAGGGACGGCGAGACTCCCGCCTATCCCGACTTGACGGACGAGCGGGAAGCGGAACAATGGATACGTACCTCACCCGAAGCCTTCTGTAATACGACGGACAAGGAGATCCTTAGCCAAGTGCTAAACAACTACGATCAAGAGACCACGGATTTCTACCGTTGGAAAGTAGAATACACGCAAGAGGAACTATCGGGGTTGATCCACCGGAAAACGGGTATGGATTTCGGGCCGATCATCGATCTCGTACCGTTGGAAAGAGGTTCGTCCGGACGTATCACGAAACTCAAGATCGTAGGGGTACGCCGTTCGTTCACCATCGGCAAAGAGCTTGAGATACGCCGGACATTGTCCGAGACGCATCTATACAGCTCGGCCTTTGTTGTCGATAAGAAGGATATCCGCCTCGATATCCCCTCCCGCTTCATCTTGACGGGAGCCGGATGGGGACATGGCGTGGGGCTTTGCCAGATCGGAGCCGCCGTGATGGGAGCCAAAGGGTATTCGTACCGGAAAATCCTCACGCATTATTTCCCCGGAGCCTCTATTGAGAAAAGGTATTAAACAAAGGTGTCCAAAATCTGGACACCCTTGTCCAATTATTGGACACTCATAAATAATCATACGCTACTCACCCCTCTGTTTTTCAACCACATAAACACAATGGCACGGTATTTGATTTTATCTTACCGGAAAATAATACAATAACAATATGAAAAACATCGGGATCGCAATTCGCTCCCTTTTTAAGAGAGGGCAACACAATGTAATGAAGATTATCTCCTTGGGTATAGGACTGACCATCGGCTTGGTGCTGATCGCTAAAGTCCACTTCGAGAACACCTACGATAACTTCTATCCGGACGGAGACCGGATCTATCGAGTATATGAGAAATTTTTCATGAACGGGGAAGTGGGCGACCACGGGCAAACGCCCGCCGGAGTAATCCCCCTCTTGAAACAAGAGACACCGGAGATCGAGGCCGCCACACGCTATACGTACTTCCGGGGAAACTCCCCTTTTACGATGTCCGACAACAAGCATCGGCTCAAAGCGACCTTCATCCTAGCGGACAGTTGTCTTTTCGACGTATTGCCCCGCCCCATGCTCATCGGAGACCCTAAGCAAGTTCTCTCCCAACCCATGTACGTGCTCGTATCCGACGAGATCGCCGAACGTATCGGCGGTAACGTGATGGGAAAACGCTTCGAGATTGACGACGCGCCGGGACAAGCCCTCACGATAGGCGGCGTATTCAAGAAACTACCGGACAACACCGAACAGAGTTATGACATTATCGTATCCCTTTCTTCCATCAGCAAGTTCATGTGGGACGGAACCCATATGTTAACCGGAAACGACCGCTACCAAAGTTATGTCAAGGTATCGCCGGGTACGACAGAGGCCCAGTTGGAAGCGGGAATGAGACAGATGATCGACAAGCATTTCCCCGTAAACGACCTTAAGAAAGCCGGCGTGGAACTGACCTTCACCTTCCACAAACTACTCAACGTACATATGGAGGACGATATGGCCAAACGTATGGCCTTGATCCTCTCGTTCATCGCCTTCGTATTGATCTTCACCGCCGTAATGAACTATATATTGATCGTGATCTCCTCCATCGTGAACCGCACGAAAGAGATGGCCGTACGCAAATGTTACGGGGCGAGCGGTAAGGATATCCAAGGTATGGCGTTGTCCGAGGTAGGGACCCACGTCACCGTCGCACTAGCGCTGGTCGTACTTCTGATCCTAGGATTTCAAGGAATTATAAAGGAGCTGATCGGCACGGGAGTCCGATCGTTATTCCTATCCACGGGTATGTGGGCGATATGCCTCACGGTCATAGTCGTACTTATCTCTACGGGCATAGCTACCGGCTGGTTCTTAGGACGCATTCCTGTAGCGGCTGTTTTCCGGAGTATTCGTGAAGCACGCCGCCTTTGGAAACTGGGACTCTTGTTCTTCCAGTTCACGGCAATCAGCTTCCTCGCCTCCTTATTGCTAGTGGTAGGCAAGCAATACGACCATATGGTGAATGATCATCCGGGATACAATCCCGAGAACCTCGCCTATGTGTATATCGGCGCCGTAGACTCCACGGGGCGTGCCAAACTGATCGAGGAAACCCAGAGATTGCCCGAGGTAGACGCCATCACGACTTGCTATAATCTTCCTTTCTGGGGAGCCTCGGGCAATAACGTCTATCTTCCGGGAGACGACCGGGAACTATTCAACATCGCCGACCTCTACGACGTAGGAAACGATTACCTGAACGTATTGGAAATCCCGATCGTAGAAGGACAATACTTCACAGAGAATACCACCTCCTCGCAAGAGATACTGGTGAGCCGCAATTTCATTGAATACATGAAACCTTTCGCCGACTGGAGCGACGGAGCCGTGGGCAAGACGGTACAAATAACCGGACACGATACCAAGTCCGAGTCGATGCCTCTCTTCACGATCCGGGGCGTGTTCGAGGATTTCCGCCTAGGTTCCATAGCGGGAGAAGATCCGCGAGCCAAGATCATGTTCTATACGAAAGGGGCGGCCCAACATATGGTCATTCGGTACCATAGCCTTTCTTCCGAGGCTCTACGCAAGACGCAGGATCTAATGGGGCAACTCATCCCGGATAAAGAACTCAACGTGATCTCCTTCAAGAGCGAGATGCTGGAAGGATACACCTCCTCCCGGAAATTCCGTGACTCCGTCATGATCGGTGGTATCGTCACCTTGCTGATCGTCTTCATCGGATTGATCGGATACACGAACGACGAGGTGAACCGTCGCCGGAAAGAAATGGCGATCCGCAAGATTAACGGAGCCACGGTAAAAGACATACTCCATATTTTCTTGAAAGATATCATCACCATGGCATTGCCAGCCATCTTACTTGGTTGCGGTATCGCTTTCTATATCTCCCAGAAATGGCAAGAACAATTCTCGGAAAAGATCCAGCTATCCTGGTATCTATTCGTGGGAGGAGGCGTATTGGTACTCACTGTCATACTGGCGGTTTCCGGATATAACGTATTCCGTACCACCCACGACAATCCCGTAAACAACCTCAAGTCCGAATAAATCAAAAGGGCCGCATCTTATCCAGACGGCGGCCCTTTGACTTAATGTTTACCTATTTCCCGGTTATGATGAACAACCGGTTCGCTTTCACTCTCACGAGCTATTACTATGACACAAAGGTAGGCCGAAGGTTTAAAACGATCAAAAAGAATTCGACGAATCGGGCGTTTTCCTCGGTGAATCCCGTTATTTTTCCTACTTTTGTCCCTATTAATACATACAACCATGGGACTGAAAAAACAATTCGTATCGGCGATTTTGCTAGGCAGCGCGTTAACCGCTCCCCTATTCGCGCAAGATATCGCCACCCCGTCTAGCTCGATAGACACTTTAGCCATTTTCTCATTCAACGATTTCCATGGGGCTTTCGCCTCCGACGGGATCACGCCGGGAGCCGCCCGGTTGGTACAAATGACACAAAACGAGAAGCAACGCTATCCGCATTCCATCGTTGTCTCAGGCGGAGATAATTTCAGCGGAAGCTATTTCTCCAAGATCACGAAAGGCGAGCCTATCAAAGAGATGTACGAGGCGATGGACGTGGAGATGTCCGCCATCGGTAACCACGAGTTCGACTGGGGGCTTCCTTATCTAGTGGACACCGCCGCTTTGAATATCCCCCATGTGGCCGCCAATATCACCGAAGAGAAGAGATATACTCACCCCGACTGGTTGAGTCCCTACCGTATCGTAGAGCGTAAGTTGAAAGATGGCTCCTCCCTGCGCATAGCCTTCATCGGACTGACCACGACGGACACCTACGTCAAGACCAAGCCGGAGAACCTGAAAGGGCTTCAGTTCACGCATCCGCTGGGAGCGGCGTGCATACAAACCGTCTACCAGTTAAAGAAAGAGGGCCAGATCGATATGATTATCCTCTTGATGCACATCGGCACGGATATGAAAATGCCTTACCGCATCACCGAGGAGAACGCCCAAGGACTGCCGTTCATCGATAAGGTAGACGCCATCATATCCGCCCACTCGCATGAGCTGGTGCTCGATAAGATCAATAACATCCCCATCATCCAAGCCGGCGTAAACGGTACCCATATCGGGAAACTGCTGTTCCAGATACAGGATTTCAACGGACACCGGGATATCTCTTTCATCCAAGGGGATACCGTGCGTGTAGCCTGCGAGGAGAACCCGGAGATGCGAGAGGCCGTGGAGAAGATCATGGATAAATATCGGCTGAACAAGAAACTTGCCACGGCAAAAGAGGCCTTGATCCACGACCGTACCATCAATAAGTTCGACTATACGCCTATCGGGGCGTTGGTCACGGCCGCTTACGCCAAGCGTTTCCAAAAAGAGATGCCCGCTTACAAGGATCAGCCGGTGATCGGCGTAAACCATTACGGAGGTATCCGTGCGGCCCTCCCGAAAGGGGATATCACCCGACTGCGTGCCGGCAACATCCTGCCTTTCGGCTCCGCTATCGTTGCTTATCGTTTCGACGGCAAGCGGTTGAAGAAGCTATTGGAGGATGGACGGAAGAATCCGAACGGTTTCCTTCAATCCTCCGACCTCACGCTTACCCTAAGCGGAAATAAGATCGAGAAAATAGTCTATACGAGAGGCGGGCAAAAGACCGAGATCGAGGACAATACCCCTTGCGTGGTGACCCTAGACGCTTTCATCACCGATGGCGGAGACGGGTACGACGCCTCTTTATTCAAGGGCTACGAGATCCCGGAATTCGATAATTTAGGTATCATATCGACCGACGCTTTCATGGAGTACCTAAAGGGCTTCAAGAAACCCATCACGGTAGAATCCACGCATATGCCGGTTATTTCAAAGTAAAGCCGTATCTTTGCGGAGAAGAAGACAGAAGTTAGCAATACATGAACAGCTATATGATCCTTTTTATTATCGCTGCCTATTTCGCCGTCTTGCTGCTGATAGCATGGATCACGGGACGTAATAACAGCAACGAGGCATTCTTCCTCGGGAACAGGAAATCACCTTGGTATATCGTTTCTATCGGTATGGTAGGGACATCCTTATCGGGGGTGACGTTCGTATCGGTACCCGGCATGGTGCGGGCGATCGATATGACGTATATGCAGACTGTATTAGGCTTCTTCGTGGGATATATCATTATAGCCAAGGTATTGCTACCGCTATACTATAAGTTGCAACTTACCTCCATCTACTCGTATCTGGATGACCGGATCGGGAGAAGGGGGTACAAGACAGGGGCCTCATTCTTCCTGCTCTCGAAGATCGTAGGGGCGGCCGCACGCTTATATCTAGTGGTCTTGATCTTGCAAACCTACGTGTTCAACGCTTGGAACATCCCATTCGCCGTGACCGCTATCCTCAGTATCCTGCTGGTATGGCTATATACGTTCCGGAGCGGTATCAAGACGATCATCTGGACAGATACGTTGCAGGCCCTTTGTCTCGTGGCAATGTTGATCGTGATCATCTGGCAGGTGAAGGACAAGATGGGACTGGATTTCGGGGGTATGGCGCAGACCTTGGTGGAAAGCCCTCATTTCCGGATCTTCGAGTTCGGCGATTGGCATAGTACGCAGAACTTCTTCAAGCAGTTCTTCAGCGGTATCTTTATCACGATCGTCATGACCGGGCTGGATCAGGACATGATGCAAAAGAACCTCTCCTGCAAGAGCTTGAAGGATGCCCAGAAGAATATGTACACATATGGATTCGCCTTCACGCCGGTCAACTTTTTGTTTCTCGCGCTGGGGGTACTGCTACTGACATTGGCGGCACAGCGGAACATCCAGTTGCCAACCTTGGGCGACGATATCCTCCCGATGTTTTGTACCTCGGGGATCTTGGGCGGGAGTATCTTGATCTTCTTTACGATCGGTATCATAGCGGCGGCTTTCAGTAGCGCCGACTCGGCGTTGACAGCGCTCACCACCTCTTTTTGCGTGGATATCCTCGGCGTGCAGAGAGAGGAAGCGAAAAGGGCGAAACGTACCCGCCTAAAGGTACACGTGATGATATCCGTCTTATTCGTCTTGATCATCTTGGCGTTCAAGGCCGTAAATAACCGGAGTGTTATCGACGCGATCTACATGATAGCGTCGTACACGTATGGTCCTCTATTGGGGCTGTTTGTTTTCGGGCTTTTCACGAAGCGGAACCCCCGTGACAAATACGTGCCCTATATCTGTATAGCCTCCCCGTTGATTTGCCTCGCCACGGATTTCTTGGTGAAACAATACGCAGGCTATACGTTCGGCTACGAGATGCTTATGGTAAACGGAGGCATCACGTTCGCCGGGCTGTGGCTTTCGGCAATTGAAAATGGAAAATTGAAAATTGAGAATTAGGCCTCGCCATTATTCATTTACTCATTATTCATTAATTTATATTTTATGGAAATTAAAAGCGCAGAATTTGTTATCAGTAACACAGACGTAAGGAAATGCCCCGAGGGTAATAAGCCGGAGTATGCCTTCATCGGACGAAGTAATGTAGGCAAATCCTCCTTGATCAATATGCTTACCAACAAGAAGGGCTTGGCGATGACTTCGCAAACACCGGGTAAGACTTTACTTATCAATCATTTTCTTATCAATAACGAGTGGTATCTGGTAGATCTTCCGGGGTATGGCTTCGCCCAACGAGGCAAGGAGAACCGGGAGCAATTGAAACGTATCATCGAGAACTATATCCTCGATCGCGAGCAACTGACCAACCTATTTGTCCTTTTGGACTGCCGCCACGAGGCGCAAAAGATCGATCTGGAGTTTATGGAATGGCTGGGTGAGAGCGGGGTTCCTTTCTCCATCATCTTCACGAAGATCGACAAGATCAGCAAGGGACGCTTGAAAGAGAACCTAAAAGTCTATACGGATAAATTACTGGAGACTTGGGAAGAGCTTCCTCCGATCTTCCTCTCTTCCTCGGAGAAGAAAGAGGGACGGGATGAGATTCTGGACTATATCGAGTCTATCAACAATAGCTTGAATAATTGAAAATTAGTTGAGTTGATATGGGATTAGCTTCGGTTCTTCTGGTTTTATCTCCGTTTACGCAGATCAATACTCCTTATCCTTCCACGGCTTACCTAAAAGGTTATTTGGAGGCAAAGGGTGTACGTGCCGGGCAGACCGATCTGGGTATCGAGACAATCTTGACTTTGTTTTCCACGCAGGGTCTCGGGGAGTTATTCGCCGAGATCGAGCGACGGAAAGGTAAATATCCGGCTAAAGTCCGGGGGATGCTGGCTAATAAGCAACGGTATATCGACACGATAACCGCCGTCGTCGCTTTCCTTCAGGGAAAGAACGATCCTCTCGCTTATCGCATCTGTAATCAAGATTACCTTCCAGAAAGCGATCGCGGGAGCCAAAACGAGGAGGAGCTGGAATGGGCATTCGGTACTTCGGGATTACGGGATAAAGCCCGTTATCTGGCAACCTTGTATCTGGAGGATCTCTGCGACTTGATCCGGGAAACGATCGACCCGGATTTCGGTTTCAGCCGATATGCCGAGCATCTAGGCCGCTGCGCCTCCTCCTTCGACGAGATCGAGGAAGCCCTCCAAAAGCCTTTCAGCTTTATCGATCGCATGACGCAGCCGCTATTAGAAAAGCACATAGCCGAGAGCAAGTCCAAGGTGATCGCATTCAGCGTACCTTTCCCGGGGAATTTATTCAGTTCCCTCCGGCTCGCCCAGTGGCTGCGGCAGGCACATCCCGATATCCCGATCCTTATGGGAGGTGGTTTCGTGAATACGGAACTTCGCTCCATCACGGATACACGCTTCTTCAAATACATCGATTATCTCTTGCTAGATGATGGAGAGGACCCACTTTTCCAAGTGTTACGCTATCTAGACGGGGCGATCCCAAAAGAGGAACTGGTACGCACCTTCTCCTTGGACGAGAGCGGTAGCCGGGTCGTTTATCAAGATAATCCCGCTTACCCCGCTTGCCGGCAAAGCGAGACCGGATTCCCGGATTACGAGGGCTTGCCGCTGGACAAATACATCTCCGTCATAGAAATGGCCAACCCGATGCACAAGCTTTGGAGCGATGGTCGCTGGAATAAACTGACCTTGGCGCACGGTTGCTACTGGGGGAAATGCACCTTCTGCGACGGCTCATTGGATTACATCAAACGATATGAGCCGAATACAGCCAAGACTTTGGTAGACCGTATGGAGCGCTTGATCGAGCAAACCGGCGAGATCGGCTTCCATTTCGTGGACGAGGCCGCTCCACCCGCCTTGCTACGGGAAATGGCGCAGGAGATCATCCGCCGTGGGATAACCGTCGTGTGGTGGGGAAATATTCGTTTTGAGAAAAGCTATACTGAGGAACTATGCGACCTTCTTCAACGAAGTGGCTGCATCGCCGTATCGGGAGGCCTGGAAGTAGCCTCTCCCCGACTCCTCAAACTGATAAATAAAGGGGTGACAGTGGCTCAGGTGGCACGGGTCGCCAACAACTTTACCGGGGCTGGTATCATGGTCCATGCCTATTTGATGTATGGTTTCCCGACCCAAACCGCTCAAGAAACCATAGATTCCTTGGAAACAGTCCGGCAAATGTTTGAGCTAGGGCTGATCCAATCCGGATTTTGGCATCGTTTCGCCATGACAGCACATAGTCCTGTGGGGTTGCACCCCGCCGAGTACAGTTGCCGTGTCACGGAGCCTCCCTTTGGGGGATTCGCCCGTAATGACGTACAGTTCGAGGCGCTTTCCGGCTGCGATCCGGAGCTTTTCAGCGAGGGGCTTCGCGTTTCCCTCTATAATTACATGAATGGAACTGGTTTCGATTTGCCTTTGCATAAATGGTTTGGCGGCATGAAAGTGCCACGCACCACCCTGCCGCCAAATTATATAAAGAGAATAGTGGAGGAATAGCCCCGCGGAGGCTCGCCGAGTATTTAATAACTGATCTTACACCCCACGAAATAACTTCTGGGAATCCCCGGGCCATAGATATACCCGGCATCCCGGTGCGCTCCCTTGTCGAAATCATCTTGATAGGAGTCGAAGATATTCTGGACTCCAGCATTTACCTGTAAAGTCACGGACTTGAAGATCGGGAAGTCATAAGCCAGCTTGAGATTCAAGTCGAAGAAATCACGAGTCTTCTCCTCACGATCTTCCGGGATATAACCCGCCAAGTGCTGCACCAACATACTTCCCGTATATGTACCCGTCAAGGAAGCGGAGAAACGCTTGACCGGCGTGAAGGTAGAAGTGAAATAACCATATACGTCCGGAGAGCGGAACATCTTCTTCTGCGGAGTGATATTCGGATTCTCGCTCCATTGCTCCGCCTCCTTGTAACGGCTCCGTTGCAAGGTAGCGCCCGCCTGTATCTGCATCCAAGAATAGGCCATCTTACCCTCCAGATTGATACCCATCACACGGGCACCCTTTCCGTTACGGCGTTCCATCAGCAGGTTATTATCCTCGTCACGGTCGATCTCCTCCAAGATAAACACGTTCCGCAAATCCGTATAGAAACCTTCCACCAAGAAATTCACCTGAACCGGGCCGAAGCGATGATAGAAATCTACGGAAGCACTCACGCTCTGCGAATTCTCCTCCTTCAAGTCCGGGGAGATCTGGATGATCGCCACGTCGCCACCCACGGCGGTGATATGCAAATCCTCGTCGAACGCTTGAGGAGCCCGGAAACCGCTGGAGTACGACATACGCAGGTTGATATCCTTCGTCGGATTGAAACGCACGTTCGCACGAGGGCTAAAGATCACGTGATCCATCATATTATGCTTATCCAAACGGCCACCGATCAAGAAACTCCAACGATCATTCTTCCACTCGTTCTGGGCAAAAGCACTACCGATATGCACGGTCTGGGCGATCGTACGGTTATAACCAAGCATCTCGTCCCGCAAATCATCGTAGCTATATTCAGCGCCTCCCGTAAAGGTAGCGGGCATAAAAAGGCATTTGTCCCATTCGTAGGAGTATTGGGCGCCACCGATAAAGGTCATGTCCGTCGTGTTACCATAGGCGTTCGGGTCTTTTCCGGCGCCGTAATAACTCTGGCGTTTCGTATGCTGGGCGGAGGTGTACACATTCAGCCGATGATGATAGTCACGAGAGAAAAGATCGAATTTCAGGCCTCCCCCGTTGATCTGGTGGTCGGTCTGCTCGGTGATATCCGTCTCGTGAGGCGGAAGATCCAATAAATTACCGCCCCGGCGGAACTCGCTGATGTTATGGTACTCGAAAGTGAGCTTGGAGTAATTGCTGGTCTTTAGGTAGGAACGGAATCCGAGGGTCTTCGCCTCCAACTTACCAAGCTCTGAGTAGCCGTCGCCATCATGGTCGTAAGAGGCACGGTGGCGGCCCTGCCCGAAGAGGTAGATACCCGCCTTATGATCGTCCGTCACCAACGAGGCGTTCACGGTGGTATTGTTATCCGGACGGCTTCCCCCGATCATCGTCAACGAATGGGCGATCTGGGCAGAGTTGCGCATCGGCTCCTTCGTGATGATATTGATCGTACCGGCGATAGCGGACGAACCGAACAAGGCCGAGCCTCCTCCGCGCATCACCTCCACCCGCTCGATCATATTCGCCGGAATCTGCTCCAAGCCATATACGCCAGTCAGGGCGCTGAAGATCGGCCGGCTATCCACCAAGATCTGGGTATAAGGGCCTTCCAGACCATTGATACGCACTTGTTGGAAACCGCAATTCTGGCAGTTATTCTCCACACGCACGCCGGGCTGGAAATTCAAGCCGTCGGCCAAGGAAGTGGCATGTGTGGTCTCGAACACCTTAGAGTCGAGCACGTTTACCAAGGAAGGAGCCAGACGGCGGGTCGTCTCGTTACGGTTTGCCGATACGACAACTCCGTCCAAGGAGACAGCGTCTTCCTCGGCATTGAAATTAATCTCCAATGTCTTCCCTTTCTTAAGGTTCACCGTCTTCTCCTCGGTTTTATATCCGATAGACTTCATGACCAAGGTATATTTCCCCTCAGGAAGATTTTTCATATAATAATGACCGGTCGCGTCGGTAGTCGTACCGATTGTCGTACCGTGGAGATAGACATTGATAAAAGAGAGATGTTCTCCTGTTTTCTTATCGAGGATATGACCTACGATATTAGCGTCGGAAGGATTCAAGGAAACATGATCGTCTCCCTCTGCCCACGCTGACGTAAAGATACAGCACAGGCATAGTATAAGTGTAATAAACTTATTCATTGCTTGATTAATAGTTGTTTGAATATTAATGATTACGAATTGCCGAGGAGACGGGGCATGCCCCGTCTCTACAAACGGATATTGATTTCTGGATATGTAATCAAACAACTGGGGGAGCCCGCAGGTATCGCAGTCCCTCAACGGAAGTGACATGATCCGGATAGACCGGAGACTCGGAAAGATTAGATACTTCTAAAGAATAGAATTGTAAACGTAACGGGTGAATCGCCCCGTCCATCACGTGAATAGACGAGAGCATATGAAACAACTGTATCTCCGCCAGAGAGGCATGATGATGGCAAGTACCGTCCGCCGTCTTCTTGAAAGGGTGCGCATGCACGATGGTCGTACCATGCTCCACATGGACGTGCGTAAAAAGCGAGACGCTGCTATAATATGCGATAAAAAGTACTGGCAGCAACCACTTTATATATTTAACCATCGTTTCCCTCACCCTGTATCATCGTTATTTCGTGGGCAAAGATACTACAATTTTTTTAATTGCTTTGTTTTATGTATTTTCGCGCTTCTAAAGCAAAAAAGAAACTCTTATGAATTGGTTACTTGAGACGCTTGCAGAACCCTCGATGATACAGGCCGTGGCTGTCATTTCTATCGTGGCGGCGGTTGGTGTGTATTTAGGGCGGCTAAAGATATTCGGCATTTCATTAGGCATTACTTTTGTATTCTTCGCCGGTATTATGGCAGGGCATCTGGGCATTACCGTAAATAAGGACATGCTGAACTTCGCCCAGAATTTCGGGCTTATCGTTTTCGTATATACCTTGGGATTGCAGGTAGGTCCCGGTTTCTTCTCTTCCCTAAAAAAAGGCGGGGTGGAAATGAATACGATGGGATTAGGGGTGATCGCTTTAGGACTGATTTTGACGTTGGTGTTTCATTGGATAACAGGAATCTCCGTCCCCGTTATGGTAGGGTTGCTATCCGGTGCCGTAACGAATACCCCGGCCCTAGGTGCCGCCCAGCAAGCGCTCTTACAGATGGATCCGGAAAATATGAGGAACGTAACGGATATGGCTCTGGCCTGTGCCGTAGCTTATCCATTAGGTGTCGTAGGCGTAATTCTCGCTATTATCATCTTGAGGTCCTTATTCGCTAAAAAGACACAGAACACGCATAAGGAGCAAGACACGACAACAAACGTAGCGGAATTTCAGGTATTAAACCCCTCTATTTACAATAAGAGCATCCAGCAAGTCATGAAATTGACAGAGAAACATTTCGTGATCTCCCGCCTCTGGAGAAACGGAAAGGTGACGATCCCTACCTCTGAAACCATCTTAAAGGAAAAAGACCATTTGCTTATCATATCCGTAAAAGCGGATGTCGAATCCATCAAGGTACTTTTCGGAGAACAAGAGACTACGGACTGGAATAAGGAAGATATTGACTGGAACGCTATCGACAGCCAATTGATCTCCCGCCGTATCGTCGTAACCCGCAACCGGGTAAACGGGGTAAAGCTAGGCTCGCTCCGGCTCCGCAACCTATACGGGATCAACATCACCCGGGTGAACCGTGCGGGTATCGATCTGGTGGCCTCCCGTGACCTCCGTCTACAGATCGGGGATAAACTAACGATCGTAGGCGAGGCCAATTCCGTGAATAACGTGGGTAAGATCTTGGGAGACGAGCTGAAACGGCTGGATAACCCCAACCTGCTTGCCATATTCGTAGGACTTACGCTGGGCGTATTAATCGGGGCGATCCCAATTGCCATACCGGGAATGAGTACCCCCATCAAGCTGGGTATCGCCGGAGGACCGATCATCGTTGGAATCTTGATGGGTGCGTTCGGCCCCCGTTTCCACCTAACGACTTATACCACCCAGAGCGCGAACCTGATGATGCGGCAGTTTGGTATAGTGATCTATCTGGCGGGACTGGGAATCGACTCCGGAGCTCATTTCTTCGAGACCGTCTTCCGTGCCGAAGGATTGTTATGGATCGGCCTCGGTTTCCTATTGACGATCGTACCGGTCTTGATCGTCGGGTTCATCGCCTCTCAATTCTTCAAGCTAGATTACGCCCACAACATAGGTATGCTATGCGGAAGCATGGCCAATCCGATGGCCTTGAGTTATGCCAATACGACCGTCGAGGGTGACGAGCCTTCCGTATCTTACGCTACGGTTTACCCGTTATCCATGTTCATCCGGGTGATTTCTGCCCAATTATTGATCATGTTATTCACTTGACTGCTTAAAAAGTCTAACATTCGACCTGTTTTTTGTTTCACTTACCTTATCTTTGCAAGACATTTGAAACAATACTTTGATGAATGAATGAAACTATACTCAATGGGCTACTGAACTTGTTCGCTATATTTGCTTCGTTGGCAAAAATAGAAAGTGACCAAGCGCGTCAGGCCGTCAATTCTTACTTAACCAGTCACTTTGGTATCCGCTCCCATAAAGAATATATGGAGCTATTTGATGAGATACAAAGTGTTTACGATGATCCGGACTTCGATATCGATAGAGAGAGTGTTATTATCAACGTATGCAACCAGCTCAAGCCCAAATTGATTGCGGAAGACCAGCTATTGCTTCTTCTCCGTTTCATGGAGTTCGCCCATGGCAACAATGAAGGATTGAACGAGAACTTAGCCATTTTCCATAAGATCGCTACGATATTTAATATCGACACGGATACCTTCGACAATCTATACGCCTTTGTTGTCGGTAAAAAATCCCCCTCCATACTTACGATCAACGCTGATGATAGCGATAAAGACGTCAACCATATCTACAGAAGGGGGTTGGAGGGCGAGATACGGGTGTTGAGACTGACCCGGTTCGACCGAATGGTCTTTATCTACCAAGGCAGCGGACGGGTATTCATGAACGATATCCCGCTTACTTCCGGTATCTTCTATGGCTGGCAACGCAGCAGCGTAATCAAAAGCCCGCTATTCTTGCCGGTTTATTATAGTGATGTCCTCGATGTATTCAATCAGAATGAGCATAAGGAACGTATTTTATTAACCGGGAGGGATATCGAGTTCAGCTTCAAGAATAGCGAGAACGGTATGCACAATTTCTCTTTCAACCTTGAATCCGGCCAGTTGGTAGCCATCATGGGAGGAAGCGGCGTTGGTAAGTCTACCTTGTTAAGCATCTTAAATGGGAATATTATCCCCGGTGAGGGAAGTGTATGCTTGAACGGACATCCGCTGAGTGATCCGGAATGCAAGCAATTGATCGGTTTCGTGCCTCAGGATGACTTGCTGATCGAGGAATTGACCGTATTCCAAAATCTATGGTATACCGCCCGCCTTTGTTTCGCGAACCTGACCGAAAAGGAGATCGAGGATCGTGTCAATACGATACTGGAGGATTTGGATCTGAGCAAGATCCGGGATTTGGCCGTCGGGTCTCCAATCCGGAAAACGATCAGCGGAGGACAGCGTAAACGTTTAAATATAGCATTGGAACTTATCCGTGAGCCGGCGATCCTTTATTTGGACGAGCCAACCTCCGGCCTCTCGTCCACCGACTCCGAGAAGGTCATCATGCTGTTAAAGGAACAAACGCACCGGGGACGGCTCGTGGTTGTCAATATCCATCAACCTTCGTCCGAGATCTATAAGTTGTTCGATCGCCTGTGGTTATTAGATACCGGCGGTTACCCGATTTACGACGGTAACCCGATCGAGGCGATCACTTATTTCAAACGGATCGCCAATTACACCGATCAGGATATCAGCGTGTGCGGCACTTGTGGAAATATCAATCCAGAATTAATCCTAACCATTATCGACGCAAAAAAGATAGACGATAGCGGAAACCAGACAAACATCCGGAAGATAACTTCAAAAGAATGGCATGAGTTATATGTAGCTTCCCGCCCGAAGTTCCAAGAGGTTAAGCCTACCCCCCTGCCCCCGAATCATCAGCAGAAGCCCTCGATCTGGAAGCAATTCTGTATCTTCTTGGAAAGAAACATAAAAACCAAGCTGACCAATAAGCAGTATTTGTGCATCGCCTTACTGGAGACTCCTTTATTGGCGGTGATCGTGGCCCTGCTCACCCGCTTCGTACCCGATGACGGGTATTCTTTGCTGGCGAACAAAAATCTGGTATCCTACATTTTCATGGCGGTGATTGTCGCTACTTTTACGGGACTAAGCATCAGCGCCGAAGAGATCATCAAGGACCGGACGCTCCTAAAGCGAGAACGATTCTTGCGATTGAGCCGAGGCAGTTATCTCTCGTCAAAGATGTTCTACCTGCTTTGTATCTCAGCGATCCAAAGTTTGCTATTCATAGTGGTAGGAAATTTATTGATAGGCATCGGAAGCGAGATGTTCCTTACTTGGTGGATCACGCTATGGGCAACCTCATTCCTCGCCAACCTGACAGGTTTGATACTGTCGCAATCTTTAAACTCGATCGTAGCGATCTATATAACGATACCGCTGCTTTTAATCCCGCAGATTTTACTTTGCGGCTTAGTTGTCAAGTTCGACGATTTGAGCAGGAGCGCATCCAGCCGGAACATAGTGCCCCTTATCGGTGAGGTTATCCCCTCACGTTGGGCATTCGAGGCGTTGGTTACGGAACAATTCCGGAACAACAGCTACAACCGCCTATTTTTCACGGTCGAAAAAGAAAAGTTCCTAGCGCAATATTACCGGAATGTCCATGCCGACGAGGTGCGCAGCCTCATAAACAGCCTCAACCTGATCCCGGAGAAACGGGAAGAGAACACCCGGACGATCCACAACGAACTGGCCGTACTATCCCGTGCCGCCCGTATCGCCCCCTATACGTCCAAAGAGAGTTACGAGAGCTATATGGATAAAGTGGAAAAAGCCCTGCATACCCGTAGCGATAATTTCACGGCGTTATTAGAGAAAAAACGGAAAGAGGTCATTCAAGAACATGGCTCCGAATGGTTGAACACCTTGAAAAAAGAGCACCATAACTCGGCCATTGAGGAACTGGTACTTAACTCAACCAGTACCCAATTCTATAAGGAGGCTCACAACCGGATCTATCCTAAAATCGGGCAGATTTATCTGGAACCGGACAATAATTGGGGACGTGCGCCTTTCTATAGTCATGAGAAAAAATTCGCCGGTTATACATTTTCTACTTTTACATTTAATTTATTAATGTTAGGAATCTTTGCTTTATTAGTAATTATATCTATCTTCGCAGAGTTTCCCGGCAAGTATTTAAACAAAGGGAGCGATTAATGACAAAATATATAATCTAAAAATAAAGAATAACATGAAAAAGAGTTTTGTTAGCCTGCTAACCATAGCAGCGATTACATTTGGAATGGTATCTTGCAACAGCAGTAAAAAACAAGACGCCGCTGAGCAAAAAGTAGAGGAAGAAGCAGCTATCGCAGGAGAAGTATCTAAAGGTCTGCTTACTGCCGAGTTGAAAGACGAGGTTACTCGTTTCTTGAAAGATATGCCGGATTCGGAATTGCCTTACAAAGTATCTACCGGCGAGGTTACGATCTCTGTCGCTAATACTGATTTTATGTTGCCGGTCAGCAAGGTTTCCGAATTGAACACACAAGCCCAGAAAGCACGTGCTTGCGGTATCTACTTCGCAGACTTGAACGTATTGAAGGCTATGAAAAAGCCGACTACAGATATCGAGAACGTATTGGTTAAATTGACTACGGATCTGGACATTCCATTCGCTATCGACATCATGAAAGAGTCCGCTCCCGCTAACGCCAGCAAAGAGGAGTTAAGCAAATTCATGAAAGACCAAGAAAACAAATTGATCGACGCTATGATGGAAAATGATAAGGCTGACGTTGAACTTGAGTTGTTAGGGGGCATGGCTGTAGAATATGCCATTGTATACGCAAACCCGGGCTTGGTTGTTAAAGGCGACGCTATTTCCGCCGGTTTGAGCGAGAATATGGAAAAACGTATCGGTATCATCCAGCAGATCACAGCCGACTTAGCTAAATATTATCCAGACTTGGAGCAATTAGGAACTACAATCGCTCCGTTAAGCGGAATGGTAGCAACCATAAATACGGCTCGTGAGTCAAAAGCTAAGATTGAGGAAATGCGTGCGAATCTATTGAAGTAATATAAACCTCATATCATAAAAAGTGTATGGTGATAACATCATACACTTTTTTTATATCCCTTCGGATATCACTGCAACAGGCCTTGCAATAGTACTGCAACCCTTATGCAGTAATGCTGCAGCACCTATGCAGTAACACTGCAACGCCCATGCAGTATCCTATATCTTATGAGTTTTGATAAGTACCTTATCCCCATTTTCCAGAGTAGTAGCGAAAAGATAGATAGTTCCTCCATCCACAATTTTAGTTCGCTTACGTAACTCATCCACCGAGAGGGGGAAATTACGGACTGTGATATTCGCTTGGGGAATCTGCCTCGACAAGGTCTTACATTGTTTATTCGTAAAGGGGATCACTTCGTCTACCACAAAAGAACGTCCCGGAAAACTAGGGACAACCTCATCCGACGTATATAAATGACTGCTGACATGCAATTTATTCAATCCAAAACGAGTGGCGACCGCTTTAAACGCACCCGCCTTCAAGATGGAAGCGTTCGGTTCGTATAAATAACGCTTGACTTCTCCACGGATGGAAGCGACAGCTTTCCGTTCTTCCACCAATGAGAACGCAAACAATTCCGGCTCTTCCTCCGAAGTGAAATTCACGCAACAGATTTGAGGACTCCCGCCTTTCGAGCCTCGCTCCAACACAAACAAAAGCTCCTTACATTCATTTTTCACCGAAAGCACCTGTATGGCTGTCACATCCGGAAGCAAATCCAACGTCATATGAATATCCGCCATCGGAGATAATTTAGCGATCACCTTAGGGGCATGACCAAACAAGACAGGAACCAACTTTGTCAAGTCCGGCTCGCAATCTTGCAGCGCAAAAACCCGCTTATTCCCCTCTCCCCTACGAGCCGGATCGATATAAAACACATCTATTCCATCGATCTTATCTATTAACTCCGTAGAATCGCCATTCAATACCGTTACGTTACCAACGTCTAGCACCTTGAAATTATGGATAGCCGCCTCGCAATAAGCGGGAAAGCGTTCGATATAGGTAACCTGCCGTACTTTCCGGGAGAAGAAATAGCTATCGATCCCCAATCCACCAGTCAAATCACATACATGTGCCTGTGGATCTACCAACCTCTGTTTGTACAAGGCAGTCTGTTCCGAGGAACATTGCTCCGCCGCTATCTTCGCCGGAAAAACCAGTCGATCGTTTTGATACCATGAAGGTAGTTTATCCTTGATCTGCCGCCGAGATTTTAATTGATCCACCACGAAAGGGATATCGATCCCCGGATAACGAGAGGCGGAAAGCAACAGACGATTCAAATCATCCGACGCATGTTCCTTGATAAATCGTGAAAGTTTCTCTATTTGTTCCATGCTTTGTCAACCTATACGTTCTTTAGGCAAAGTTAGCGTAAAACGGCTACCTTTACCATATTCTGACTTCAATTGTATCTCACCGCCGAAACGCTGCGCTATCACTTGGCAAATCGCCAGTCCGAGTCCGGTGCCTTGCGCAAACTCATCCAATTTGCAAAAACGATCAAAGACTTGCTTCTGTTTCTCCTCAGGGATGCCGATACCGGTGTCTTCTACATAGATATGAAGGCAGTCGCCTTTCGTACAGAAATAGTATCCAACTTCTATATAGCCAGAAGTCGTGAACTTGATGGCATTATTGATAAAATTAGACAATACTTGTTTCAGCCGATAAGGATCTACCGCCACAACCACCGGGATCTCGGGGACACGCATGCGTAGCTCTACCCCCTCGGGCATCATCAACTGGAAAGTACAATAGATTTCATTGATCAAGACATTCAAATCATGGCGATCGAAAACAAAACTCATCTTTCCAGATTCCATACGGGAAAGATCTAAAATATCATTGATCAGTTTCAATAGTAAGTCGGAGTTCGTATTAATCAACTTCACGAACTGCTCACGCTCTTCCGGCTCCAAGACCTCTTCTGAGTTCATTAAATTCGAGAAACCGACAATCGCATTCAGCGGCGTACGGATCTCATGGCTCATATTCGCCAAGAAAGCCGACTTCATCCGATCCGACTCCTCGGCTTTTTCCCTCGCAGAGATCAATACCTCCTCCGTATCCTTAATATTTTGGATATTCAAACATAAGCCATTGATTACATACCCATCATTCGCATCCTCTAAGCTTCCGTAACGAAATTCCCACCATTGGTAACCTTTCCCGTTAAAATCGCAACGATATTGAAGGATATGATGAGAGATCGTACCCGTACAAATGAAATCAATTAAGGATCGCAAACTCTGCCTGTCGTCCGGATGGACCATCTCGTACAGCTCATCCAAAGGAATTTCCCGGGGAGAAATATTCACATAACTAAAGAACTCATTGTCAAATCGGAAAGTTCCAGACTGTAATTTCCAAGCGAATATATTACCCCCTTCCAACGCTAAAGAAAGATGCTCTTTCTCCTGCTTTAAATTAGCGAGCACCTCTTTCCTTCGTCTTGCTTCCCGCCAATAGAGATAAAACAAATAACCGATCAATGCCAACAATAAGATCACACCCAAGGAAGAGGCGATAAAAACCTCTATCTTATACCGTTCGGAAATAGGCATATTTATGACATGAACATTAGTAGGGACCTCTTCCTTTGAAATACCTAAACGTTGCATCTCTACCCAATCATACAGATACTCTTTGGGACTCTCTACGATCGGAACGGAAGAGACAGGCGTACCGGAAAGAATTTTAGCCGCCAACCTAGCCTGTTCCGCCGCTTGTATGCGGTTCGAGCAAAAATAGCCTCCCAGAACTTCCACGTTTATATTAAAGATTTCCCGCACTGCCGTAAATGAAGGAGTCACGAACATCTTAGACAAGCCTGCGGATGTATAGTCATAACGGATATTGAAAAATACGCAATAAGGATAGGTACCATTAATATTACTCAATAAAAACTCCCCATTGGCTTTACGAAAAGGCATGAAATGGATTATATTTTTCGAAGGACGTATCGCCTTCATTCTCATCTCGGTTCTAAACATCATGGAATCCACCTTAAAGTCCGGATCATTTAATTGGAAAGCCAATTGATTATAATCCAACACATACCGGCTCGTATCGACCGCTTTTATCAACTCCCGGAAAGCCAACTGCCCTAAGGAGGTCTTATCATAATTGATATAAATGCGAGACTTTCCCATTTGCCGATCGATCAAACGAAGGTTCTCCTCATAATCAATCTTATCCCAGCTACCTGTTACATTCGGATATTCTTCCAGCAAATCCCAATTAGGGAAATTGACGCCAGAGAAAACAACCGGAACTTTCTTTACAAAAGGATGGCCGCATTTCATCAACGTATAGGTAGCCTGATCATCATTCACCAATATGATGTCGGGCTTCCAAAGACGGATCGTATCGATAAAGTTATACATCCGTTCCTCTTCCTCCTCAGCCATATAACACTCGCAGTCGAGATAAAACGTACGGATGTCCGCATTCACCCGATTTTTTCCCAGCTCTTTCCGGATATCTGAGTTTAATTCCAGATAGTTCTTATCATCCCACCGAAAAGATTGGATCACAAGCACACGGCTCCGCTTCGCCTCAGGTTTACACCCCAACGCTAATAAAAGCAGAATAAAAACACCCCCGACATTATTTAAGAATCTCATGTCCAAACTTTAAACAGTAAATGTGACAAAAGTACGACTATTTTCATTATTCACATTCATTAGCTGTATCTTTCTTTTCCCTCTTCCGTTCTAAAATGAATAAATATATAGGGATTGTCAAGGAAAAGCCGTATATTTGTCCATTGGTTGAAAACCTTGTAAACTGTATATTAACAAGATTAATTCTATTAGTAAATGGGAAGAGTATTAGTTATTGGTGCAGGGGGCGTAAGTACCGTTGCTGTTAAGAAAATAGCGATGAATGCGGATGTCTTCACGGATATCATGGTAGCTAGCCGTACGAAAAGTAAATGCGACAAGATCGCCGCCGATATCAAGAACGTGAAAGTGCAAACCGCACAGGTAGACGCAGACAACGTGCAAGAGCTTGTTGCCTTGTTTAACGCCTTCAAACCGGATTTGGTGGTAAATCTGGCCTTACCTTATCAAGATTTGCATATCATGGATGCTTGTCTGGAATACGGTGTTAGCTATTTAGATACGGCCAACTACGAACCGCTTGATGAAGCCAAATATCAATACAGCTGGCAATGGGCCTATAAAGATCGTTTCGAGAAAGCCGGTCTTACCGCTATCTTGGGATGTGGTTTCGATCCGGGGGTTACCGGCGTATATACAGCCTATGCGGCAAAGCATCATTTCGACGAGATACACTATCTGGATATCGTAGACTGCAACGCAGGAGATCACCATAAGGCATTCGCTACCAATTTCAATCCGGAAATCAATATCCGTGAGATTACTCAACGTGGCAAATATTTCGAGGATGGGGAATGGAAGGAGACCGATCCGTTAAGCGTACATAAAGCCTTGAATTATCCGAATGTAGGACCGAAAGAATCGTATTTGATGTATCACGAGGAATTGGAAAGTTTGACCAAAAACTTCCCGACCCTAAAACGGGCTCGTTTCTGGATGACTTTCGGACAGGAATACTTGACTCATCTACGTGTCATCCAAAATATCGGTATGGCTCGTATCGACCCGATCCTTTACAACGGGCAGGAAATCGTTCCGATCCAATTCTTAAAAGCCGTACTGCCGAACCCGGGTGATCTGGGAGAGAATTATACTGGCGAGACTTCCATCGGTTGCCGCATCCGTGGTATCAAGGACGGTAAGGAATTAACTTATTACGTATACAACAACTGTAGCCACCATGCCGCTTATCTAGAGACAGGAGCGCAAGGTGTTAGTTATACCACCGGTGTTCCCGCCATGATCGGCGCCAAATTATTTATGCAAGGCATTTGGAAGAAACCGGGTGTATGGAATGTGGAGGAATTCAATCCGGACCCATTCATGAAAGAGCTAAATGAGCAAGGTTTGCCTTGGCATGAATTGTTTAACATTGACTTAGAATTGTAATATGGCAATACAAATAGGCGATAAGGTTCCCGAGTTTTTGGGAACCGATCAAGACGGTAAAGAGGTAAAGATGAGTGACTATAAAGGGAAAAAAGTAGCGCTCTATTTTTATCCGAAAGATAATACGAGCGGTTGCACGGCGGAAGCATGCAGCTTACGTGACGGCTATCAAGCCTTACAAGCGAAAGGCTTCGAGATCATCGGAGTAAGCAAAGATAGCGCCAAATCGCATCAAGGCTTTATACAAAAGCAAAACTTACCTTTCCGTTTAATAGCGGACACAGACACGGCCTTACAAGAACAGTTTGGTGTGTGGGCTGAGAAAAAAATGTACGGACGTTCATACATGGGGACTCTCCGGACCACCTTTATCATTAACGAGGAAGGTATTGTTACCAATATCATCGGGCCGAAAGAGGTGAAGACAAAAGACCATGCAAATCAAATCCTTAATTTATAAGGGACACATATGGCAAAAGAAGAAAATTTGTTCGAAGAAAAAGCGAAAGAAGAAGGTGGTAAACCAGCCGCTAACACGGATAAGCTAAAAGCTTTACGTGCGGCAATGGATAAAATCGAGAAGAACTACGGAAAAGGTTCGATCATGAAACTGGGCGATGAAAGCATCGAGGATATCGAGGTGATACCGACAGGCTCTATCGCTTTAAACGCAGCGCTGGGCGTAGGTGGATATCCGAAAGGACGTATCGTCGAGATCTATGGTCCGGAATCTTCCGGTAAGACAACGATAGCGATCCATGCGATCGCCGAGGCTCAGAAAAAAGGAGGTATCGCCGCATTTATCGATGCGGAGCATGCTTTTGACCGTTTCTATGCTGAAAAGTTAGGCGTTGATGTAGAGAACCTATGGATCTCCCAGCCGGATAACGGTGAGCAGGCCTTGGAAATAGCCGAGCAATTGATCCGTTCATCCGCCGTAGATATCATTGTTATCGACTCCGTAGCCGCATTGACTCCTAAAGCCGAGATTGAGGGCGATATGGGAGACAGCAAGATGGGTCTGCAAGCTCGTCTAATGTCGCAAGCCCTTCGTAAGTTGACGGCCGCGATCAATAAGACGAATACGACCTGTATCTTCATCAACCAATTGCGTGATAAGATCGGTGTAATGTTCGGAAACCCTGAAACGACGACAGGTGGTAACGCATTGAAATTCTATGCTTCTGTCCGTTTGGATATCCGTAGTATTGGAAAGCTGAAAGATGGTGACGAGATCAAGGGAAACCAAGTGCGTGTGAAAGTTATAAAAAACAAGGTGGCTCCTCCATTCCGCAAGGCAGAGTTCGATATCATGTTCGGTCAAGGTATTTCCCGTTCCGGAGAGATCATCGATCTTGGTTCTGAACTGAATATCATCAAGAAGAGCGGTTCATGGTACAGCTACAACGATACCAAATTGGGACAGGGTCGTGATGCGGCAAAACAATGTGTCGAGGACAATCCCGAATTGGCAGACGAATTATCCGAATTAATATTTGAGGCATTAAAAGCCAACAAGTAATTTGCGGGGGCGGGCAAACCCCGCCCCTATACGAAATTGTAATGAGTAATAAAGACAAATATCGTTTACTTTGCAATACTGAAAAAAATATACCGATCTTCTCACATGACTGGTGGTTGGATACGGTTTGCGGAGAAAAAAAATGGGATGTCTTGCTTATAGAACAAAAGGGAAGGATACAGGCAACCCTCCCCCTTTACGTCCCCCATTCCGATATTGTCTCAATGCCTTCTTACACCCAAACGATGGGCCCTTGGTTCGCCGCAAGTTCCTCCGACACGAAATATACGACCGAGTTAGGACGACGTCAAGAATTATGCAAACAATTCACGGAAGAACTAAAACGCTATCCGCACTTCCTGCAAAATTTCAATTATGACATTACGGATTGGCTTCCGTTTTATTGGGCGGGATATAACCAAACGACACGTTATACCTATTTATTAAAAAATATCCGGGATCATCAAGCGGTATGGGAAAATATGAGCCCCAATATCCGGCGAAATATTGCGAAAGCGCAGAATAAATACCATATATCCGTAAAAAAAGGGATTCCTTTGAATGAGTTCCTAGCTGTACAAACCCAAACATTTGACCGCCAGCATGTACGAATCAAGGAAGACACGAATGTACTGAAAGACTTGATCGCCACTTGCCGGCAAAGAGGACAAGGTGATTTATGGGGAGGTTATGACGAGCAAGGCCATTTACATGCGGCCGCTTTCATCGTATGGCAAGATCGATCGGCTTACTATCTCGCAGGAGGAGGAAATCCGGCCTATAGAGGTTCCGGAGCGCAAAGCTACGTCCTGTGGGAATGTCTTCATTTCGTTTCTCAATTTACGACGGTATTTGATTTCGAAGGGTCTATGCTACCCGGAGTAGAACGTTTCTTCCGCGAGTTCGGAGCTATCCAAACCCCATTTTTCACAATATCTAGGGGGAAATTGAGTTTATTAGACAGAGCACGCATTAAACTAAGCAAATGGGTATGAAAAATCGCACTTTACATTATATAATACGTTTTCTTGTAGGAGATGATGTCCCTAGCGAACTGGTGGAAACGATCGGGTACACGGCTGATCCCAATAAATTCGACCGATATAACGTCGTTATCATTCCATCCGGCTTCTTTGATGGACAAACATACGGGACTCCCGCTTCCTTACCGGAACTCCCCTTGCAAGAGGTTCAAGGTATCCCCTTGTTATTCGGCTCGCCGAAAGAGGAATGGATAAGAGATACATGGGTGGTTCATGCCGATATCATCGCAAGTACTTATTTTCTCATTTCCAGATACGAGGAGATGGTACGGCGTGGACTTCGGGATGAGCATGGAAGATTTCCCGGTAAAGAGTCCTTGCCCTACCGGGCCGGTTTCCTGCATCGTCCGATCGTGGATGAATATCGCATGCTGCTTCATCGTTGGCTGCGCCAATCCCGGTTACGTGTACCCGAGGTAAAAAAGCAAATCCGGAAGATCTACCTCACGCACGACGTAGATTCTCCGACTCTATATCGTTCGTGGAAAGGTTTGATACGGTCTATTAGAGATAGAAGAGGTTTATATAAATCCTTTCAAGGTAAATTCGGTTCCCTTGAGAAAGACCCGTTTTATACCTTCCCTTGGTTTTTCCGCCAGAATAGTATCCTTCAGGACTTGATCGGGAAGGAACAATGTCACCCTATCCTATTTATCCGGAACGGGGGGAAAGCCAAGCACGACAAACCTCATTACGATTTGAGGAATAAAGATATTCGTAAATTGATAAAAAGTGCTTTAGAGCATAATGTAACTATTGGTTTGCATAGTAGCTACCAAGCGGGTACGACTCCCAGCCTTATCCGGAAAGAGAAAACCGGTCTGGAAGATCATATCGGTAAAAATGTTCGGTTCAACCGTCATCATTTCTTGGCAATCCGGGAACCGGAAGATATGGACCAAATAGAGGCTGCTGGGGTTACGGACGATTTCACCATGGGGTACGCCGATGTCTCCGGATTCCGGTTAGGGACTTGCTACCCGGTTCGTTGGATCAATCCGATCACCCGCCGGCTATCTCCTCTCCGACTACATCCGCTTATTATAATGGATTGTACCCTAGAGGAGGAGAAATATATGGGACTGGATTTTGACAGGGCTTTAACCTATTGCCGGAATTTAGTGGAACAAGTAAATAATGTAGGAGGTGAATTGGTTTTACTATGGCATAATGACTCCGTACAAGAAGGGTCCGGAAGTTATTTACGTAAATTATACGCCCAGCTATTAAAAGAATTAGCGAAGCAGTGAAAACAATAAAATCCCTGTATTCAAATAAATCAGAAAGAATGATTACTAATTGTAAAAATATTTTAGTCCTCGCCCCTCATACGGATGATGGGGAACTTGGGTTGGGGGGAACTATCTCACGCCTGATAGAAGATGGTAAAAAAGTGACCTATGTGGCTTTCTCCACCGCACAGCAATCGGTTCCCGAGGGTTTTCCGAAAGATATCTTGAAGACAGAGGTCAAGCAAGCGACCCAGACCTTAGGTATAGAACCGGAAAACCTAATCATATACAATTACGAAGTAAGAAAACTGGGATACGCAAGACAAGAGATATTAGAGGAGTTAATACGCCTGAAAAAAGTATCCGATTTTGACCTAGTCTTCATCCCTAGCTTGCACGACATCCACCAAGATCATACGACGATCGCCCAAGAGGGTCTACGAGCGTTCAAAAACACGAATATATTAGGTTATGAGTTAATCTGGAACAACCTGACATTCAATACACAATGTTTTGTAAGGCTGGAAGAGCGCCATATCGACGCAAAGGTAGAATCATTGAAAGCCTATAAATCGCAAGGAGCGAGAGATTATCTATCCAAGGACTTTATCTATTCATTAGCGAGAGCACGGGGTGTCCAAGCGGGATGTACCTATGCGGAAGCGTTTGAAGTCGTTCGTCTATTCTTATAACACTGATTGAATCCATGAATAAACTTCTTATCATATGTGATATGTTCCCACCCGCTTTCGCCCCCAGAATGGGATATCTATGCAAATATTTGACACGCATGGGATGGGAAGTTACCGTAGTGACAGAATACATAGAAGACAATACATTCGAATTCCTTACGGGGTATGCGGACGTGTATTGCGTCCGCTACTACAAAGCATCAGGAAAGATCTCAAAGCATATCGAATGGATGTGGGTCATGTTTCTAGACATCTTGTTTGGTTATAAAGACATGAGAATAATCAACGCATGCATCCCCTTAATAAAGACCAACCAATACAAGGGGATATTGTGTAGCACATACCGCACCTTTCCTTTAACCGCCGCCAAGACGTTAGCGATCCATACCAACCTCCCTTTCGTCGTGGATTTACGAGATATTATCGAGCAATACGCCTCCAACGAATATATATCGCATAAATTCCATACATTTTCATGGTTAGACGCATTCATCACAAAGCGATTTCGCAAACGGTTACTTAGAAAGCGAAATAACGCTTTGGAGGTAGCGGATTGTGTCACGACCGTATCGCCTTGGCATGTGGAGGTACTCAAACAATATAATCCCAACGTAAGACTGATTTATAATGGATTCGATCCTGAGTTGTTCTATCCGCAACAAATCAAGACCTCCCGGTTTATCATTACCTATACCGGACGGTTGTTAAGTTTAGCGATCCGAAATCCGGAGTTATTATTTGCAGCCATCGCCCGTCTTACGGAGGACAAGGTCATTATCCCCGAAACTTTTCGAGTTGTATGGTATACCGATCAAGAGTCCCGCTCCATCATCCGCCAAGAGGCCGAACGACATGGGGTGCAATCTTTCATGGATTACCATGAGTATGTACCGGCATCCGATATTCCCCTCATCTTGAACAAAAGCTCGGTGCTGCTTTCCTTGACGAATAAGTTTGACACGTCTGGTCCAAAAGGCTTCATGACAACTAAGTTCTTTGAATCGCTTGCGGTAGAAAAACCCATCTTATGCGTACAAAGTGACGAGGCCTACCTCGCCGAAGCCATCAAGGAGACCCATTCCGGACTGGCCGCAACCCGGGTAGACGAGGTGTACGATTTCTTGAAACATTACTATGAGGAATGGCAGGAAAAAGGATATACGACCTCGCCCGTCAATCGGGATAAGCTATCGAATTATTCCCGGAAAGAGCAAGCTAGCCAATTTGCGCGTATATTTGAGAAGATTTAAGCAGATGGATAAATACCTCAACATAGTATCGTTCAATATACCTTATCCCGCCAATTACGGAGGGGTTATTGATGTGTATTATAAACTGGAAGCCTTGCGTGCTTGCGGCGTGAAACTCATATTACATTGTTTCGAATATGAACGTCCGCATGCACCGGAATTAGAAAGCATTTGCGACAAGGTTTTCTATTATAAACGCCGTACCGGGGTAATCGCTAATTTAACATGGCTCCCTTACAATGTATATAGCCGTAAAGATCATCGCTTGATCGAGAATCTTTTACAAAATGATTACCCGATCTTATTTGAGGGCCTCCACTCCTGCTATTATATGGACGATCCCCGTTTAAGAAACCGGATGAAGATATTCCGGGAGTGCAATATCGAGCACGATTATTATCGCCACTTGGCAAAGTCTGGCAAAGGATTGGTTCGCAATGCCTTTTTCAAGATCGAGGCCATGCGCTTCCAAGCCTATCAGAAAGTAGCACGGTACGCAAATCTGATAATCGCCGTATCCACGACAGACGCAGACTATTTACGAAAACAATTTCCCAATCAAAGGATCGAGTTCGTTCCTTGTTTCCACGAGAATAACCGGATTACGGCCGAACCGGGAAAATCCGATTATATTTTATATCATGGCAAGTTATCCGTTATCGAGAATGAACGAGCCGTGTTATTTCTCACCAAGCATGTTTTCAGCCAATTAAAACATACCTGCATAATAGCGGGCATGAACCCGACCCGTTTGATACGAGAGGCAGCCGCTCCTTACCCACATATAAAAGTAGAAGCAAATCCCAGTAAGGAACGTATGGACGCATTGATCCACAACGCACAAATTCATATGCTAATCACATTTCAAGATACCGGCCTAAAACTAAAGCTTTTGAACAGCTTATTCGCCGGAAGGCATACGATTGTCAATCATCTCATGCTAGCGGGTAGCGGATTAGATCCTTTATGCCATATCGCCGATACGCCGGATGAGATGATACGGGCTTGCGAACAATTAATGGCCCTACCTATAGATAAAGAGGTGATAGATAAACGAAAACAATTATTGTTCCCTGCTTTTTCTAATGAAGATCAGGGGATACGTTTATACAAGATGATATATGATGAAAGAGAATAGAAGTGATTTATTACATACATTAACCGAACGTTTGAAAGCGATCGACTATAATAAATTACCGATCAGCGATTATAATAAGCGATACATCGGCAACTTAAAGCCGGCGTTAAGCTATTTCATGCATATATACGCAGATTGCCTACAAAGAGGACTTCAAGCGATACAAACCCCTATCTCCGATGTCACGCTAATCGATTATGGAGGAGGAACCGGCTTCCTTAGTATTCTGGCGAAATCCATAGGAATAGGACAAGTTATTTATATTGATCTTAACCCATCTTCCGTGGAGACGATCCAGCTATTGAAACAAATAATAGGAATAGGCCCCGATATCATACTCCATGGAGATTCAGATGTTCTTGCGGACTGGTGCGCAAGGAACAAAGTCTACCCCCAACTTTTAATCGCTACGGACCTGATAGAGCATGTCTATGATTTATCTTTGTTCTTCAAGGATTTAATCCATATAAACGATTCCATGTATCTACTATTCACGACAGCCTCTACACCATTCAACCCGTATGTCCAACAACGGTTACATAAGATGATGGTCGGATGCGAAAGTGGATCTTTGGAATCCCCCAACTATTATACATTACGAGAGCAATTCATAACGAAACTTTGCCCAGCTTTCTCCCCAAAAGAAGTAGAGACATGGGCCCGGCAGACTAGAGGCTTGACCTATCCCGATATTCAAAAAGCGATCGAGAAAAAGAGTTTACCAAGCCCGGAAGACCCATACAATACTTGCGACCCGGCTACAGGTAATTGGGCCGAACGAATCCTTCCCATACAGACTTATGAGGACTTATTGGCACCCTACCAGTTCAAGCTTAAAGTAGAGAAAGGATTTTATAACGCAGACCGAAACAACCCAGTTCTTTCCTTGATATGCAAAGGTATCAACGCATTGATCCGCAACAGCGGCTCCTTTGGTTTTCTATTGGCACCATTCATCATTCTCTCCTGCGGCAAGGAGCGAGCAGATGCCATCTAGAACATATTCACGGGTCAAGTCCTCAGCTTTCAAGATTTGGTCGTTCCACTGCAATAAATCAATATCTATCGGCACACGCCCACAAGATTTATCTTCCGGCTTACGGCCGATGCAGCATTCTATATCTTTCAAGACATCCTTTATTCGCGCCGGACTCTCCTCGCTATACAAAACAGCCACTCGATTCAAAAATGTAGTTGATAATGGACAATCGATCGGTTCCGTATAAACTGGCTGAGAAAACTGTATAAAAACAAAATGAGCACGCAGCATCTCCGCCGCGCGCTCCATATTTTTCTCTTTATCCCAATTAGAGCCTAAGCACAATAGAACCCGGTTTCGTTTATTCTCCATCTCCGGCTAAAAGCGTTTAGTCATTCTTATGATTATTCAAGAATGTATTGATAAAACCGATCAACTTCACGAAAGAAGCGGAAAATTGTCCGGTATCGCTATTACGGATAGAGATAAATTTCTCCTTACCTTCCGTGGTAAATGAAACCTGATACATGATATCCCCTAAATCCCGGTTCGTCTCCTCCTCAAAGCCATAAGAGTCTTTCATCTTAAAGAAATTACATTTTTGCAGAATCGGTTTTAAAGAAGCAAACTCCTCGTCAGTCAATGTCCCCTCCATAATTTTAGGATCTCGTTTCTTGGCGAAATTATCCATATAATAATTATACTCCTCGATACGGAATGTCTTGTCACTATCAAACAGAACCATTAGTTTGTAGTTATCTACACTTTCCATACTATAACTAAAAGAGAAATCCTTCAATTCTTTTTTACAGCCTGTAAAACAAGCAGACAGAAGAACCAATAAGGTAGCGAACAAAGTAATTCGTAGTTTCATTTGTCTAAAGTTGAAATTTGTGGCACAAACATACATAAAATACTCGAAAAACAACCCATGGAAATAAAAAAATACCTATTAGTTGGTATTGGTGGTACGAAGTTTTCAAGCTACCTTCGCGTAACATTTAATAGGACATGAGATTATCAGAACTTCGCACAGGCGATAAAGGTGTTATAGTAAAGGTAATGGGTCGCGGAGCTTTCCGCAAACGCATTATCGAGATGGGATTTATCAGAGGGAAAGAAGTGATCGTTATACAAAACGCTCCGCTCAAAGACCCTATTCACTATCGTGTAATGGGATATGATGTCTCATTGCGACGCTCGGACGCCGCATTGATCGAAGTCGTTAGCGCGGCGGATTTCGAGAAGGAACAAGCTACCTCGGTACAAGATACGAACAGGAGCGCAGACTCTTTTATCCTGCCTCCCGGCAATGAATTGCAAGCCATCGCATTACATAAAGGAAAAACAATTAACGTAGCCTTGGTTGGTAATCCGAACTGCGGAAAGACCTCTCTTTTCAATTTCGCATCCGGAGCACATGAGCATGTGGGTAACTATAGCGGCGTGACCGTAGATGCCAAGGAAGGAACCTTCCAACAGAATGGCTATACATTCCGCATCGTAGATTTACCGGGTACTTACTCCCTATCCGCTTACACGCCGGAAGAATTATACGTGCGTAAGCATTTGAATGAAGAGCAACCAGACGTGGTGATCAATGTTATCGACGCATCCAATCTGGAGCGAAACCTATATTTGACCGCCCAACTGATCGATATGGACGTTCGCATGGTAATCGCCTTAAACATGTATGATGAGCTGGAACGCCATGGTAATAAATTCGATCATGAGTCCTTAGCGAAAATGATCGGGGCACCGATTATCCCAACCGTAAGTAAAACAGGCTTTGGCATAGAGGATTTGTTTAACCGTGTAATCAAGGTATACGAAGAAGAAGATCCTGTCATCCGTCATATCCATATTAATTACGGAGAGTCTTTAGAGAAAGGGATCAGCAACGTTAGGAAGACCTTGAAAAATAGCGTGGATATACCCAAAAGCTTGTCAAAGCGCTATCTATCTATCAAGCTATTAGAGGGAGACCGGGAGATAGAGACATTTATAAAAACGCTGCCCGGTGCCGAAACGATCTTCCAAGAAAGAGACCGTAATACAGCCCTAATAGAAAAGTTATTGCAAGAGGATTGTGAGACCGCATTCACGAACGCACGCTATGGCTTTATTTCCGGAGCGTTGCGTGAGACTTACGAACAAAATACGATCAAAGAGGCAACGAGTACGCAGATCATCGATCTATTCGTCACGCATAAAGTCTTAGGCTTCCCTATCTTTATCCTATTCATGTGGATCATGTTCGAGGCCACTTTCCGTTTGGGAGGCTATCCGATGGAATGGATAGAGGCATTGGTCGAAGTGATCGGTAATTTCGTGCGCAGCCATATGTCGGAAGGACCTTTGAAGGATCTTCTCGTGGATGGTATCATCGGTGGCGTGGGAGGTGTTATCGTGTTCCTGCCGAATATCTTGATTCTGTATATGTTCATATCGTTCATGGAAGACTCCGGATATATGGCACGTGCGGCTTTTATCATGGATAAGATCATGCATAAGATGGGACTGCATGGAAAGTCGTTCATCCCTTTAGTGATGGGATTCGGTTGTAATGTTCCTGCTATCATGGCCTCCCGTACGATAGAGAGCCGTAATAGCCGGATGATAACGATGTTGGTAAATCCGTTGATGAGCTGTAGCGCCCGCCTGCCGGTTTATGTATTGCTGACCGGGGCGTTTTTCCCGAAGAACGCCAGCTTTGTGTTATTAGCTTTATATGTATCCGGAATCTTGCTGGCAGTTATCATGGCCCGTCTTTTCAAACGCTTCCTGTTTAACGAGGAGGATGTTCCTTTCGTAATGGAACTCCCCCCCTATCGGATGCCTACCGGCAAATCCATCATGATCCATATGTGGGAGAAAGCGAAACAATACTTGCACAAGATGGGAGGTATCATCTTGGTCGCTTCTATCATCATCTGGTTCCTTGGGTATTTCCCCAGACATTCGGAGAGCGGAGATCAGTTTGATCGCCAGATAGCGGAGATCGAAAATACGGAGTTGGATTCTCAAGAAAAAACAGATACGATAGAGGAGTTAGAACGCTTGAAGGCAATCGACCACCAACAAAATTCGTATATCGGGCGTATCGGCCAGACGATTCAACCGGTCTTGGCTCCCTTAGGATTCGACTGGAAAATGAGTGTAAGCTTACTTACCGGTATGGCGGCGAAAGAAGTTGTTGTCAGCACGTTAAGCGTATTATACACGGGGAATGCCGATGATGACAGCCAAGCCCTGTCGGAGCGTTTGAAGCAAGACCGTAACGCAGAAGGTAATTTGGTATTCACACCGCTCATAGCGATTAGCTTAATGCTTTTCGTCTTGATTTATTTTCCGTGCATAGCAACTATATCGGCTATTGTCAACGAGTCTGGCTCATGGAAATGGGGTATATTCGTTATCATTTATACTTGTGTCCTAGCATGGATCGTTTCTTTCATTGTTTATCAAACGGGGAATTTCTTTGTGGGTTTATTCAGCTAAGAACTTTCCTATGTTTTATTTAGTTATATATAGGAGGTAAATTTATAGGTATGTGGCAAGATATAGCAGTTTGCGTTATTGGTATCTCGGTTATCGGATATATCGCATATAAGGTTTATCGAATGCTTACGAAACCGAAATCCAGTGATCCTTGCTGTGGGTGTAGTGGGTGTTCGTTAAAGAAAGAATTGATGAAATAGACAATGAAGTTATGTCAAGCAAAGAATTGCAACACAGCCCCATAACTTATTTCCAACCAAAAGCCTTTACCGACCTATACAATGATAAATAAAACCGGCCTCCTCCAATTCCACCTTATCATAGATATTACGTCCATCCAAGATTAAAGGCGTAGCCATTAATTTCTTGATAACAGACCAAGAAGGCATACGGAATTCTTTCCATTCAGTAACCAACAATAGTGCATCCGCATCTATAACAGCCTCATATATATCTTTAACATAAGAAATCACATCTTCAGGCAAACGTCTTTGAGCCTCAGGTATAGCCACTGGATCATAAGCAGAAACCAGACATCCGGCGTTTCTTAACTTTTCGATCAAAACCAATGAAGGAGCCTCTCGCATATCATCTGTCTCCGGCTTAAACGCCAACCCCCATAAAGCGATACGCTTGCCTTTAATATCCCCGTTAAAATGCTTCACCAACTTACGAAACAATATTGACTTCTGCTCTTCATTTACAGCCTCTACCGCTTCCAATATACGCATCTGATAACCACTATCGGCAGCGGTCTTCACAAGTGCCTTGACATCTTTCGGGAAACAAGAACCTCCATATCCGCAACCCGCATACAGAAAACGACTACCGATACGAGCATCCGTTCCAATCCCTTTACGCACCATATTTACGTCAGCACCGACAATCTCACACAAATTAGCGATATCATTCATAAAACTGATACGAGTCGCCAACATTGCGTTTGCCGCATATTTAGTCATTTCAGCGGAAGGTACATCCATAAAAATCACCCGGAAATTATTCAGTAAAAACGGACGATATAACTTTGACATCAATTTCTCGGCACGCTCGGATTCCACTCCTACAACTACACGGTCCGGACTCATAAAATCCTTTACCGCAGCCCCTTCTTTCAAGAACTCAGGGTTAGAAGCAATATCGAACTCTATATTTACATTCCGTTTAATTTGCTCTTTCTTAATAGCTTGCTTTACCTTCTGGGCTGTACCAACAGGAACCGTGCTTTTAGTAACGACCAAAATATATTTATTCATATATCTTCCCACGGTCCGAGCAACCTCCAGCACATATTTCAAGTCCGCACTTCCATCCTCATCAGGAGGCGTCCCCACTGCGGAAAACAAGACTTCCACCTTATCCAGACATTCTTTTAACTCAGTAGTAAAATGCAAACGCCCCGCTTGCATATTACGGGCCACCAATTCATCCAAACCCGGCTCATAAATAGGAACGATACCTTTCTTCAGATTATTGATCTTATTCTTATCAACATCTACACAAAACACCTCTGTACCCATTTCCGCAAAACAAGTACCTGTCACCAAACCAACATACCCTGTACCAACAATCGCTATTTTCATAATTCACTTTGTTTCTCAAAATATCTTAAAAACATATGCAAATGTACAATAATTCAGAGAAATCCGCTATCATAAATATACAAATTAAAAAAAATCATATGTTCGTCTGTTTTTAAAGAAATAACTATTAACTTTGTATTTAGTTTCCCTTTAAATAGAGGGAAATCTTACATTGTTAAACAAACGGAGAAATCAACAATAATAGATTCACTCATCCGTTATTATTGCAAGTACAGTTTGACAGTAAAGAAAAATAAGGAAGAGAGCATGACTAAAGTTTGTTTCTTGGTATCATCATTATGCAACGAAGGCCCAGTTAATGTTATGTATAACATTATCCGATATATGGACTTCTCCCAATTCGAGGTATCTATCATTACTTTCATACCAGAGAAAAAAACTACCCGAATTAAGGATTTCCAAAAGTATCCACTTTCGATTCATCAATTGGCACCAGAAACGCCTCTTAATCCATTCACTTTATTCATGGCACTAAAACAAGAGGTAAAATTGATCAATCCGGATATGCTTCATGCACATTGTCCGCGTTCATTATATTTAATGTGCTTTTTACCTCGAAAGTATAAACGAATCTATACGATTCATATCTATCCGGGACTGCAGCAGCAGATATTATATGGAAAATTTAAAGGAGATATCGTCAATCAACTGAACCATTTCTTCACCCGAAAAGTAGATCTCCCCATAGGTTGCTCTGAAAGTGTAGGAAAACTCTATAAAGAAAATAAAGGTTGGGACATCTCTTGCATACCCAATGGATCTTCGTTACCCATCTGGAATTGCGATCCGATTTATCGGCAAAAGCTAAGAAAAGATTTAGGACTAAAAGACGATATCCGATATTTTATTTTTATCGGGCGCTTCTCAGGAGAGAAGAATCCTGAACTATTAATACGTGCCTTTAAACAAATAGGGGCCAAGCAAGTGGGATTGATCATGCTCGGTGAGGGACCCTTATGGGAAGATTTAAAAAAAGAAGGTGATGACCGGATTCTTTTACCCGGTTTTAAAACGAATGTTTATGATTACTTAATCGCTTCCGATTATTATATTTCAGCCTCAGATGTCGAAGGATTGGCAAACACGCTGTTGGAGAGTATGACAGTAGGATTACCTATGTTACTTTCTGATATACCTTCACACCAAGAGGTGCTATCGAAGATGAGCGTCACGACAGGATATATTTTCAACAATAAAGACAGTAATAGTTTATTCGACAAAATAGAAAAAGTGCTCCTGTTAGATCGTACAGAAGTCGCACGAGAAGTACAAGACATATTCCAAAAGCATTATACAGCGAAGAAAATGTCTTTGTCTTATCAAAACGCATATACTAGTTTATGACACCTTATGTATCTATTATAACCATAACAAGGAATCATTTCAAATATATCATGGAGATACTAAATTCGTTGTTCACGACAGGAAGACCATCAGTCCCGCTCGAAGTCATCATCGTAGATAATTGCTCATCTGATGGTACGATTTACTTTTTAAAGAAGAATCGGTTTAAGGTAATAACCCGACCAACAAACTTAATAATGTTATAATAGGTGAAAAATACAATCTATCATCAACAAATAGAACATAAATTGCATCTATAAAATTAAAAACATAATAGGACAAAATGATAATGAAACCAGAAATATCGATTATAACAGTTGGCATGAATCACCTTTCATACGTGAAAGAGATGCTTGCGTCTTTGTATTCAGTAGGAAGTCCATCCGTTTCATTCGAGGTTATTTTTGTTGATAATTGTTCTACTGACGGAACCGCCGATTATATCCGGAACAATTATCCTACCATAAAACTCATTGAGAATCAAAAGAAATATGGTTTTGCCCGAAATAATAATATTGGAGCAAAACATGCTATAGGGAATTATATACTTATATTAAACCCAGACATCATATTAACGCAAGGAGCAATCGACAAATTATACAACTATGCGATAAAACATCCTTCATGTGGAATTGTCGCACCCAAGTTACAAAACCGGGACTGCTCATTGCAATATTCTGCACGTAGATTTCCTTCAATTAAGATTTTGCTAAATCGGGCTCTTACCAAAGGAAATGATAAGTCCGGCAATAAAAATGTTCAAACCTATTTACTGAAGAACCTTCCTATGGACACTCCTACAGAGGTCGATTGGTGTATGGGAGCAGCGTTTTTGATCTCTCACACATTCTACAATGAACTAAAAGGATTTGACGAGAAATTCTTCTTGTATGTAGAAGATATGGATATTTGCTATCGTTGTTGGAAAAAGAATAAGAAGGTAGTCTATTACCCTTTATCCAAAATGACGCATGTTCACCAAAGAAGTAGTCAGCGTCTTAATAAGAAAACGTTAATTCATTTGAAAAGTTTCTTTTATTTCTTTAGGAAAAACAGATTTAAGATCAAATCTGAGGCTCAGCACCTCACAAGTGCACCTCAAAGAGAAAAAGAAACATTTCAGTTACAACCAAAGGTCGTTCCTAGCAAATAAAAAAGATGATACAAGAATTCATAAACAAGCAATTTTATAACTTATTTATTTTCACGTTCATATTTGGATTGGTCCTTTATGGAACGATCGGATTTGATAGTATAGATGAGATATGTGCTTGCATCTTGCTTATCTTATTTATTTTCGCAACATTCAAGACGCCGGATTGGGCTATAAATAAGTCATTTCTAGCGGTAAGCTCTGTTTTCATATTTTATACGATTTATTCGTTTTATATACATAGTAACTCTGCGAAAGGAATCATCTCAGACATGATTATCCAATTTAAACCCTATTTAGCTTTTTTCGCAGTTTATTATCTCTGTCCTGTATTTAGTTCGAAACAGAAAGATTTGATAAAGAAAATCATTCTTATTATATCCTTTTTCATGTTTCTTATAGGATGTGCGTCTCTAGTCTATCCACTCGCCTTCAGAGTAACTGTTGGGCATGTCGCTTATTTCGCCGCTATCATAACCGCATCCTCCCTGCTTTATTATTATTGTAGCGAAGGTGCTAAAATTGATAAGATGATCTTTATCCTTATTTTAGCGATTGGATTATTCTCGGCTCGTTCAAAGTTCTATGGATTTTTTATCATATCTCTGGTCACCGTGATATTCTTCGGGAACATAAGTCGTCTGAAGCTCAATTTCAAGACAATAGCGATAGCCGTATTAAGTCTTGCCGCAATGGTTTTAGCTAGCTGGAAAAAAATGGTCATGTACTTTGGTGTGGGTAAATCCTTGGACAGTGTTCCCGAGGAATTCATGGCCCGTGCCATGCTATACGTCACATCTTTCGAGATTTTCAAGGACTTTTTCCCATTTGGGTCGGGCTTCGCTAGTTTTGCCTCCCACTCCTCTGGCGTTTATTATTCGCCTCTATACGCAAAATACGGTATCGAGAATGTAAAAGGGATCAGTAAAAACAATTATAGTTATATAGCGGACACCTATTATCCCTGTTTAGCTCAATTTGGGATAATAGGCGTATTCTTATATATACTATTTTTCGCCTATATCATACGGAAAGCCTACAAACTATTTCTCTCTACGCAAAAGGAGAAATATTTTATTATACCTTTTCTTATCATCGGGTATCTATTGATTGAGAATATCGCAGATGCCACGTTTACCGGACATCGGGGTTTCTTTATAATGATGTTGTTAGGGCTTGTAATGTCTGAGCAAAAGCACCAATTGTTGGCTAATAAATCAACCTCTCAAAAACAACCCGAATAATACATGGCAAGCAAAACAGTAAACGGTCTTTTTTGGAGTAGCATGGAAAGGATTTCGGTACAGGGAGCTCAATTCGTGTTAAGTCTTTTCATCGCTCGTATCTTGTCGCCTTCCGACTATGGGCTTGTCGCCATGCTTGGTATTTTCATGGCGGTAGCTCAAACGTTCGTTGATAGTGGCTTCTCGAACGCTCTTATCCAGAAACAGGGAAGAACAGATGTAGACTATTCGACGGTTTTCTTTTTCAATATATTTATCGGGATAGCCATGTACCTTCTCCTTTTCTCCACCGCTCCATTCATAGCCTCATTCTACAGCCAGCCTCAACTAGAAACCATCATAAAATTCGTAGGATTAAACTTAATCTTGACCTCATTCTGCGCCGTACAACGAGCACAACTGACCATTTCCCTCGATTTCAAAAAGCAAGCTATCATCTCATTCAGCACAGTAGCTATAAGTGGAGGAATAGGTATATGGCTGGCTTATCATGGTTATGGTGTATGGACACTGGTCATCCAAAGTTTACTCACGAATTTATTAGCTTTGATATTACTTTGGGGAAGTACCCGGTGGATTCCTCGCCTATGTTTCTCCAAAGAGTCTTTCAAGGAATTGTTCGGATTCGGATCTAAATTACTTGCCGGAGGATTGCTTCATACGATATATCTGAATCTATACTCATTGGTAATTGGTAAATATTTTTCATCCGCTGATCTGGGAAACTTCAACAGGGCTACTTCTCTTGCCCAATACGTTTCCGTTAATATAACAAGCATCATCACACGGGTCACTTATCCGATAGAATGCCAAATACAGCATGATAACGAGGAACTGCAACGAAAGTTCTTCATGTTCATCCGTATGACAGCCTTCATCATATTCCCATTGATGATCGGCTTATGCGTATTGGCTGATCCATTAATTCGTGTTATCTTGACAGATAAGTGGGTACATACCGTACCATATTTACAAATATTAAGTATCGCTTATATGTGGGACCCGATCTCACGCCTGAACTGGGATCTGCTCAACGTAAAACGGAGAAGTGATTATTCCCTGCGATCCGAGATCATAAAAAAGCTCATTGCGGTTACTATCTTAGTCATTACCATTCCATTTGGGATCACCATCATGTGCGCCGGTATCGCTGCTTATGCCTTATGTGACATCTATGTATTGACAAGATTCACTAAAAGACTTTTACCCGATGTTTACCTGCGAAAAGAGCTTAAGGCTTTATGTCCTATACTCTTGTTATCCATATCGATGGGACTAATCATATACATTTGCGTAAGTTTTATCCCTATCTTATTATTTAAACTCATTGTCGGTATAATTATAGGTATCTGCTATTATCTAACTCTATCCTATTTGCTTAAATGGGAAGAGATAGATTTCATTCTCTCGTTGATCCTAAAAAAACATAGACAGTAGAAACACAGTAATAACTTGAATAAAAAACACATCCTATGGATATTGTATGTTGCACAGACAATAATTATGTCATACCCTGTGGTGTATTAGTAACCTCTATTTGTGTGAATAACCCGAAAGAGGAGATTACGGTACATATCTTGACAGAGGAAATATCCCCTGAAAACCAAGAGGTATTGAAAAAGGTCGCAGCCAAATATGGCCAGCAAATCCAGTTTTATACTGTAGATAAAAAGGTTTTCGCCAACTGCCCGATAAGTAGACATATCACGTTAGCGACCTATTTTAGACTTATCATGACGGATATACTTCCCAAAAGCGTTGAGAAGGTCCTTTATCTCGACTGTGATGTTGTCGTTCGCCACTCACTACGCTCATTATGGGATACGGATATAAAAAGCTATGCCGCCGGAGTAATCCCTGACATGTCAATAGATGACATACGTATTTACAACCGGCTCCAATATTCCCCATCTCTTGGCTATTTCAACGCTGGGGTATTATTGGTCAACCTAAGATATTGGCGAGAAAATAATCTTTCAGAAAGCTTTTTCGAGATAATCAACAAATACCCTGAGAGACTTAGATACCATGATCAAGATGTATTGAATATAGTATTAAAAGAGATCAAGCTAACCCTGCCCATGAAGTACAATGTACAGCACGGATATTTTTTCAAGGACCCGTTGATTAGCCGAACTTACCGGGATGAAAGAGAGCAAGCTATCACTGACCCCGTTATCTTGCATTACAGCGGCAGCAAACCTTGGTTTATCGAATTTGAACCTCCTTTCAAAAAAGATTTCGCTTTCTATTTAAACATATCCGGCTTAGATAAAAGCTTTATTAGGCATATACCCATGAAGGCACGCATTAAGGCAAGATTCCGTTCGTTACTAGAAAAATTGGGGCTTATCGCTCCCAAGGATAGCCTATTCTAACTTACTTTTATCCACGCGTTCCACGTTTGTAATAATCTGTTCATGTCCAAATTATTACAAACGTGGATTATAATAGAAAAGAAAAAAATGAACATACATTTAAAAATCATCAATACGAGCTCATCCGATATTTAATGGTGATACGTATAAACCCAATCTATCAAGCCCCATTAAAGTGAACAACTTACGACTTGTCTAACCGTAGGCTTACGGCTATACCTAGTGCTAGGCTTACGGCTTGTATAGTAAATAACTTACGGTTTGAATAATAGATAACGAATCGCTAAAGCTCTCATCTGAACAGCACCAGACTCCTAGCCAATATATAAAATTGGCAGGATCAACAAGCACATTTTACCTCAATATAGGTAATGTCCTCCCCCTTTCATACGACGAAGATGAGACTAAATTGGTGAAGCCTGTTTCATCAACAAAGTTAACTAGCTGGAATGCCTAAGTAAGTTAACTTACTTTGCCGATGAAGCCAACTTACTTTATAACTACGGATATCCAAAAGAAAAAAGCCCTAAAACCACACGTTCAATATGGATGATTTCACATGATCAAATCGGTCAACTTCTCACAAAATATTTCTCCGGACATGATCATTCCAAACACTCAAACTTTCAACAACTATGCGGAATGACATATTACGGCAAACTACCGCTTACTAGTTTTCAAACGTGTGAAAAAATTAACAATATCTATTACTACATAGCACTGTTTTATGTAGTGGTGGAAGTTTTTAAATAAAAAGGATTACTAAGTATCTCTCATAGGAACTTCTTTAAATCAAAAAAACTTACAAACAAGAGCTTATTTAATTTAATTTATAAATAGATAACATTATATATTTTGTAAATCATGAATATAACCGTAAATTGCAAAAACAAAAAAGGCTTATTGTTTTTTAACCTTATAATACAAAATATTATGAACAAATTTCTATTTCTAATCGTATTATCATTATTATTATCATGCAAGAATGATGAAAATAACAATAGTGATGAAATTATGCCACCAATTATTGTGACTAGCCTAAGTAGTGAAAAGCAAGTAGAAGAACCCAATATTCTATTTTCCAGCAATGATATAAAATCTTTTAATATAGCAACAGGTGAAATCACTTTCAATAATGAAGTTATCAAAGAAAATATAAGACCTAGCTCACAAAGGAATCTCTGTTTTTACTTAAATGGGGAACATTTATTCAATATAATTACTTTTACAGAAACATCTTCTATTATGTCTCATATCATCAACGATTTAGTTCTACTCCATGATATGCTAGACGGAAAAATATATCTCAAAGACGGTTATCCATCTATTGACGTTCTTGGCGAAAGTAAAAAGGAGGCTCAAGCTCTTCGAGAAAAAAATAAAGAAAAAATGACTGTTTCATGGGAACTCTTTATCAATGCATTAAAAATAGAGAATAAATTGATTGAATAAAAAATCTTCAATAACCAGTAACCTCATTCATATTATCTTCTCTGTTAGTTTAAGGTGTATATTTATAGAATAAATATACTAAAAAAATCATCAAAAACAACAAAATAAAATGAAAACTATAACTTACACTTATATATTTTTGATATCATTATTCTCTTGTTCAGAAGATATAGAGAACCATAGATTAGATTTGTCAGAAAAAGACATATCCACAAAATCAGCTACTATTGATGAGGTGAATATTCTATATTCCACAAAACCAATAGCAGATGAACCTATTACAGTTACAGGTCATACAAGTGCAATCATACGTGAGGGAATGGCCAATGCAATTATTAATATCACAGAAGAAAATAAAGATGCTTTCAAACTAGATCCTGGGCGATACGTCGTGGATTTTTATAGAGTAACAAAAAATATTACTTTACCAAACGGTGCATATGGTTTAAAACAAGCTTCACCTGATTGTGGATATGACCCTTATGAGGGTAATGGCGTTATAGGTTACAGTCCTACCCAGACTGGAAATATTTATTCAATGCAAACAAATACTACACATTTTAAGTCAAAAGATGGGGTTAGCTTGTCAAAGGAGACTTGGCGCCCTCATATGCCACAATATCTGAAGTGGGTATATGCTTGTAGATATAATCCTAATTTAATAAATAGAGTTGATGTTATAAAAAGTGACAAACATGTCGCTTTCACAACTATCGCCGGAAATTCAAACAGAAGTAAAATTTTAATTGCTTACAGAGAAGGGAATAGTCACTTAAGTTATGATGGAAAAATTATCCAACTAACAAGTTATGATTATGGCAAGACTTGGAAAGATAAAAAAGTCATTTATACACCGAGCCCTAATACAGATGCTAGAGATCCACAATTTTTAGTATTATCTGATAATACTCTAATATGTCGCTTTTTTGAAAGAACAGCAAATAAACATACAGTCAAATGTATCCGATCCAGCGATTTTGGCAACACTTATCAAAGTCCGATCACATTACCAGGTTCATCTGCTCCTAATTGGACAGGCGATGCTGCCGCTAGAGGTAATATGCTTCTTCTTAATGGTATAATCTATTCTGTCTCTTACGACTCCGTCCGTGCTTGGCTAACAAAATCTACTGATTCAGGAAATACATGGTCGTATGTATCAGAGCTTAAAAATGGCATAAATGAAACATCTTTAGGATACGAGAATGGAAAAATATTTTGTATTGCGAGACAGGCCGCTACCGGACCTTCCGCATATGGTACAAGTAATGATATGGGAAAAACGTGGAGCTGGCAAGATATAAATATATCAGCTGATGCACCTTCATTAACCTCTTATAATAATGGCTACATTCTTACTTTTAGAAATAAAGCAAATGTTACATCTTCTGGCTATTCTTTAGATCTCGCTTTTTGGAAAAATGGCCAAATAGCTTCTACCCCTGTTACTTTATATAGTAATATGGACATGGACATAGGATATGCAGATGTACTAACCATGAATGGCTCTTTTTTAGTAAGTTGTTATATCCCCAATATAATAAGGAGTTATGAATTTTGGTATGACATACTTAAATGATCATCTTTAAAGATTTCTGGTAAATCCTTCAAGACTTGCTCATACATTGCTTTATATCCATTCGGAGTTGGATGTATACCGTCATAAAATAAATAACCATCTCTCCATTGGGTTGGATCATTTTCTTTTGTCACAGCCTCATGCATATCTATATATTTAATATTCATACTTTTAATCCAGTCATTTATTAGTTTAACAGGCTCATAGTCACGATCCTTACGAGGAGTGACTGTGAGTAAAATAGGGATTTGTCCATTATTTCTTAAAATAGATATAGCTTGTAGCATATATTTCTTATATTCCTCAACATTAAGGTAATTATTTGTGCCTAAGGCTAAAATAACGTACTTAGTCTTATACCAAGAATTTTCTATCTTAAATCGATTAATAAATTCATCAGACATCATCTCTCCTCCTTTACCATCTATCAAACATCGTTCTTTTCCCAATACAGAAGTAAGCATCGAACTCCAACGATATTTTCGATCTATACCATTAATAAGTAACATTGTCCCCTCTACAAAAGAGTCTCCAAAAATACTCAATACAGGGTTATGAAAAGGAGCTGTTATCCATGAATCTAAGAGCTTTACTTCACCACGCCTCACCGCAAAGAAAGGTTTCCCCCACATCAAAAGTTGATAAGGATCCTTTTGCGCAGAATAAGTCCGCTTAAATTCCTTTAGTACGTTTTTGTCAGCCTCTATCTCCCTTATAAAAAAAGAAACACTATCTTCCCTTTTATCAAAACCTATCGAATATAACATATCCTTATTAAGTGTAAAGGACAAAGGAAGAGACTCATTTAAGGCAGCTTGATAATCCTTATTGGATTTATAAATATCCACTCGTTCCTTATAAATATTCATAAATCCTAAATCTTTTCCTACCGATAAATCTATATCATCTGATAATATACGAATAATTACTTCTTGGGATAGTTCATCCGTATAAACGTTTGAGATAAAAGTAAACAGACTATTTTGAACACCATCCTTTTTATCTAATATATCCGATCTTAAATTGGATATACCTTCCTTATAAAAAGGAATCGCTCCTTCAAATGTATTCATTTCATCTTTAGTACATGCCAACAAGAAGAATAAGCACATCATTTTAATAATTATTTTCATTTTCTACAATTTGATCATCTAACATACAATTTCTTTATGTACTCCTTATAAACAAGTACAGGAACAATAGAAAATACAATAGTTGTCAACACATATACTATGTTTCTAAACACCTCATTCTCGATAAAGAAAAATCTTTTCTCACTAATCAAACTAAACACCAACATCTGGAAAAGAAACACTTCATATGAGTAATTACCCAATTTTACAAAGAAAACAGATAGTCGTGACTTCATTATATAATTATATAGTTTCACCAGCAAGAAAAACACAAATAAAGTATAAAAATAATCAACCCAATGATATCCTTTCCATTGGTTCGTAAGATATGGCATCAAATCTACAGAAGTATATATCTCTAAAATAGCCAAGAACAAGGCTATAAGAGCTAATCCACAAACCCAAACGTTCAACTTTATTTTAAACTTCAAAATAACACAGCCTAAATACAAAAGAAATAAATATCGATAAAAAAGAAGTCTATAAACATTATCCGGCACATGAAATACACAGGTAAACCATTCACCCAAAGCACAAATCCCAACAAATAACACAAAAGACCTCCTAAAAGAAAGACAATTAACCAGAAAAATAACAAAAGGCAATATCAGCCAACACTGTAAATAGATCCATGGATAATAGGATCCTGGACCAAAGCCACCTTGCATATAAAGCCGCTGCCAATCTACTCCACCTTTAAGAAGATAAAAGATTGCACATTGAGAAAAAATTAAGAGAAAGAATGGGAGAAAAACACGATCTAACATCTTCTTCACATTCCTAGCAGAGAAATAACCGTTGAAACCTTTTCGCTGAAAACCACCATAAGTCAAATAAGATGACACCAATAAAAATAAAGGAACAGCCTGCCCAATGTAAGCAATTGAGTAAATAGATTCATTTGGCATATTGTGCAACAATATCACAAAGAGAATGGCAACTCCCTTCACAAAATCAATCGAATAATCCCTTTCTCTCTTATCCATATCATCTATAATTGAAAACATCATATTTCAGTTCATAACAACGGATAGAGCCCGGTTGATAACAGCAAACCAAGAAACTATTTGGTAAAGTAAGAACATCTCCGTAGCCGACATCAAAATTATCGCTTTCAAAAAGACTAGCAGGATTACTAGCCAACTTCCCATCTTTAAGAAGTACCGTATCAAAACTATATTTACCACGATTGGAGTCCTTAACATTCCGGTAAGTTAGTATAAAAGCATCCTTATAAGGAGTTAAAGAAGGAGCATGCCCTTCTATCGGTAAAAAACTCCATGTCCAAGTCACCCCCAAATCCTCACTAACTCCAATCTCAAGACGATTGTCTCCATTCTCTGACTGTTGACGACCCACGACGTACATTTTCCCATCATAATACCCCAGCGAGGCCTCATTAATACGTCCACATTCTATTTGATTTGTCCACAGACGCTCATCTAACCAAGATACAACCTCCCAACTCCTCCCAAAGTCTTCCGATTTTTCCAACCATGTAACAGCCCAACGATTATAACATACCGCATAAATTACATCATCTATTATAACCATATTCCCACGGGCTGCCGCAAATGTCTCGTCTTTTGGAAAAGGAAATAAAACAGGCGATCCATAGAAAATACCCCAATTCTCCGAACAAATGCTTTTCACAATGGATTCCGTCTCCGATTCTCTTTCAAAGAAACGGCAAAGTATACCGTTATTAGGTAATACTAAAAGCTGAGGATCCCTCACGTCATGCCCTTTAACTGGAGCAAATATAACCTTCCTGTTAACCCATGTTTTTCCTTTATCGAAACTCTCCATCTGTATTAACTTACTATCAAAACTAACGTGGCTCGAACCTTCTCTATAAACCACGATAATCTTACTTCGATCCTTATTCCCCGCAATGGCAGGAAAAGCCAAATGTAGGCTACTATCGTCAATAGACGTACTGCGAAGCAAATTCGGGTTATATATTTCCTTTAGCTCATCATCACCACAAGCCATAAAAGGAAATAAAAATACCATAATAAATAAAAGTAGATGGTGTTTCATAAAGCATATATTTTAACTATAGTTAATCATCTGATAAATACTCCCGCTTGAAAGGTTCTCCTTTTTTTATATCACATTTCACCTTTTTGCCCAATATATCCGGTAAATACTTAGGCGATAGACCATCAGAGGGTCTAACAGAACGAACATTTTCTTCTGTTACTGTATCACCAGCATACATATCTTGAGCGACAAATAAGGAACGGGCAAACTTCCTGTTATTCCTCACCTTTTCAGTCAACTCATAGGTTGGCTTTCCCAATGCCATCTCGACTTCTCTTACACATCGAACCATTTCGGAGAACTCCTCCTTATTCATAGAAAAGGCCGCATCCGGTCCTCCAATACCCCGATCCAAAATAAAATGCTTCTCGAGAATTCGAGCACCCAACGCAACCGAGGCTATCGCCACCGAACTAGACATCGTATGATCTGAAAGTCCTACAGGAAGTTTGAAACGCTCTCTCATATCGGGAATCGTCCTTAAGTTCGCAAGCGCCACAGGAGCCGGATAAGAAGATGTACATTTCAATAAGGCAATCTGATCATTACCGACTCTTTTGCAAGCGGCTATCGCCCCCTCAATATCCTCATAAGTAGCTATTCCCGTTGATATTATGACTGGTTTCATCTTTGAGGCCACATACTCGATCAAAGGAATATCCGTAATCTCAAAGCTAGCGATCTTATATGCCGGAACATCCATAGCCTCCAAGAAATCCACAGATGTTTTGTCAAACGGAGATGAGAAACAAATCAGACCTTCCTCTTCCGCAATATGTTTTAATTCAGGTTGCCATTCCCAAGGGGTAAAGGCGTTCTGATATAATTTATACAATGTAGTTCCATCCCATAAAGTATCTTGCTTTATTTGAAAATAAGCATTATCACAATCTAATGTAAGAGTATCCGCCGTATAGGTTTGAAATTTGATGGCATCCGCACCAGCAGCCTTGGCTGCTTTCACGGTCTCTACGGCGATGTTGAAATCATGATTATGATTCGCAGACATTTCCGCTATAATAAATACCCGATCGGAATCTTCCCGATCAAGACCAAAATATTCGAATAAATTAGTTTCCATACACATAACAATACTTCAACGCATGTTTATTATCACTAACACAATCCTTAAAACCAGCACGAATAAACGCATATCTTGAAGCCATATTCTCGGTTTTCACATATGCGTAAATCTTACTTATTTGCCTTTCACGGTCATGGAAATGTCTCAAAGCCTTTTCCAATAAGCAAGGAGCAAGTCCAAATCCTCTGTAGTTAGCTCCGATACTTATACTAATCACCGCACTATTATTTTCCTCAATATCGAAACGGACTTGTCCAATTAATTTCTCTTTCTCGTAAAAGACAAATAGTCTTCTCGCTCTATTCTTTAAGGTCGCATAAAACCAATTTCTATGTTCATCCAATGATATAGCATGGGTCGAAAAAGAATTTTGCCGTACCATCCGATCATTCGTAAGCTCGAACAGAGGTAGTAAGTCTTCTTCTTTAGCCAATCTCATATCCATATTCATCTCATAAAACATCCGGGTTACAGCTTTCATAATCCGATGAGCCCCTTTTCCATCGATTTGACTTATCCCCCGACAAAAAATCTCCCGCCGATATTCGGAGTTCTCAAATTTTAATATAATCTTATCCAGATCATCTATATGCCAATCTTTTGTGGCATCAATAAATTCATCGACAAAGCCAATATTCTTCCACCCCGCAATATTGTTACCTTGGTTTTCAGCCACCTTAAAGATAACGGATGGCAGACCTGTTATCGCCAATTCGTTTATCGTCTGTCCAGCCGCAGAGATCGCAAAATCCGCAGCTAACATCAAATCTCTCATCACTTCAGCCTCCACATTACGGTATATAACCGTATTATCATCCGCCATCCTCTCTATTTCTGCCTTATGAGAAAATGCTGGCCCTAAGATAACGATTTTCCTCAAATTAGCATAGCAGTTCGTCAACTTCTCCAAAATTTTTGGCGTTAGATTTAAAGGATCACTTCCTCCGAAAGTTATTAGGACGGTCTTTACTTTCTCCCGGATTTCTCTATGACCACATAAGTCTTTAAATGCCTCACGTAAAATCACAAAATCTTTTCCTAACAAATAATGTTGTCCAAGATTCCGTTTATAGGGTATCAATTCCGCACCGACCGTCCCATTTATGATGATTCCCTCCGGATATTCCAAACGATTAAAATCATCTAAATAGGCAGCGACCTTTACCCGCTGTCTTATTTCGGTATAAAGTCCTTTTCCTGCCAAATAGGAATCAATAACTATTATGTCATCTTGAGATAGATACTCAAGCAAACGTTCCGTGTTCTCCAACCAATTAAAGACAAACAGAGGATAAGATTGTACTAAGTTTTTTACACTCTCATCCCCATTTACAATAAAGGTTACATATGCGTTTCTCTCCCGAAATACTTGGGCAATAGCCGTACAACGGGAAATATGCCCATAGCCTGTGTGCGAATATCCCTCAGTTAAAATCAGAACTCTCATATCAACTCATATGAAGTAGTTTATATTTCATCTCCGCTAAAGCCCAATCTGTATCCGTATCAATATCTTGTACACGAAACTCATCCAGAACAATCGCCGTGCCATTCTCACTTAGCAATTTTTTATCTTTTAATAGAGAAGAGGTCTTTATCCAATAAAACGTACCACTATCATGATAGGCGGGGCGCAAATCTTGACTCCGGCTAAATCTATACTCTGGCCAATTCATGTTTAAATTTCCTTTTTCATCTATCGATAAAGAACGCAGTATCGGATATGAGAAAGCGACCACCGGACAGATAGAATCAAAGGTAGACATAACTAACTGATCATAAGCAGAACGAACATCCTCGGAAGAAATCAATGGGGCTGTTGGAAGCAAACAACAGATCAAGTCAAACTCATACCCTCTCCCTTTATAGGCATTGACAACCTCGACCAATACATCCGCCAATGTAGCATAGTCATTAGCATTTTCCGTAGAACGCAGAAAAGGGACAGAAGCCCCTTCTTGACGGGCTATCTCGGCGATTTCCACATCATCCGTCGAAACCATCACCTCCTCAAACAGTCCGGTACCAAGAGCGGCCTCTATTGAATATGCTATTATCGGTCTGCCCAAAAAAGGTTTTATATTTTTATGAGGAATCCGTTTACTACCTCCTCGTGCTGGTATTATTGCCAAACATTTCATTTTTTCGTTATTTTTATGATCTTAATTTAACCAAAATCTGATACAAGCTTATGCCCAAATCAGTCTGAAAATAAATAGCACGAAGCAATATACGAAGTTTCAATGGAACTTTTGTCTTGTAATAACTATTCTTCATGAAACAAGGAAATATCTCTTCCATCTCCCGCTTGATTTGATTCACATACTTTTTCTCAGGAGGATCAAACTGTGATATGGCGCCTAGAATTGAGTTTACATAAAAAAGCTCAGTAAATCGAAACTCTACTTCTTCCGGATATATCTCATAGATACCTAATCTACGCATATTATCCAAAAACATTTTAGAAGTCTTCAAACGGTCAAAAAAGCGATAGTTATTAATACTCCGAGTCGTAGAAATATTATTACAACGATAATAATAATAAGGATGGGTATCCTTCACGATCTTTCTCGCGCTCAAATATAGAGCAGTTACAATCGCATTATCTTCATAGAATAGCTCCTCAGGAAATTCTATTTTATTTCTGATAAAGACTTCTTTTTTGATTATATTAGTCCAAATCCGACATTCACCTTCAATAAAACGCTTATTTCTCTCATGTTCAGGCAATGAAAACCATTCAGGCTTACAGTTAATCCGTAAACGAATATCTTGTTCACTATAATACTGAAAATAGTCACCACAAACCATTTCCGCATCATGCGTAACCGCTAATGTATAGAGATTTTCATACATATCAAGAGAAACCCAATCGTCACTATCAACAAAACCAAGGAAAGGAGCCCTCGCTTTTTTTATCCCGGCATTACGGGCTCCCCCTTGTTTTATATTCCGAGGTAAATCAATAACAACAATACGATTATCCTTTGCCTCATAATCCCGAAGTATATCTAATGATTTATCAGTAGAACAATCATTCACACAGATAATCTCAATGTTATGCAATGTTTGGGATATCAATGAATCCAAACATTTCCCAATGTATTTTTCCACGTTAAATACTGGGATAACAATACTTACCGCAGGATTTTTTTGGTTCATCTTACAATTTCTTTTTAAGAAAGGAATTCTTTGATCTTCTCAATTACATATTCCTGTTCTTCATCCGTCAATGTCGGATACATCGGCAGACTCAAACAATGCTTATAGTATTCCTCCATTACAGGTTGATCGCCTTCTTTATTTCCTAATTGCTTATAATAAGGGGTCAGATGCAAAGGAACATAATGAACTTGCGCATAAATATTACTTTTATGCAAATAATCATATAATCCTAATCTGTCCTCCACTTGGATTATAAATAAATGATAGGCATGAAAGACCTGACCCGATACAAAAGGAAGCTTAACCCCCTTCAGATCGGAAAAACCTTCCCTATATCGCCGGGCAATCTCTTGCCGCCGTGCTAATCCCATATCGGCTCTTTTCAATTGAGATATCCCTAAAGCTGCCTGAAAATCAGTAATTCGATAATTATATCCAAGCTCCTGCATCTCATAATACCAGCCACCATGGTTCTCGCACAAAAGTGCCGGATCCTTGGTAATGCCGTGTGTACGGTATAGACAAAGTTTTTCATATAATTTCTTACTATTTGTCGTAGCCATCCCCCCCTCGCCAGTCGCAATATGTTTTACCGGATGAAACGAAAAAACACTAATATCCGCAAAGTTCCCATTGCCACATAGCTGCTTCTCACCTTTACTATCAATAAAATATCCACCTGGCGCATGACAAGCATCTTCTATAATCCATAAGCCGTACTCATCCGCCAATTGACGAAAGGCCTCCAAATTGGCTGGATAACCCGCAAAATCTACCAAAACAATTCCTTTATAAGTGCCTTTAGGAGATTGCGACAATAAACGGCTTAGTTTCTTTATATCCATCAAATAGGTATCTTCTTCTACATCACAGAAGACAACCTCGCCTCCCCGATAGCGAATACAATTAGCACTAGCCGCAAAAGTCAAAGGAGTTACAATCACTTTATCACCCGGATTCACATCAAGTGCCGTAGCCGCTAAATGAAGAGCCGCCGTAGCATTATTAACTGCTATAGCATATTTACAGCCGACATAAGAGGCAAAAGCCTCCTCAAATTCTTTTATTTTTGGTCCTTGAGTTAAATAATCCGACTTTAAGGCATCTATTACACATTGAATATCCTCATCCGTAATATGCTGACGTCCATAAGGAATAGGCTTAGTAATCATTTTATCTCAAAATTAGGATCTACATATTTCTTTATTTTTTCCCGCATAGACTCTACAGTCTCCCATTCCGTATTCGTATCAGAACTATAATGGAATCCCTCTGGAACCTTAACCGCATTATGATGATTTACATAGTCTTCATATTTATGATTAAACGCAACAGAGGGCAAGATCGCATAATAAGGACCTAGATCTATAGTATTCATGGCATCCGTGACCGTAATCATTTCCTCATGCAATTTTTCCCCGGGGCGTATACCGACCTCCACCAATGGAAGGTTAGGCGCAATAGCCTTCGCAACATCCACTATTCGATAAGATGGAATCTTAGGAATAAAAATCTCACCTCCTAAATGATGACCGATAGCGAACATGACCAAAGCAACTCCCGCTTCTAACGAAATATTGAAACGAGTCATCTTCATATTCGTAATAGGTAACTCTACCGCACCTGAATCTCTCTTGTTAATGAAAAAAGGAATAACAGAGCCCCTTGATCCCATAACATTGCCATAACGGACCACTGAAAACTTGATATCCCGCGGACCACTAATATTATTTGCGGCAACAAACAACTTATCAGAAGTCAGCTTTGTAGCCCCATATAAATTAATCGGAGCACAAGCCTTATCCGTAGATAAAGCCACAACATGCTTTACTTTTGTACGCAAGGCTGCATTAATCACATTTTGAGCTCCATGTACATTTGTCTTTATGCATTCATCCGGATTATATTCGGCCGTATCCACTTGCTTAATAGCCGCAGCATGAATAATTACATCTATGCCTTCGCAAGCACGTTCCAAACGTTCTCCATCCCGGACGTCTCCAATAAAGAAACGTAATTGAGGATACTTTGACGCAGGGTATTTTTGCTTCAGCTCAAACTGTTTCAACTCGTCACGTGAATAAATAACAATTCTTTTCACTTGAGGATAATCACGAAGGATTGTCTCCACGAATTTTTTACCAAAAGAACCTGTTCCTCCAGTAATTAAAACAGACTTTTCATTTAACATATTACTTCTATTTATATCTATTCTATAACTCCTTCGATTGTATATAAGAAGCTACAATATCATACTCTTCAAATGGTTGTCCCATATTTTTATTAATAATACGATCCTGAAACCAAATCACTGATGTACTATTTTCATGAAAAACAGAAAGTTTATTTCCATTATCCAACAAGATTAGAATTAAAAACTCAACCATTATGTTTGATTGTACTATTTTTAATCCATATTGATACAAATCCTCTGTTTTTTTTATATGAGGATGCAATTTCACATAAACATAATCAAAATCATTTTTCTCTTTATCCAGAGTTTTCAATATGTTTACATTAATTTGATGATTAGTTAAATAAATTCCAACCGATTTATTTTTCACAGATAAAAATTCTTCATATCCCGTAGAAAAATTCAAAAACAATGGTAATTCTTCCCTTAACCTCTTAACAAAGGGCTTCTGGAATGATTTCAAAGATTTTGAATATCCTGGGAACTGAGACCTATACAAATCCGGCAAATAAAGAAACTGCCCCGTAAGAAACTTTGAAAAACCAATATGGTCACCAACACCCGTAAGCTTATTTATTATATTCTTCAAGCCTTTTGAATTATCAAAACGATCTCTTCTGTAGCTTCCGAATCCTTCTTCAAACATATACATTCGTTTAAATCGGGATAGCTTAAAAAATATTCCATAAACAAAAGAAGCATCTACCTCTACGAACAACGTATTTACTGGGTGAAAAAACAAATATAAATCCAAATGAAACAAATCTTTGAAATATAATATATCATTCCATGTATCATCAAATGTCTTAACTTGATGAAAGAACAATTCCGCATCCCTAAAATGTCCTAAAATAATTAGAACCTTTTTTGAAGATGCATTTCCATATCCAATATTTCTTACATTAAAATATTGCAATGGCTTAGAACATATATATATATCAGTATCCATTATATCACGCCAGCTTGTTTCCTTGTTTTATCGTATTCTCTTTTTAGTTCTATAAGTTGCTCTTTACAGAATAAATATACGACAGGAACCACAATCGTCAATAAAAACACGGCGAGAGCAGCATAGAGTTTACGAGGGGCCACAGGTGTACTCTTTACAAATGCCTGATCAACTATCAATGCCCTATTCATGCTTTTATTTAATTTCAACAATGCCTCTTCTCGTTTTTGTAATAATATCAAATAAACACCTTGAGCAATCTCTTGATCACGCTTATAATTCATGAATTCTCGTTCTTGGGTTGGAACGTTACCCATTTTATCTAAAATAGCCTTCTCCTTTGCCTTGAGATCTTTCAAGGTCAAATTCAGGCTCTCTTGCGCATTCTTGATCGTAAGGGCAACACTTTTACGCATTTGATCTAATTGCTTATCCATCACAGTGAATAAAGGGTTGTCCTCTTTCGAGTTTTGCAACATTCGCTGACGATTTACCAACAACTCATTATAAGTAGTTATGGAACCACCTTTCTCTCCTTCTTGGACATTCATCAATACAGGTACCAAATTATACTTATTGGCAGGATTTTGCACGAAGTCTTCCATAAATCTAATAGCATGCCCTTGAGCCTCCATCTCAACAATTTTCGTTTGGATCTCTTTCATTTGATCCACATAAAATTGCACATCGGCTGTCAAGTCAGTCATTTGGTTATTTTTCTTATAGATCTCTATAGATCGTTCTGCATTAGCTAAATCCGATATTACCTTATTGATTCGCTCATCCAAAAACTGTATTGTAGCACGAGCTTCTTTATTATTTATTGAATCGGCACGATTATTATATTCAAACATTAATGCGTTTAAAACGTCAATGCCTCGTTTTTTCTCATATTCCCTCAAAGTACATTCTATAACATTTGAATTATCTGAGTAAGTCTCAATTTCTATATCCTGCGCAAAATCATCTCCAACAAAACCAGCCGGCCTCATGGTTATATAAAGTTTCATGCTTTCTCCCAATTTATGGTTAGTTCCATAACTTAGGACAAACCGATTATTACCGAATTCAACGATCGCAGGTAATGAAGAAAACTCATAAGACCGCTTCTGACTTTTTGTCTTCCCTTCGATCTTTATTTTTCCCTCACTATCTTCCCGGACATAAAACTCTATTGTTTCCTCTTGAGATTTCAATGTGCTAGAATCTGCAACCATCAGAAAAGGGGTATTTACATACTGTTTATATTTCCAAGTTAACGGTTCAACATACTCTGCATTTAAGCCTAATTTTGAAACAACCTCATACCATAAAGTATGAGATTTTAACACCGCTAATTCATCATCAATAACAATACCCGCACTACCTCCTCCACTCAAACCAAAAGATTTCATCAAACCTGCCGCATCTCCCAAAGACATATTTCCTGAGGACATGGAAGTATCATCTTGAACTTTAAAACGAGCCATTACTTCGTAAGTTGTCGGATAATAAATCAAATATAATACAGCTGGTATTAGAGATATAACAAAAGTGCCTAGAAATAATCTCCAGTGCCTCAGATACCCTATTAGAATAGACTTTAAACTTATAGTCTCATTTCCTATATTTGTTGAATCCATAGCTAAACAATTACTTCTTAATATTAATAATCGTGATCACCATCGAAGAAATAACAGAAATCGCACTAATTATCGAGGAGAACACAGTTATATTATACTGTTTGCTTTGACTAAATCGAGAATTACGCTGCTTTGCCAAATTGGGCTCAACATAAATAACGTCATTTTGCCTTAAATAAAAATAGGGAGATGTAAATAGCGAAGGATCAGTTATATCCATACGAACAAATTCTTTTTGCCCATCATTATCTCTTATCAGCAAAATATTCTTCCTATTGGCTGTAATCGCCAAATCTCCAACATACCCAAACGCATCTAAAATAGAGATTCGATCATTCTTTATAGTAAAAGTACCGGGACGATTTACCTCTCCCATTACCGTAATTCTATAATTTGTAATCTGCACGTTAACCAATGGGTTTTCTATGTATTTTGACAATTTACTTTGTAACTCATCACACAGTTCTTGTTTTGATAAACCTGCGACATGAATCTTCCCTAATACTGGGAAATTTATATTACCATCCGAATCAACAAGATAAGTATACATTGATTGAGAGGCAGCGATAGGTTGGTCACCTTGCTGCGCATACGCAAAAACAGGGGGATTAAATGGCGTCGTCACGGACGGATCCGGAGCTGTAACAGATATCGCCAGTAAATCATCTTTACTGATACGAGACGTATAAGTTTGATTCATTTGACTAATCTGTTCTGGAGTCAAAGTATCTACTCCTTGCAAATACACTACGTCTTTAGGTGCGGAACAAGCCCCTAGCAACAAGACAAACAATATCACTACTGATATTAATTTAATTCTCATAATCTTTGTTTTCTTCAAATAAGATGCAAATATACAATTTTTAGTTGAACTCAAAGGCATAAAGCACCCGTAAGTCCAAAGATACTTCTATAACGATGCAATTGTCTAGATATTGCTGCATGCTAAATCAAAATTATAGTTGTTTTTACCGCTTTTTCATGATTATTGCGTAAGTTTGTGACAAAACAAAAACATATGGTTGAGATAGGAAAATACAACACGCTGAAAATAGTGAAAGACCTTGACTTCGGGGTTTATCTGGATGGAGGTAACGGGGTGGAGATCTTGTTGCCGACTCGTTACGTACCTAAAAACGTGAAACCCGGGGATGAGGTCGAGGTGTTTATTTATCATGATAATGAAGGGAGGTTGATCGCTACTACCGCACGTCCTCTGGCAACGGTCGGGGAGTTCCAGTTCATGGAGGTAAAAGACGTGAATAATGCCGGCGCATTTCTGGAATGGGGTATCATGAAAGATTTGCTCGTTCCTTTCAAGGAGCAGAAAATGCCGATGAGAGAGGGAAAATGGTACTTAGTCTACGTCCGGTTGGATCATGTGACAGGACGTATCATGGCATCCGCACGTATCGAGAAGTTCTTGAACAATACCCCTATCGATTACGAGCAGAATCAAGAGGTTCAGTTATTGGTAGCCGATGAGACGGATCTTGGCTATAAGGTGATCATCAATAACCAGCATTGGGGATTGATCTATTATAATGAGGTATTCCAGCGTCTTGAGAAAGGTGAGCATCTGAAAGGCTATATAAAAGAGGTACGTGAGGATGATAAGATAGACGTAAGCCTAACACCGCAAGGCTACCAAAAGGTAGAGGGGATCGCCGGCGTCATTCTGGAAGCGATGAAAACACAAGGGGGATACATCCCGGTACACGACAAGAGCGATCCGGACGTGATCTATTCCTTATTCCGCTGTAGCAAGAAAGCTTTCAAACAAGCGATCGGGGCACTCTATAAGCAACATCTTATCACGCTGGAAGATGGCGGGATACGGCTCGTGAACGAGAAGTGACCCATTTATATAAAAAAAGTCAATGGAATCCATTACAGAATCCATTGACTTTTCTTTATAAATCCATTGAGTTAGCGAACGGATTCCATTGACTTTCTAATCCAGCTTCAATACGGCCAAGAACGCTTTTTGCGGAACTTCTACCGTACCGATCTGCTTCATTCGTTTCTTTCCCTCTTTCTGTTTTTCCAGCAATTTACGCTTACGGGAGATATCGCCTCCATAACATTTCGCCGTCACGTCTTTACGGACAGCCTTAATTGTCTCACGAGCGATAATCTTAGCGCCTATCGCCGCTTGGATAGCGATATCGAATTGCTGGCGGGGGATCAACTCTTTCAGTTTCTCGCACATACGACGTCCGAAAGTAACGCTATTATCCACGTGCGTCAATGTAGACAAAGCGTCTACCGGCTCACCGTTCAACAGGATATCTAATTTAGCCAACTTACTGGGACGGAAATCATGTAAATGGTAATCGAAAGAAGCGTACCCTTTTGAAATACTCTTCAACTTATCATAAAAGTCGATTACGATCTCGCCCAACGGCAAGTCATAATGAATCTCGACACGATCACCTGAAATATATTCTTGCTTAAGCAGGATGCCACGTTTACCCAGACAGAGTGTCATGATCGGGCCGATATAGGTAGTGTTCGTGATCACGGAAGCACGGATAAACGGCTCGTCGATATGATCAATCAAAGTCGGGTCCGGCAAGCCTCCCGGATTATGTACCTCGATCTCCTCCCCTTTCTTTGTATGCACGATATAAGAAACGTTCGGTACAGTAGTTATCACATCCATATTGAACTCACGATCCAAACGCTCCTGAACAATCTCCATATGCAACAAGCCCAAGAAACCGCAACGGAACCCAAAACCCAACGCGGCGGAACTCTCCGGCTGGAAAGTCAAGGAAGCGTCGTTCAACTGCAATTTCTCCAATGAAGCGCGAAGGTTCTCGAAATCCTCGCTATCGATCGGATAGACGCCAGCGAAGACCATCGGCTTCACCTCCTCAAAGCCTGCGATCGCGTCTTTAGCCGGGCGAGACACATGAGTGATCGTATCACCGACACGCACCTCCCGGGACGTCTTGATACCGGAAATGATATATCCTACGTCTCCCGTCCGGATCTCCTCACGGGGGCACATATCTAATTTCAATATACCTACCTCATCAGCGTCATACTCTTTTCCTGTAGCGATAAACTTCACATGGTCACCTTTACGGATCACGCCGTTTACCACCTTGAAGTAAGCGATAATACCACGGAACGGATTAAAAACGGAGTCAAAAATCAGACACTGCAACGGGGCCTCCGGATCACCTTTCGGGGCCGGGACCTTCTCCACGATCGTATTCAAGATCTCAGTCACTCCCTCACCTGTCTTTCCGCTCGCCCGTAAGATATCCTCACGAGGGCAGCCCAACAGTTCCACGATCTGGTCCTCTACCTCCTCCGGCATGGCGCTAGGCAGGTCGATCTTGTTCATCACCGGAATAATCTCTAAGTCATTCTCTATCGCCATATACAGGTTAGAGATGGTTTGCGCCTGAATACCTTGGGCCGCGTCCACGATCAGCAACGCACCCTCGCAGGCGGCGATAGAACGGGAAACCTCATACGAGAAGTCCACGTGTCCCGGAGTATCGATCAGGTTCAGTATATATTCTTCACCCTTATAATTATACTTCATCTGGATCGCATGGCTCTTGATCGTAATACCACGCTCACGCTCTAAATCCATGTCGTCAAGGACTTGAGCTTGCATGTCTTTACCTTCTACTGTCTTGGTATACTCAAGCAAACGGTCTGCCAAGGTACTTTTCCCATGGTCAATATGAGCAATAATACAGAAATTGCGGATATTCTTCATCTGCTAAATTTATTTTTAGGTACGCGAAGATAGGAAATTTAGCCTAAATACTATACTTTTGGCATACCATTTGTTGTTAATAGTATATGACAATACAAGAAATAAATAAAGCATACAACCGAATTATCGGTTCATTAGACGAAAAGGAGCTAAAGAATGCGTTCGATTTTCTCCAAGGTTTAATAGCGGGAATACGTGAGTACTCATTCCAAGACAGGTTGAACGAGCTACAAGATACTTATAAATATATGTTGCGATACCGGATCGAGGGGGCTAAAGATCCGATGCAAGACCAAATATACAACAACTTGATCGCATCCAGCTATGAGTTCGCGGATATAGTGAAGCACAAGGCCTTATCGGTAGATTCGCCTCTCTCCTATTATAGCCGTAGGCGAATGATGCAAAAGGAGCTTACCAACTATGACCAGCTCCATAAGGTTTTGAGAAACGCCTCTTTGGTGAAGATAGAGACTCCGACCGGAACCATTACGGAGCAGCAGCAAATCGAATCCGCCACGATCCTATTATTCAATAAGATCTGGACCTCGAATCCTCTCAATAAGGAAGAAATAGCCTCCATCAGGAACCTATTGAATGACCAAGAGTTGCCTTTTATCATCGGTAGCCAAATCGTATCGGCATTAATGTTGGGATTGCAAGCCGCTTTCGATAAGGAGAAACTGCTATTATTATTCGATGCGGCCAATCTCCAAGAAGATGAGATTCGTTACCGCGCGTTGATCGGGATTCTCTTGACGCTCTATACCTATAGGAAACGTACGGCGTTATATCCGCAGATAGCGGATCGACTAGCGGCTTTATCCGAGGGATTTCCTAATTTCACGAAAGCGATCCGAACGATTACCCTTCGTTTTATCCTAGCCCGTGAGACAGAGAAGATCACCCGTAAGCTACAAGACGAGATCATTCCGGAGATGATCAAGCTAGGCCCTAAAATCAGTCAAAAGATAAACTTAAAGGATATCAATCCGGAACTTCTCGGAAACGAGATGAATCCGGAGTGGCAGAATATGTTATCGAACAGTTCCTTAGGGAAGAAAATGGAGGAGTTCAGCGAACTGCAACAAGAAGGCGCGGACGTAATGCACTCTACTTTCGTGCATCTAAAGCATTTCCCCTTTTTCCGGGAACTGGGTAACTGGTTCATGCCATTCACGACCGAGCATTCCGCTTTTGGCAATCAGTTGAGCAAGAATCAAACGGAAAAGGATATGCTAGATTCCATGACTCTTGCGGCATTCATGTGTAATTCCGATAAATATTCCTTATATTTCAGTATGATGCAATTGCCGGATCAAGCCCGTCAAATGATGATGGGACAGTTTGGTAGTCAAGCCTCCGAGATGATTCAGCAAACGAAGGAGGAATTGATCAGTAAACGGGGAAAACTGGAAATCATATCCGGACAGTACATACAGGACTTGTATCGTTTCTTCAAACTTTATCCGGGACATCTGGATTTTGATGACATATTTACATCTGCGCTAGACTTTCATAACCTGCCAATTTTGCAGCCTTACGTCAGTGATGAGGAAAGTTTGACAACTATAGCGGAGTATTATCTCCGGAAGAATTACTTCCTCGACGCGCTCACGATCTACAATCGCTTATCCGACGCAAATCAAGAAAGTGATATCTTATTCCAGAAAATCGGTTACTGCAAACAAATGAATGGCGATATACAAGGCGCCTTGGAGGCTTATTTACATGCGGATCTTATCAATCCGGACAGTAAATGGGTTATTCGCCGGATCGCCGGTTGTTACCGTACCTTAAAGCAACCGGAAGAAGCGTTGAAATACTATCATCGTTACGAGGCTTTCAATCCGGATGATTTATCGATCCAAATATGTATCGGCCACTGCCATCTTGAACTCAAGAATTATAATGAGGCGCTGAAATATTATTTCAAGGTAGATTATCTGGACAATAAAAGCACGAAGGCTTGGCGTCCGATCGCTTGGTGTTCTTTCTTGACCGGTAAATACGATCAGGCCCGTAATTATTACAAAAAGATCATGGATAATCAACCCAACACCCAAGATTTCTTGAATGCGGGACATACGGAATGGGCATTACAGAATATCAAGGGAGCGCTTGCTTTTTATAAAAAAGCCGTGGAGAAAGAGTCCGGTGATTTCTCGAAGTTCCAAGAGCAGTTCAATCAAGATATTCCCGATCTTCTTGTAGCGGGAATCGAGGAGGCGGAAGTGCCGTTGATGATGGATCAACTCCGGTATTCCTTGAGCGATATATTCTAACTAGTCATCCAACAATTTGAGAAGACAAAAAGAAATATCGTATGAAAGAGATGATATTAGAGACAAAGCGACTCCTATTAAGGGAATTAAAACAAGATGATTTTGATGATATCTGTAAGCTTTTACAAGATCCGATTGTAATGTACGCTTACGAGGGAGCGTTCAGTAAAAAAGAGGTACAAGAATGGCTTGATAAGCAATTAAGGAGGTATCAAAACGATGGTTTTGGCTTATGGGGGATGATAGAGAAAGGCAGCGGAGAGCTTATCGGTCAGTGTGGTCTCACCTATCAAGAATTCAATGGTCAACAGGTTCCGGAGATCGGTTATTTGCTTAGGGCGGAATACTGGCATAAAGGTTATGCTACCGAGGCCGCCATAGCTTGTAAGGAATACGCCTTCAATATCCTTAACTTCGACAAAGTATACTCCATCATACGGGACACAAATATCCCCTCTCAAAAAGTAGCACTAAGAAACGATATGAGGGAAATCGCAAATTTCATAAAACATTATCGCAATATCGATATGCTTCATTTAGTATTCTGCGTGAATAAGTTATAGTTATCAAGCGGAAAGACTGGGATTCGAACCCAGGGAGCGGTTACCCGCTCACCGCATTTCGAGTGCGGATAATACAATTTGATTATCAATTTGTTACAACAGATACTGTAAATACATAGTAAAAACGACATTTATAGTCGTCTTTTTTGATGCAGGTCTATCATCCAGTTAGCCCATTCGTCCGTCCCATACCTCGGAATTTCGAACCATTCCTTTTCGCCCAAATGAGGCAAGAGTTGCATGATCCGCTCCAGCTCATTCCGGAACCTGAAAACATCCTCTTCCGTTAGCCTTACCGAATAATGCCTCTTGCATTCCTTTAATCCGGGGAAAGCTTGAAGCAGACTCATGATCTCGGTAAAAACGGGAGACTTGCCTTTGTCTATCCTTAACGTGATTCCGGACATTCCTTTTCCCTCTTCTCTAGTTGGTATGACAGTAGAGCATTTTCCTGCTCCAAGGCATTACACCGGCTAATAGCATCTTTGAGCTGTTTCCGGAGTGAGGCTATTATTTTGTCTTTATCTTCCATGTAATTATATTTTAAACTAAAAACTATGTTCGATAAACAGATTCAACAAATTAAAATTCGTAAAGCCGTATCTAATGCAATGCGACAAGTGAAAGAAGGCAAACAACCCCCTTTCGCAGGACTGTATCTCACAAAGAAACAGCTTGAAGAACTCAAACCATACGCAGATGAATATTATTTCAACTGCGTTTTGAAAGCCAGAGTTCCCAAAGCATCAAGTTCTGTTTTATAATCAGTATATAGACGTTCTTTACCTATTATTATATCGACATTTCCATCTGAAATAGAATAATGAACGTCTATAACTTCCGCTATATGTGAAACGCCTTCAATATCAAAAACAAGCTTTTCTCCTATCCTTGGAAGCTGTTCCATACAAAGAGCATTCTTAGAAGGATTATACACTCGGTAAATTTTATCTTCTTTATCAAAACGAAGTACACTAACTATTTTCATAAATCTACAATTTATAATTCAATTACTACTACCTTGTGAAAGCATAAGCCTACAATATCACATCCGCAACCACATGCAGCTTCACAATCCATTGAAAACAGAACTAGCTTTTTATATTTTAGAATGACAAACATTTAATACTTATCACCATGATCAAAAAAATTATTTCCGTTTACATCCGATACAAATTAGTAAAGATGTTTTTGAAAGATACTTTACATACCGACTTCGACGACGATGCCATATTTATACAGAGCGTTGTAATCTTTATCTTGACTGGCAAATATCGATATGGAAATTTACAAGAATCTGATACTTAGCGACTATGAGCAACCCTGCGTATTTCAAATTCTTTGTTATCTATCGAAGGTAATATAACAGGTACTGAGAATTTAATAACAGTCTGATTATTATTACCTTCTTCTATTTTCTTGGACATTCCTATGTCTATGCCAACATGAGCCAGCACTGCGGATATAGAGCCTTTTCCGGAAACATCCGATTTTTCATTTTGCTCCTCTCCCAGTACAACTTGGAATTCAACCATTTGAACATAATGCACTTTACCTTCAATATTAGCCTTAGGTGTAATCATTTGAACATTTCTTGGGCTTATAATTGCCCCTTTAACACCACATACATCTTGCGCCTCTTTCACCCCTTGCACAATGTCAAGTAGCGTGTCCCGAACAAAATCTTTCAGCTCCATATCGCCTATTTATTTAATTGACTATTAACATGATTTATTTTTATTCTGTATCATCTTCTATATTTGAAAATAAATCCAATTGAGCCATATTAGCTTGCTTTTTTCTACGATTCTTTAATCCTTCATCAGTTGCTATAGCAGAACCGTTTGTTATATATTCATCAACCTGATTGATAGAGTAAGATATTATTTTTATTTCTCCTGAATTGTCTATTTTTCGTTCAATTTCCAACTCCCCTTTAATACAATCTCCATTTTTAAAGACAATATCACCAACCTGCACTTTGGTTTTGAACTCATTAGACTTCATATAAAAACTTATTTGTTCACCATTGTAAATACCTCTCCATTTGTATGAGCCTTTTTTTAGGACAGGTGAAACTATCTCAATAACAGCATCTTCTATTATTTTAGGCTCAAGATTATCTGATATTAATATATGTTTTTCAAAATCATCCCTTTTTATTATATGCTGATTAATGTTATTATTAATTGTAATACTAGTGATTTTAGGTTCTTTAGATGCACTCTCGTAAAAGTTTGAAATCCTTTTTATTACCTTTGTATTAGTATCGACTTTATCCTTTATGGAATCTATAGCTTTAACAACTTCATCTTTTTGTTCATTCAATTTTTTTTCTTCTACTTCTAGTATTCTTATTTCTGTTTCTATCTTTTTAGTTTGGGCTTTCTTGAGATTAATATCGGCTTCTATGTTTTCCTTATTAAGTTCTTCCAATTCGCTGTCTTTAGTCAGTAACTCACCTATTGGAGTAATGAGACATGCTGTTAATGCAGAAAGAATAATAGAGGCTCCTACAGTTTTTGTTTCACTGTTAAAAAGCAATTTTATCTTTTGGATAACGCTTCCTTCTTCTATTGAAGAAACTTCTATTTTTATTTTCACATCTAAAGATTCTGCCAATTCCTGTATTAGTTTGGCTACTTCCCATTGACAATTTGTGAAAACAAAAGCATCCATGCTATGGCTATTATCAACAAAAGAATAACAAATGGATATATTATTTTCTTCCATGATATTTTAACACTTGTATAATCTTATCTTTTAATCCCATTTTGATAAACTCGTCATCATCTACATCAAACTAAACTATGACACATGTTGAACGTTTTTGCAATATTGTAATTCATTTATTCTATTTTGTAGTTTTTCTATTTCTTGACTTGCATAAATACGCAATTGTGTATATGAAGCACCCAAATCACCTGTTGACAAAGTTATTATCTCTCTCAAGTCCATACTATTTATTATTTATTCTTAATCTCCAACACCCTATCCTCAAAAGCCAACTTTAATATTAGTTTGGACTAACTTTTGAAATATTTAATTCTTGCAAATCCTCTTTAATTTTAAACCAAATAGCTCTAAAATCATCTACTATCGGAATACGTTCTCCATCAACAACCAAAATGCAATACCGATAGATATTGGGATCAACAGGCAGATCTGCACCTTTAAACTCTAATTCACTTCCAGTACATTGTATTATATCAATGATATCTAGAATATCTATTTTCTTTATTTTGTTAGAAACCGTAAATACTTCCATACTACTACTTATTTAATATCTGCACAATACGCTCTTTCAAGTTCAACTTAATCACATCCTCGGTGTTAAGTTCAACTTCAACCATCACCTTTGCTTTTTTAGGAACAAAATCAAAATTTGACTTATCACAATCTGTCTGATTCTGTTTTAGCAAATACAATTTGGCAAAGTCATAATTCAAAGCTTCTGAGACATTATACAAAGTGTTCGTATCAATACTCGATCGACCTAAAAGATAATCCACACTCTGTGGTTTAACATCCAGTCTTCTAGCAAGTTCCGCCTTTGTGACATTTTGAGTTCTCATCACATCTGTAATGATCTCACCTATATGTATATCTAAATTCTTCATATATACCAAGTTACATACTCAAATTTTGCAAACAAGGATTTTATTATCATAATTTATATGATATTTATCGGATATTTTATCATAATCTCTTTTGTATATCAAAATTTATCTGTTTATTTGCACCTGTAATGATTAATAGTAGTTGCGAAAATACAAAGTACAGAACATATATAATAATGTAAGGAGGCAAAAATGGAAAAATTAAACCTACAAGGTCATGAGACTGGCGCTCGTTCGTTCAGAGAGATCTACTTCTCCATGGACAACACGCCGCCTAAGAAGGCTTTCATCCAAAAGATAGCCACCATTACCAAACGATCTGAATCGGCCGTCAGATGTTGGGTAGCGGGAGTCTACCAACCGGACGCATTAGCCCAAGAAGTGATAGAAAGAGAACTTGGCATCCCTGCCAGCGAGTTATTCCCAAAGGAGGATAAGGTATGCGCGCAATAGAATTCTATACCACCCCCTCCGGCGAAGTAACTATCAAAGAGCAGGGACAGCCGGAACGCCAGTTGAAAGAGTCCGATACGGATTTCATTCAAAGTTTCCTTGAGATTTTGGAAGAGTTCTATCCGGAGGCTTATGCGGCACTCCGCAAGTATTACGCCCGCTACGACGGGAATAAATGCTACCGGGATTTCTTGGCTGTACGTAGGTTTATCAAATGCAACTTCGGGCTGTACGATAACATGATAGACGTGGATGAGAACTGGAATTTCAAATTCGAGTTTGTCGGCTGCCCTCTACGAGGAGAATGTGACGGGTTTAAGAAAATCTGTGAACCGAAGTTCAACAGTACATTATCAGACAGCCAGCTTCGGGTGATGGAGCTTTGCTACTATGGCAAGAAAGACGAAGAGATCGCGGAAACGCTTTTCATCTCGTCCCACACCGTAAAGAACCACCGGAAGAACGTTTTCCGGAAACTCTCGATACACTCCATGGCGGAGTTCATGCGATACGCGAACGAAAAGAATCTATTTAAGGGCGAATAATCATGCCAACCGAAAACACCTATCAAAGCATACCTTCTTTACGGAAGATCGAGATCGAATACCTTGCTTGGCAAATCACAAGGATGCAAGCGGGTATCCGGGAATTTATCGGGCAAAAGGAAGCGCACCTCCGTTTCGGGAGGCAGAACGTGGAAAGATGGGTCTCGGAAGGTAGGCTACAACGTTACAAGCGACCGGGCAAAATCGAGTACAGGCTGGAAAACCTGTATAAGTGCGCACTGGATCCATACGACTATTAAATGAATCATTAACATAGCAAGGCACCTTGGCAAGGCGTTGCAAAAGGAAGTTTACGATACCCATCCAACTCGCTATTTCACGGACGGTAAAACCGCATTGCTAATAAATCATTGACGTATGAAAACAGATTACTGGAAACTCGCCCAAGCGGTGAGGTGGGGATTTTACATCCTTTTCGGAACGCTCGCCATACTTGGAATCGTGGCTATTTGCCTAGGACATTTCCTGCATATCATCACGACGTCCGGATGTGCGGCAATGGCTTACATGATAGCTAAACATTGGTAACTAACATTTAAAAACATAACATCATGTCGAATCTAATTCAGATCAAAGTAGCTGAGTTGAATCAGCTAAACCCGCTCATGATAGCGGAAGATAACAGGGTAGAACAAAAGTTCATCCAAATGTATAACGCGATCTGGGGTACCGCCCAAGGAGCGCAAATCTACGAGAAAGAGAAATTCAACTTCCGGAAGATCTTACAAGACAAGCCGGAACTGCAAAAATGCACACCATTATCCCTCTATGGATGCTTTTTGGATATAGCGGTCAACGGCCTGTCACTTGACCCGACAGGACGACCGCACTGTTATATTCTTCCCCGTAGCACGAAGACCGGCTATAAGGATAACAACGGTAGCGATATCTACGAACTACGTGCTTATCTCTCCATCACCGGATATGGCGAGTTAGTCATGCGGCAACGTGCCGGACAAGTCCGTTACGTGGATAATCCCGTGGTTTGCTATGAGGGCGATACCTTCTCCCCCGGGTTGATCGACGGCGTAAAGACCGTGACCTACCAAGCGGCATGCCCCCGAAAGTCCAACAAGGTGATAGGTGGTTTCTTACGTATCGTACGCTCCGACGGTACCGTGGACTGGCACTGGATGATGGAAGGCGATATCAAGCGATTGGAAGCGTACAGCTTTAAGAACAACCAGAAATGGAACCCGCAAACCCGGCAGAAAGAAGGGAAGGCCAATGCCCTTTATACCTCTAGCGAAGGAGGTATTGATCCGGGATTCTTGGAAAGCAAGCTTATCAAGCACGCTTTCGACGGATATCCCAAGGTGCGCACGGGACAGTTCTCCTCATTCGAGACACAGGAGGAACCGCAAGAGATCGACTACGGACTAGAAGAAACAACCGTTATCCAGCCCAATCAAGCCGGACAACAACCGCAAGCCCTCCAGCCCCAATCGGAAAATCCTTTACAAGGATTCGGAGAGCAACCGCAAGCGGAACCGGTACCCATATCTGGTATAACAGCCCAAATATCACAAGAAGATGAAGAAGCCGGATTTTAAGAGTTCAATATCAACATTCAAAATTTTATCGACATGGATACACAGAATAACAATTTACCTTTCAAGGCTAACGAGGTCATTAGCATCTTACAGACAGCCCCGGATATTCTCGCCCGCAATGAGGCGTCGGTCTCAGCTTGCACGAACGCAGGGAAAACCCTCTTGGACACGATTGAGGGAAATGGAGGTATCGGCACGGACGAGATCGACACTGCGGTACAAGAATACCTTGCGAAGTCAAAGAAGACCGTAGAGAACATGAACAACCGCCGGAAGCCGTTAACCCAAATGCTAACGGCCATATCCAAACGTTTCACGACACTAGAGGGTTCCATAGACGCCAAATCCAAGGGAACCATCCCTTATCTGCTACAGATGGAGCGTAACAAATACGCCGCCAAGAAGCTGGAAGAGCAAAAACGCCGCGAGGAAGAGGCCCGGCAAAAACAGTTGGCGGAGAACGAGAAAGCCCAATACCGGGCCGACATAACGGTCTTGCTTGATACCACGTACGCCGCCTACGTCGAGAAGCATATCAACGCCTTGAACGGGATTTTCAATCGTGCCTCCCTAGGCACGTATGGGGACGTATGCCGGCAGATCACGCAAACAAGCACCGGTTTCTCATGGACGGATTTCGTGAAAAACGTCGTGGATAACAAACAGACATTCTATATGGACGGTGAGACCCGCAAAGCGATCAAGAACGAGATAGCCATCCTAAAGAAAAAAGAATATTCCGATCGATACGCTTTCGAGATCGAGGGACTGAAACAATCCTTGGTCGACCGCCTCCCATCCCTCCGGAAACAACTGGAGGAGCAAGAGGAAATTCGCAAGACCAACGCAATCGAGGCGGCACGGCTGGAGGAGGAGCGCAAACGGAAAGAGGCGGAAGAACGTCAAAAGGCCGAACTGGAACGCAAGCGCAAGGAAGAGGAAGCGAGAGCCAAGGCGGAGGCAGAGAAAGCCACTGCGGAAGTACAGGCAGCCTTCGATTTCAGTGCCGCCAGTATGTCTCCTACCCCTACCAAGGCGAAGATCAAGAAAAAGATCCAAGTCACCAATCCACAAGGATTCATGCAGGTATACCAGATGTGGTTCATGCGTGAGGGTATCAACATGAGCATGGAGGATCTTGAGAAGATCCATAAGAAGATGATCTCCTATTGCGAGAAAACAGCCAATAAGGACGGTGAGCGAATCCAGTCCGCATTCGTGAAATATGTCGATGATATAACGGCCAAGTGATATGAGAAAGCTATATCTGTCCTCATGGATAAACTTCGGGAAATACAGGCGTACACCGAGTAACCTAAAAAAGATCCTCGATACGGAAGAGGGCCGCAAATGGTTCCGGTGGCTGATGGATAACACTTACGATTTTGAATTTGACTTCGCAGTCATTGAATACTTAAAACTCAAGGAAGAAGATGCAAGATACGTATTACCAACGGTCTGAGGTCAGCAACTCAGACCTGACAGAACTAAAGAACCTCCTCTATCCCCGTACGCAATACGGGGATAAGGAGAAGGCGTTCAAGTTCGGGAGTCTGGTGGATGCGATGCTGACAGAATCCGAACGGGTAAGATATGACAAACATACGGTAGATGACGTATTGTATTCCGGCGAAGATTGGGAACTGGCACAAGCCATGATCAAGTCACTCCGTATGGAAGCCCGACACGATCCCTTATTGGCGCAAGTGCTTGCTAAAGCGGAGACGCAACGGTTCATGGTAAACAAGGGGCAACGTTTCCAATACGGCAACTTTGAATATACGCTCGACACTCGTTGCAAATGGGACTGGTGGCTTCCCACATTCGGATTCGGCGGAGACTTGAAAACTACCTTCGCCAGTTCCCAGAAACAGTTTGACGAGGCGATTGATTTTTTTGATTGGGATCGTTCCCGTGCCTGGTATATGGATATCGCCGGAAGCCGTCAAGATTTCATCTATGGTATCTCCAAGAAGAACCAAAAAGTGTTCAAGGCTTTCATCAGACGGAACGATCCGAGCTACCGGAAAGGGAAAGAGAAATACGAGGAACTAGCCTTCCGGTGGTGGATGCTAATAAGCTAATAGTATGAAGAGTCTAGTTTTAATCCTAATCGACTGGCTAAAGTGCAGGCTGGCAAAGAAATGCCCTATATGCGGAGCTTCCGTACTCGTAAAGAAATTACAGACGCATACGGGAGATACATTCAACGTATATCATTGCGGCAACTGTGGCAACGATTATATCTTAAAATAAAAATCATGAATCTCAATATCACACCGACAGACAAGATATCCAAGGAACTGGCCGCCATAGATGCCTTCCTGAATATCACAATGAGCGAAGACGTACAAGAAGTTGTCCTACGTGGAAACGACCTTGCCGTCTATATCGCCCGAACCGGGAAGCTGTTAGCGGACGCAAAATATCACCTGAACGTGAAAAAGAAATCGGAAGTATTCGACACATTACGGGAAACCGCTTCACGGGCCGGAGCGACCTCAAAGGCCGTAAACGCTATCATCGACAGCCTGTGCAAGGATGAGCAATACCTAGTCGACTGGTGTGATAGATTGAACCGGACTGCGACCCACCAATTGGAATGGTGTCGCACGATAATTAGCAAGGCGAAAGCTGAAATGGCCTTAGCGCCTCAGAGTTATAACAATCCTAAATTTTAAAAGAGCATGGAAGAATTAGTAAAAGAGCAACCCGTGTACGAGATCCAGAAAGTGAAGATCAAGAACAACCAGCTCACGGCGGAGTACACGGAAAAGTTCGTGGAAGCAAACTACAAGAACAACATCCTAAAGGAATCGGAGCAGTTTATCCACCCCGATCTACTGTACGCGTTGAACCGGCTTAAGCCACACGTAGTGAAAATCTGTGAGATGCACGAGGCTACATTGGTCAATGTCGCCAATCCCTCCGACGATGACTTGAACGAGAAGCTAAAGAATATCATCGTCACCGGATACAGCAAAGGCGGTAATGATGAATCAGCCGGCGTATCAATCCAAGCGCAAAAACTCCTGAAGAGCGGGCAGATCCTTAACCTCTCCGTCCCATTCACCAAATACGAGGACGAGTCTGGCGACGGGTACCTTTACGGAGCCGAGTTGAAAGAGGCCATCGGTAGATGTAGCTACGAGGTGGACGCTTATCTGTTCGAAGGCAAATATGGCATCAAGCAAGAATCCTTCGATTTCGATGCCCCGGAGGAATCGGATATCACGGGCGAGAAGGAAGAGAAGCCTAAGAAACGGGGACGGAAGAAAAAAGAGCAGATCAAGGAGATCGCCGAGGAGGTGAAAGCCTTCGACGAGTTCGCCTAACTAATAATAAAAACAACCGTTATGCAAATCACTTTACAAAACACGGAAAAGGGACAATGCTATGCGGTAAGGTTTGACAGGTACCGCCAGCAGGTCGTTGACAAGCTAAAGACAGCCGTCAGCGTCCGCTGGTGGGACAAGTCTACCGGAGCGTGGATGATCCCGGCCAACAATAAGTGCAAGGCGGAGCTAGACCAGCTCACCTATTACGTGAGGCACTTCGAACCCGTCAACTGGGGAGGAAACGAGTCTAAGACCGACGAGGACATAGCCTATCAAATACCGGACATGCCCGAGTTGGACGAGGATCATGGCCTAAAGATACAACCTTACCCCTATCAACTGCAAGGAATCGCACGAGGCTTACAACTAAAACGGTTTATCAATGGAGACGACATGGGACTTGGCAAACAACAACCAGTCAGTAGTTACGTGGCTACTCCAAACAGTTTTAGGAGGATTGGAGAGTTACAAATTGGGGACGAGATATTCGGCAGGGACGGAAATGTATATACCGTAAGTGGCGTGTACCCGCAAAAAGAACGCCGCGTGTTCAAAGTGACGTTCTCTGATGGAGTATCCTGTGAATGCGGCCCAGAGCATCTATGGTGTGTCCGGGATGCCAACCGTAGAAGAAAGGGGAAAGGATGGATCACCAAGACAACACAGGAGATCATGGATTCCGGCGTGACCTACAACCTGAAAGGTTTTGGCCATAACCATACAAGACGGAAATGGGAAATCCCAATGTGTGAACCTGTGAAGTACAAGGAGAGATTATACATCATTCATCCTTACATCATGGGGGTACTTTTGGGAGACGGTCACCTTTGCAATGGCAACGGGCGCCTATCTTTCTCTACACCGGACATGGATGCGGCTATTGCCGACAGGGTAAGAAAACTCTTACCTAGCGACATGCTGTTGGTACGGGACGATTACGCCACATGCCCGCGATACAACATCACAAAGAATCCGACAGTCCACAAAAATCGATTTTACCAAGAAATCAAACGACTCAAAGCTGACAAACCGAGTGTAGAGAAATTCATACCATACGAATACATGCACGGATCGGTAGAGCAACGCATCAACCTCTTACGCGGTTTGATGGATACGGATGGATCAAGAAAGAGAAACAGGATCACCTACAGCACCCTTTCCTATGGCATGGCGCGTGACATTGCCCTTTTGGTACGTTCCCTAGGAGGACAGGCGATCATACGCAGATACGATAGGCAAAACGAGGGTAAAGGCGTGGAATTTCAAGTAAACGTGAGGATCAAGGTTTGCCCATTCTACCTTGAACGGAAAGCCGCCGAATGGGACATCAAAAAAACAAACTATTGTTCACGGTATATCTCGTCTATCGAATATATTAGAGAGGAAGATTCCGTATGTATAAGCGTAACCGCTCCGGATCATTTGTATCTGACAAATAATTATATTGTAACGCACAATACACTTGAGAGTATCGCCACAATCAACAAGGCCGGCGCTTTCCCCTGTCTCGTTATCTGCCCCAATACGGTCAAAATCAACTGGCAACGTGAATGGCACAAGTTCACGGACAAGAAAGCCATGGTATTGACCGATTCGGTACGAACCTCATGGCCATTCTTCTGGCAAACGGGCATGAACCATGTGTTCATCGTGAACTACGAGAGCCTACGGAAGTATTTCGTACGCCGAATCAACAAATCGGAGAAATGGACGCTGAAAGACGTAGAGTTCCATAATACGATCAAGTTGTTCAGGAGCGTGATCATTGACGAATCCCATAAGGTAAAATCAACGGCTACCCAGCAAAGCAAGTTTTGCAAGGGTATCACCGCCGGGAAAGAGTGGATCATCCTGTTGACCGGTACCCCTGTCGTAAACAAGCCCAACGACCTTATATGCCAACTCGCTATCATGGACCGGATGAACGATCTCGGAGGCTGGAAATATTTCACGAGCCGCTATTGCTCCGGTCCGCACGGGGCCTCGAACTTGAAAGAGCTCAATTTCATGCTCTGGAAGCATTGTTTCTTCCGGAGGGAAAAATCCAAGGTGCTGACTCAATTACCCGACAAGGTACGGCAGATCGTGACCTGCGAGATCACCAACCGCAAGGAATACCAAGACGCCGAGCGTGACTTGGTGGATTATCTGAGACGATACAAGGAGGCCGACGATGAGAAGGTACAAAAATCGCTGAAAGGCGAGGTCATGGTACGAATAGGCATATTGAAGGACATAACGGCCCGGGGTAAGTTGAGAGAGGTGATCGATTTCGTGAAGGATTTTCGGGAGAACGGAAAGAAGATCATCCTCTTCTGTAACCTGCATGAGATTGTAGACCGGCTCCTACAGGCGTTTCCATCGGCGGTGTGTGTCACCGGACGGCAGGATATGCAACAAAAGCAAGCGGCCATAGACGCTTTCCAACGGAATCCCAAGACGGATGTCATCATCTGCTCCATCAAGGCTGCGGCGGCGGGTATCACGTTGACAGCGTCAAGCAATGTCGCTTTTATCGAGCTACCGTGGACATACGCAGATTGCGACCAAGCCGAGAGCCGGGCGCATCGTATCGGCCAAAAGGACTCCGTGAATTGCTATTACCTGCTTGGCCGCAAGACCATCGACCAGAAACTCTACAGGATCATCGAGGAGAAAAAGCATATAAGCAACGCCGTGCTTGGAGCGGAGGACAATATACAAACAAACATCGTCGATATGATGGCCCGGATATTCGACGAGACCGAGGAGGAGGAATAATCATGGCAGAGGAATACATAGGGATCAACCGCTTGAAAGAACGGGAGGACGCTAATAAATATCCACGAAGGAAATGCGTAAGATGTATCCGTTATCCATGCTTCTCCGGACAAGGAATAGGTACGCACGCCATTAATCTCGCCGCTTATGGATGTAAGGATTATAAAAGTCAAACAAGATTAAAGAATATGTCGCACAATGTAAACAAAGGAGGTTCAGATGCTTAAAATATCATTGTTAATAATCGGAATGATCTCGCTAATATTCATTCTCACGTCTGGAATATCGATCCAGTTCAAGCCATTCCATATATCCCTAGCTTATCCATACTTTGGAACAGGGATGGTATTGATAGCCATTGGTTTCGCCTTGTGCTTCGGCTCGGCTTACTATCATGGAATATCAAATCATGAATATAAAGATGGTTTCAATAAAGGCTTCAATGCAGGTATTGAATACATGATCGATTTGACTAAGAACAAGAGAGGAGACTAAAGGTGGCATTTTTATAGCGAGAGATAAAGACTAACAAAGAGAATAAATAAAAAGGCAGCGCCTCACAGCGCCACCCCATTACAACCTGCGACAAATATATCAAATAAAGACAACTATGGCAAGTGAGGCATTAAATAAATATATTGAGAAACGTTACGACAGGTGGCTGGATTACGCTAAGTATCACTGCTCACTTGCCGGAATGAGTAGTGAAGCTATTGACGTATTGAACGAGGTAATGTGTATGCTACTTCAAAAGCCTCTGGAACACCTCTCCCGACTTATGGAAGCCAAGCAAGGTAAATATACCGAACTTGACTGGTATATCCTGCAAATGATAAAGCTGAACGTTACCTCGGACACGTCTCCCTACCGACATAAATACAAGCCTATCCTGGTAGATGAGAATGTGGATTGGCGAAGACTGAACATTATTGATGAGCCCGATGATAGTATTGACCATACCGAGTATATCCGGGAACGTATGCAGGATATCCGGGATATGGTCGACCTGTTAGAGTTGTCCGAAAAAGCCAAACGGATCTTCGCTTGGAAATTCTTCGCCGGAGAGTCTTTCGCCGACTGGCCGGGGCCGGAAAGCCGAAAGGAGTTGTATGAGACCTATAAAAGTGTTTTCAATGCGGTGATGGATAAGAAGGATGGGAGGTTGCTATTTTAAATGCCGGGGATTGATAGCTTGGCCATATCAATCCCCGATATTTCATTTATACTCAGTTTAAGATTTCCTCCTCCCAGCGACCCAAATTCAACATATCCCAACGAGGAGTTCCTCGGACAATTTATTTTCCCAATAACATTTGAGCCTTGCGTTTTTACACAAATCTATTTAAATTACCGATTTTAATAGATTTGTTGCTCCCTTATCGCATTCCGCTATTGCCCAATTTAATACACTATCATTTTTTTTATCTGCACTTGCATAGATCAATTTAATATTAGATGGTAAAGAAAAGCCTTCCAATATTTCTTTCCCTTTGTTAAAATCATCCAAATCACCCAAATACGCATCCACGACTATCGCAATGTTTTCTTTTTGCAAATGTTGATGATCATTATTAAGCAACAACTCCTCAATAAAATATTTCCAAGAAATTTTCTCAAAACTTTTATCTTCAACAGTGGTCGTAAAGCAAATGTGTAAAGCGCGAATTAAAGCTATTTTCCCATTATGATTTATTAGACGGCCCACTGCTGCAGCGCAAAACTTTTGATCATCAACTATTCTGGTTCCTGTATCAATAACAAAAACATAATCAAAACTTCTTAATACATCCTCCGGCATTATCGATAAATTAGGAGAGCTAGTTCTAAAAGAAGCTATAACTTTATCAGGCTTTCCATTATCTCTTTCTTTCAAAATATCAATTTTGGCGCTATTTAAACAAGTTTCGTCATTATCAAGTCCTTCTATCTCTAATGTTGCTACTATACAGTCAGCATCTTTAAATAAAATCTTAGTATTCTTGTAGATATCGAGATAAGCCAATACTTTTCTGTTTTTTTGCTTTTTCATACGAATTCAAATATTTCATATACACACATAAACACCATCCACAAAGCTTAGTTTTTACATGTAGTTAAAAGATCAACATTTCCAATCTCTTTTTTAGACTAACCTAACACAAAAATACGAAGAAATCCACTAAACACCAAATTTAAACACATACTGTTTCTAGTTGAAGCAGCTGAAAACCTAAAACACTACTATTCTCGATATGGGAATCCTCATGTCGGGAATTTTCATATCTTTTTACAAGCCAACCATCTTACGACATAACCAATACCTATAATCAGACACCCAGACAAAAGACCTATCGCCCAGCCACCGACCTCGATCTTTATTTTCTCCCAACGAGATAGCTCTTTTTCCACAAGGACCGGAACCTCCACCTTACGATCCACGTAGATTTCTTTCGAAGGCAGATATAACGTATCCCTAGGAATCCTCATATTGGCGATCACGTTACCGAGACTATCCAGCTTGAACATGAGTTCCACGTTCTTCGTGTTCGCCATATCCAACCACCGGAGAACAACCTTGCCGTTCTCATCACACTCCATCAACGCACGTATGGAAGCACTATCGGCTGGCATTGGGTAAGGTACCAACTTATCTATGTAGATCGAGTCGGTACGGTTCTCGATAGCGACAGGTTGAATCTTGGTTCGACACCCAAACAGGGAGAGGATACCTACCATTATTAATACAATGCATCTAAGTTTCATTATCTTGAAAATTTAATTGTATCCGAATTTAGATACCGCCCGGATATAAAAAGGCGGTGAACTCCAACTTTGTGAAGACACCGCCTTTATATTCTTTATAAAGCTAAATTAGGAGTTGACATTTGCCGGCACGTAATCGTTCAGTACCCTTTCTTGTGGTACATAACCTAACATCTTACACTTATCCAAAAGGATTGTAGCTAACTTAAGGTAATCCGTTGGAGTTTCCGACCATTCAGATAATACATCTATCATATTCTTCATATCTTCAGTCTTTGACATACGGGAATCCATACCTCGTATTCCATAAGTTAACCCTGATAACTCCTTATGAGTAAGCAAGGTACAAATCAAATTGCGTATAACCTTGCTTATATCTTCCCCTTTAGGCAAGAATTCTCCTAAAAAACCTTGAATATCATCATAATATAATTTATACGATTGTTCCGGATCTTGTTCTTCTATACCTAATATTTTTTTGATTTCCTCTGGATTTTTAATTTCACCAAATAGATCTTTTTCCGTACTTCTATTCGCTTCAATAATTTTATCGGCCACGCTGATCAAATCGTCTAATGATTTCTTTGATAATTCCATATAGAGTAATTTTTATGTTAAGTTATATAGCTTTTCTATTTAAAGCTGACTTCATATCAATAATAGCTTCTTGCAATGAACGTTTAGATATAGGATCGAACAGTATATCCTTAGTAGCTATTTCTGAAGAAATCAACATTTCTTCATTATTAAACCTTGCAAATTGTTGACTTTTCAATTTACCGTTAGGTAAAGATTCCAGATACACCCCATAGATAATAGATGGTGAAATATGTAACTCATTAGCCAAAGATTTCACCTTTATTGGAAATGAGACAACTCTCTTAAGTCGTTCTTGAACAGCCGGATTAATCAGGATATCCAATGCAAATTGGTCAGCCTTTTGTTCATTCAAAAGTAAATCAGGCATATTAGGAGTTGAAAAATGGTAATTTAATGTCTCTATTATTTCAAAATCATTAACAACATGATAAAGCTCATGGAGTAAACTAATCCATAATTTATGATATTTTTTACCCATATCTGTTATGATTATACAAGGCTTATCATTTAAAATAAGAGTAGCTCCATGTGCATTTGTTCCTGTAGTATAAGATTGCGTCAGTACAGTGATTCCTATTTGGTACAATACAAGGACAAACCTATAATATCCATTCTTCTCGTCTCTCGTAAATTCCGCTGACCGACGGAGTAATTGCAAAAGCAAATCCCTATCAAAATCATTCGGGTTCCCAATTTTAAGAAACGACTGAATAGCACACTTTAACCAGAAAGAGGTCATTTTGGATTCTTTCTCTTCTAACATCCTCCGTTTTGACTTACTGAAGAGAGTTGGCATTAAAGATGTGTCATCATATTCATAAATAGAATTTATGCCAAGAAAATCACAAATACACTTCTCATACTCCTCGATTTTCACTTTCGGTATAATTCCTAACTTTTTTAATGCCGCCAAATCAAAGTTCTTGGAAATATAAGAAATTCTTTCAACTCTTTCAAGTGAGTCTTCTTCCGCATCCTTATCCACACAATAAGCAGCGACATAGTCCGTTTCAGGAATACCTAAAACTTTCATTAATCGAACGGCTTGCATAAATTTCAAATCCGATTCTCCTTTTAAGAATTTACTCAAAGTCGCTCTTGTTACACCTACCTCTTCAGCAATAGCGGAATCTGTAATCTCATTCTCCACCAAAAATCGAGATAAAACCTCTCGCAAAGGTAAATTTTCACACCTTTGGTTACTATTATTTTTAATCAAATACATATACCGATGCTATTTTTGTACAAAAATAGGGAAAATCATACATAAAATAGAATTTCCAATGCTAAAAATAGCATCAAAATTAAAAACAATGCCCCCACTATATCAAAGAACGCAAACACGGTCTGTCATTTCCCATGTTAATTACAACAAAGTCCACCCCGCAATAACATCCGACATATCCGCTTCTCTCCCATTCTCAAAACGGCTCATCCCTGCCACGATCCGGATCATCTGTTCTCGGTCGTTGATGTTTATCGGATCGTCAGCCGGGATTCCAGCGTAGTCAGATACAAATTGAATATACTTTTCCGTATGGTTCTCTTTCGGCGGTGCCCATCTTCCTATCATCTGACGGATAGTCTTTAGATGGTAGTTCCTGCCGTAGTTCGACAGGATCTTGAAGATCGCCCTGTAACCGTATGCCATCGACTTGAATTGTTTAAACTCTCGATCAGAGCTTGTCTTCTCGCCTTGGAAGACATCGCTATTCTTTCTGATGTTCCCGGGGTTGTTGTTACGTAATCCCCGGGGTAAATTGTTATTTCTCATTCCTTATCCTCCCTTCTTAATAACCGTTCTGCGGCTCACGATCGCCGCATTTCTTTTTCTCGCACCTCTTTAAAGCCAGTTCTAGCTTCACGTCCGAATAACTCTCCTTCAAGGTGAAAAGCTCGTCCTGCACCTGCCGGAGCCGTCCGGTCTGCTCAACAAAACGCTCCTCCTTCTCAGACAACTGCTTTTGCAAGAACTCATTATACTCACGCAGGGCCTTGAACTCCTCCACGTCAGCTTGAGCGTCCGCTATACGTGCGTTCGTCTTACGGTTCATCCACGCACGGATGCCCCATTTTATCCCCTCGATCCCGCCCATCGCACCGATTATCGCCAATATCGTATTCAAATCAACTCCCATGACTCATTTTCTTTTAATATATACGGGGGCTTTCATTTGCCCGCCCCCGATAAAGGCCTATAATATTTTCTATCTGTTCTCCAGCTCTTCCACCCTCTTCTCAAGTGCCTTGACCTTGGCGTGAAGCTCCTTGATCCCGTTGATCCCGAAGGCAGTCAGCATCTGGATATAATCCACGCCGTAATAGGAATCCCCGTCATCGGGTGTTATGAGCTGCACCGCCTCGGGAAGCACCTCACGCACGGCTTGCGCCGACACGCCGATGCGAAGGATCTTGTCTTCGTCCTCCTTCATCGTGTAGTAGAACGCAGAGATACCCTCCAGCTTCTCCAGCACGTCCGGGATATCGAAAAAGACGCTCTTCAGGCGGATATCGGACGAGGTCAAGCCTTGGTAATTGGTGATATACACATGGGCCGTGCTCGCGGCGTCCTTGTTGATATACAGGTTGGCTATATTCCCGGGACTGTTCCATCCATAGATACCGTTGCCGTTATCGATCCGTACCCCCAGAAACGGATATCTCCCGCCCGGGGCGTTAAACACGACCCCGTTGCCTTCTTTATATAATATTTTGGGGACATCCAAACTGGACGCATTGACAGAGTCACAAGACAACATCCCCTCGATATATACCTTGTCTGAGAATCGGGCGGCCCATCCATCCGTGTAGCCTATCGACGCCGCCCCGCTGACAACAAGAATAGCGTCGTTGATGCCGACCAACGCATTCCCTCCCCATACGAAATTCCCGATCTTGACGATATTGGAGGTGATGCTTTCCACGTCGATCTCCGAGGCAGCTATCTTCCGTGCCATCAGCAAATCGGTCGCCACGCTGGAGAAGTTCGCCCCGAAGGTGTCCCAATAGGCGGTATTGGTCGGATGTTTCCCCTTGAAGGTAGGCTCGTTATCATCCACCTTCGCCACATAATACGTGCGGGTGCCATCGCTATTCTTGATCGATACGATATCGGTAATCTTGGAGCTGGCGTTATAGGTAGCGCTTGAGTCGTAATCGCCACGGTAGGTGCAGCGGGGGCCACGATCGCCACGGGGACCGGGATCGCCGTCTTTCCCGTCCTCGCCATCCGTGCCGTCTATCCCGTCCTTTCCCGGTTTGCCTTCCTCTCCCTTGATCTTGGATACGCTCCACGCGCTCCATACCCCGTTTCTCTTGGTGCTGGTGGCCATCCAGACCGTGTCCGTGGACTGGGTGTCGCTCCATTGCTTGTTCGTATTAGGATGACCGTTCGGGGCTGACGGGCTCGCTACGGATGAGAACTCCACGTCGAAATCGGCCGTATCCGTCATCTGCCTCGGGGACATCCATGCCGTTTGCTGGGGTTCCTTCCCGTCCGACGAGAAGATCCGGGTGGAGGCCCACAGTATCGCCTCGCCGGACGGTATCCCGTCGCTCCATCCCTCCGTGGTCGGCAACGGGGAGGCGTACGAGCCGCCAACAGGCGTATCGGGCGTGGCGTTCGTGCGGATGAACACCGTGCTCTTGAAGCTGTTCGAGCCTTTCGATACCAATGGCTTCCAGAACCTCGTGTTCGTGGGATCGGTACCGGGCGTGGTCTGGGATATACACTTATACACGTTACCTCCATAGGAGACCTTGTCGCCGGGGTAATAAACGAGCTTGTCGGAGTAAGCGCCCCGGTCCACCTCCGGATAATCGATCTCGCCGGAGGGCGATTGGTAGATACTGCCTTTAAGCACGAGGCCGGCTAGCTGGTCGTAAGAGAGGAAGGCGTTATTATCTCCGATCCGGAACGCCTTGGAGAGCATGTCCCAGTATTGCGTGCCGTCCGTGTTGATGATCTTGTTCAGCCGCATCCAGCCCGGGCCGATCTCGCTGAAGCCGTAAAGCGTGGAGAAACTGCGCTGGCCGTCCACCTCTGTACTCAAGGCCCCGCAAAGGAGATTGTAATACGAGCCGTCGTCCAAGTCCCTCGGCTCCTTGCTCAACAAGAACGTGCCCGCCGATCCCGACTTGGCGCAGCGGGCGTATAGATACATGGCCTCCGTGTCATCCCCCAGATAGGGAGACGTATAGGCCGCCATGTTCCAGTATTTGTACTCGGTCACCTTGTGGGAGGGGGCGAGCGAGTCTATCCCCAATGTCATGTGCTGCAAGATCCCGGAGGGGGTGGTAAGCGTACGTCTCTGCCCGTCATACGTGAAGGCATGATCCACCTCGGTGACCGCCTGCCCGTCCGCCGTGGGAATACGGTTGACGAAACGGAACTGCAACGACTCATGCCCCACCAGTACCGACATGGTGCGGAGCCATGACATCGCCTGCCCCTTGCCGTAATCCTTGAACGCTTTCTCCAGCATCCCCTGCATCTCCACCGCGTCACGCCAACGGCGAAGGGTGAACGATACGGACTGCTTGTGCCGGGTCTCGTTCGTCACCTCCTCGCTCTCCAGCTTGCCCAGCTCATCGGACAGGAAACCGCCTACCGGCGTGTTGGATAGCTCAAGCTCCGGGCTGTGGGGCCTATTGATGTAATCCCTCACCCCGGTGATCCGGATCAGGATGCCGTCCGGCTGGAATTGCGGGTCGCTGAAATTGACATAACCGCCGGGAACCAGCTTGGCGCCGATCGCCAACCAATTCTTCTTGGCCCATATGCCGTCCAGCTCTCCGCTGAACGTGAATTGCCGCTCCTCACGCTCGTAGAGGTAACGAACAGCCTCCCGGAACATGTCCCAGCTCGCCCCGGTCTTGGTGGCGTTGTCGCATACGTAGGCTGTGGGAAGGGATATGTTAAAGACGGCGTACTTGTCTCCCACCTCCGGATACAGGGACGAGTTGGGAAGATCCATGCCGTCCTGCTCAGCCGGTACGATCTCGAACTTACGACCGTCATGTATGTACTTTACGTCGAACTCACGGCCCGCCAGACGGCCTGTCTGGAAAATAACCGTCATGGTCTGACCGGCGATTAGGCAATCCTCGAAATTGAGGTTGGCGGGAACCGATGAGTCATAGAAGTTGTAGAACGTGACATCGTTCCCGTCCGTGTCCTCGCCCGGCTCCGTGTCGGTCTCGCTCACCGTGCCGACCCTGGATGGATATATATCGCTGGCATCGTAGCTGTCCTCATTATAAGAGGAAAGGGGCCTGTCCGCACGAGTGACATACATCCCGTCCTTGTCGGTCTTGTAGCGTCTGCCTTGATAGGAAAGCTCCTGCGACTTGGGGAGCAGCAAGGTCTGGCTGCCATAGGCCGAGTAATCGATATTCCGCTCACCGCCTTGCACGTACAATATCTCCACGGGGAGGTTGTCGCCTTGGTTCGCACGACCTACACCCGGAAGGAAACCGTTTCCCTTGCCATAGCTGAGAGCGACCGGGGCATCCTTGAAGTACTCCACCTTGCGCAAGTGAACTGTCTTTCCGACGATCTCGAACTCCGTGTCGAACTCCTCGGCCAAACGCCCCAATACAGCCCAGCATTTCTCATGGTTGAACGACAACAGTTTCTCCGGGGCCTCGATCACCGTGCCGACCGTCCAGCCGGAATCATAGAGATTGAGGTTGTCCACCAGCAGCTCCACGAACATCCTCGGCGTGGCCGTCATGACGAACTTGAGCTTGTACGGCTTGTCGGACAACAGCTTGTACTTATATTTTTTCAGGATCTCCTCGTTGCCGCCGAAGGTGACGGTATAGTCGAATACCCTCGTGCCCTCCTTCTTGAAATCCGAAGGGTACCACAGCGTGTACCTTTCCCCCTGGTACTCGATATACGTCCCGGTGGGCAGCTCCACGTGATCCACTAGGGAGTAACGCAGCTCCACCTTCTTCGCTTGCGCTATCGCCCGGTAACGATAGCTGTCATCGTCCACCGGGATGTCAAGCAATACCTCGCCCGTCTTATCATAGATACGCATCTCGAACGGTATTTAAAGGGTGTTCGAGACGCTTTCGGACATACCCAGCAAGGCACGTACCCTCGCCTTGCAGTCGTTACGGTAACGCTCCAGACAGGCGAACTCGGCCTCAAACTCGGCCTCTCTCTCATTATCCGAGCTCAATTTATTCAGCGTTATCGCCTCTACCCGATCGGCGGAATACTCTCTCCGGACCAATCCGGACACGAGACTGTCATAACTCGCAGAAGTCGCCTCGACCAGCGTACCGCCATCCTCGCACGTGCCGGTATAGGAGTAAGCCGTGCAAGGCTCCGGTTCCGGTTCGCCCCCGTGGCCCTCCGGAACGTAGTTCTCCAAGACCTCCTCGTTCAGGTATAGCAGGTAATGGTTGTCATCGTATTTTACGAATGTCTTTCTCTCCGTGTAAATCGCTCTTGTCTCCATATATTTAAATGTTTTTAGCCGACCCGGAAGGATCGGCCAAGAGCGATCCCTACGGGTCAAGTGAACCTGAAAAATTTCTTACCGAACTTGTTGGTGAGCACCTTTATCACGGTATCCACCGGCAAGTCCTCGTGAGAGAAGTCCGTGAGCGCCTGATCAATCAAGACGGCGGAACCGGTGAAAGCGTAACGCTCCTCGCCTTTCCATCGGAAACGTATGGCGAGGCACTTCTTTGGCGTGCCGTCCTCGTTTCTCTCGATCTTGCTATCCTCAATCTTATAATCGATCAACTCAATCAGCCTGTCCTCCTCGGGGCCTCTCCGGTCCTCCGGTATCCGGGTATCATAAAGTATATCCTCGAATCTCATTTTCCGGTCGGCCGGGAGATCCTCCCACGGACTTTTTTTATTCCTTATCACCTGTCCCAGTCTTTTCCTTGGTGTTTCCATTCCTAATTTATTTAATAGATTACTCGTATCAGCGTGTTGGATGAAGCCTATACGGGAAGAGGCCCTCTTCCTTATCTCCTCGTCCGGCAAACCCTTCTTTCTCAATCTCGCTATCTGGCGGCAGAGAGCCACCTTGTTACGTTTCCGGACACGGACGTGATCCGGGAAATGCACGTATCCCCCCGTATCGACACCGTCCGTCACGTGCCCGATCTTCCATCTCGGGTTAAGACCGATCCTAAGCTCGTTAGCGTAATAAAGACCGATCCACTCGATGACAAGGTGCAAGAATACGGTGTCCTCATGCAGTATCAGGACATCATCGGCGAGACGGTAGCAGAAATCCAGACGGTTCAGATATCCCTTGAACCTGTCCGAGAGATATTGGATCCCTTTGGATAACTCCTCATAATCATGTTCTGTTTTGGCCGTTGCGATACTTTCCTCGATATACCTTTTCGTGTAGTACTCAACCAAAGCCGGGCATTCCCCGACATGGAAGCACCGCTTCAAATCGTGATCGAAAAGATAAAGATAGACAAGCGAGAAGAACTGCGCCAGCTTCGTGCCGGGAAACATACCGGTATCCCCCTCGACGCTGTCAATGATCTCATCAAACCTTCGCAATAAATGATTATCCTTGATACGTGTTCTGAGCTGGCTTTTCAGTACCGGGTGGTTGACGGTCGGATAGAAGTGGTGGATATCGCACAGGAGATAGTCGGTGGTACGTTCCGGATATTTTCTCAAGACCTTCCGGATCATCCTCATGTAGGCGTGGGGACCGCGTCCTTTCACCCCTCCGTAGGTATACGCGGAGAAGGATCTCGTAAAATAATCCTCCACCTCATTGAGCATCGCCCAGTGCTGGACATGATCCGGAAAAGGGAGCATCCCGATAAGACGTTTTTTCGGCTCATGGACGGTCATGAAACGATACGGGGAGGTTACGAACGTCCCGTTTTCAAAAGAGTATAGGAGATCGGAAAGGTTCTTTTCCAAGTCCGCCTCGAACTTTGTTATGGCCTTTTTGCCATGCTTGTTCTTGCTGGCATGATCAAAAGCCTTGTAATAGTTTTCTTTCCGGGCTATATCCCCGGAAAAGTCACCTTTTCTCCTCATGGTGTCCCAAGTGTCTTTTAGTGTCCAGTGTCTGCAATCGCCATCAGGTCATGAGCCGTCGGTTTATCAACCTACCGGGACTATACCCTTAGCCTTGATTTTTTGTCCAGTGACAGGGTCTCTCCTCCACTTTTTCTTACTGAATAAATCGGCGGCGTATCCTAGGGGCGACGACCAGTTCACGTTAGCGTTCGAGACCGCAAGGTTACCAAGGAGGTACGCTAAGCCAGCATTAGCACCGTTGTTCGCATTACCACGACGGAACGGACAGCGAAGGCCGGAACAGGACGTCAGAGAAGACAACCCGCCCAATCAATAGGCGGCACAAATGTAATATTTAATTTTTCAAGTGCGACCGCCTTACGGCGGGAAAAATAAAACAGGAACGGAAACAACATGTCAAAGAACTAAGATGCGGCACTTACGTGCCTTGGGTGCTCGGGCGCTTCGCACCCTAATGGACACGATGGACACCCGAACACAATGAACGCTAGTACTGCACGGGCACGGGGCTTACGTCCTCTGCAAAATAGCAGGGGGGGGAGGACCAGTCCACGCTAGCGCTCGAGACCGCAAGGCCACCAAGGAGGTACGCTAAGCCAGCACTAGCACCGTAGCTCGCATAACCACGACGGAACGGACAGCGAAGGCCGGAAATAGCGTTGTCGTTATACCAACCGTCGCAATAATAGGTGCTGGAGCTGCCGGAGGCGACAGTCGGGGCGGAGCATAGATTCTGCATACTGAGCTCAGTGATATATTTCCAGCCACTGGGATCGTTCTTAGGAACCTTCGCAGCCTTTATCAGACCCTCGATCGAGTTGATGTTGAAAGCCGAGTAAAGGGACGGGGCGACATAATAATCTCCGCTACCGTCGGACAGCTTGTTTATCAAAGCGCCACGCTCGATCAGACCGATATGCCCGTAGAAGTTCTTCAAGCCTAGGAAGCAAGGGACGTGCGCTTGGTGGACGGTACTACCGTCCGAGCCCTTCACGGCGTAGTCGCTCACGCCGACTGAGTCCCCCAACTCGATCCCTACGCTCGTCGGAATAATCGGATAACCACCGTTATGGCTCGACCAAGGATCCCAAGACCACTCGGTAACACCTTTACCGGTACCGCCCTGATATAGGCCATTGGAGTCCTTTACCGGGTTCAACGCGGACTGACAATCACGGGTACCCATGATAAGGCGGTAGAGATAACCGACGACGCTGTTCGCGACGAACCAGCCGGATTCCCAGCCCTCACCCTTCTTGCGGGCGGCCGTGCCGAAAGCCGCGGCGTTCATGTTCGTGGCAACCATGCCTAGCTGCGTGTTGTGCTTCCCGTCCCTCGTCGCGTCGTTGTTCCCGCCACGATAACGGGGATCGTCGCTGACGACGGAGACCAACGTGCCGCTCGTACGATCCATGACGCCGGCTCCCAAGGCCGACGTACCCCCGGCCGGGATATAATAGTTCAAATGACCCTCGATCGGGGTCGGGCTCACGGCCTCGTAATAATAGGTGGAGTCTACCCACCAAGAGTAGTAGTGGGCGTTCCAGCACCACAGGTAATCGCCCATCGTGCCGTCCAAGGCGGCGGGACTGCCGTCGACGAAACGATGGTGGTTCGTCGGGTCAAGCTTACGCCGGCTACGGTCAACGGACACGAGGTAGCAGCCCAGACCGATCACGGAGGGAAGATCCCGCAGGAAATCGATATTACCGTAGGACTCGCCGACTGGCGTGCCCTGACCACGTTTCCAGCGACGGATAGCGATGTGCTTGTTCACGATCGATACCGCATCGGCGAAAGGGATCCTCACTGACTCGCCCGTTTCCTTGGACACTCCCTCGATCAAATACTTGGAGGGCTGGTTCGTGTCGGCCAAGGGCAGCTGGTCGATTGTCTTGCCGTTATCGAAGGCCGTGATGATAGCGCGTACCTTCTCCTCCTCTGCTGTTGTTAATGACATGATTCTGTATATTAAAATGTTAGACAATTATACCTTTCGTATCCGGCTACCGGATAAAAATCTCATCACGCTACCGGCCTTACGAATGACCGGGGCAGTAACCTCAATGACTATCGTTTGGGACAACGAGGTGTTATGCGACGGGATAACGTGGATCGTGGCCGTGCCGGTCTTACGGACAGTCAAGTTTCCACGTGGGTCCACGTACAACGCATCACCGGAATAAAACGCCTGTTGAAATATCACATTAGGTAATACATAAGCTGGAAAAAGACTCACGGCTATCTTCTGGGCGACGGCATTCCCTAACGTTATCCTCTTGACATATTTCAGCTCCATACGGGTAGGGGCAAGAAGCGCTTGACTCATCAACGATTGCTCGGCCGCTTTCATGGAAGCGATCTGCGCATTGCCCTCGGAAATCATCGCCTCAGCCTCGACAGCGGCAGCCAAAGCCTCATCAGATGCTCGACCGGCCAAATCAGCCTGTTTCCCAGCCTCCAACGCTTTAGCGTTAGCCAAACCCGCAGCAGAGATAGCGTTCCTCGTGGCCTCGATAGCCTTATTCGCCTCCGCAAGGGCGGTCTTGGCCGCTTCCGTTGCCTGCGTACCACGGGCGATACATTTCCACCAAGCCGTATCGGTCAAGGGGTGGTTCTTGTTTCCGTCCTTGACACAGAGGTAGCAGCTATCATCCGTGACGACGAAATCGAAGGTGTTGTACGTACTCGCCGTGGCATAAACGCCCTTATCGACGAACGCCACCTTCCCCAATACTATCTGACTCATTATAATTCCTCCTTCCTTTTTTTGGTCATACGTTCAAATACAGCTCACCGGTCTCTTGGTTGAGCTTGACAAGGTTTGGTGACACCTCGTCCTCGTAGGACATCACCAGCGTCATGTCGGCGGGGTTGATCGTGAAGGTCGGGTACAAGACGCCTCCCTTAGCGAGGATGCCCGTATCGACATACCTGTCCCCATCCAGATCCCATTTCCACCAGTTGCCGTTATCGCCAACCTTCCACGGGTGGTCGGCCAGCTCTTGCGCGCGGTCACCCTGTGTCTTGGCGAAGTTACCCTGCGTGTTGGCGTAAGAAGCTTTCTCATTCGCCAATTTCGCCGCGTCATTTGCGTTTTTAGTTGCGATTTCGGTATCTTCCTTGATCTTCTCTAACCCATCGTGAGCGGCATTAGCGTTAGCCGCGGCTTTATTGGCTAGATCAGCTGCGGTATTAGCCTTACCGGTTGCGGTATTGGCGTTCCCTGTCGCGGTGATGGCGTTCGCCGTGGCCGTATTGGCCTTTGACGTGGCCGCCTCGGCGTTCAGCTTGGCGGTGTTGGCGTTGGAGGCCGCCGTATTGGCCGCCTTAGTGGCGGCACGGGCGTTGGAGATCTCCGTGAGCATGTTCTCGTAAGCCGTCTGGATGGTTCCGAGGCTCACCTTCACGCTGGTTTGTATGCCGTCTATGATCTTGCAACCGATCGTGTACAGACCGGTAAGGCTGTCAGCCAGCGTGAGTTCTGATATTTTCTTTTTCTTAATCGGCATATATGTTCAAGTCTATGTAATACTCCCCATCCTCCGTGACCACCAGTTCCCCGGCCTCGGTAGCCAGCAGGTAATCGATACCATCCATCCGGAACACCGTGAACTCCAGCGTGAGGTTGAATGTCACCACCATACGCCCCCGGAGGCTCTCAAGCTTCCAGCCGGACGTCCTCTTGTAGTAGCAGGGGTATTCCTCCACGTTGTAATCCACGTACAGCGAACGCTCGCCCGGCTGGATCAAGGCATCCAACAGGGCGTCGTAACAACTCCAGAATGTCGTCATTGAGCCGGCGATGAGACAGCATTTAAGAGTGACCTCCTTGCTATTATACACCACCTTGCCGGCATCGTAGATCCTACCGTCAACGTCCAGTACCGTACGGGACAGGTTAGTCTTCACGGTCGGAGATCTCATGATCTCGTCCCGGCCCTCCGTCACCATCACGCCGTATCGATCCAAGGGTACGCCGTCCAGCTCGTACTCGGATGGAGGAACATACGCTCTACCCTCCGGGATCGCCATGAACGAGGGTCTTACGGGCTGATCCTCGGCGAACCGTAACGTGAAGGCCTCCAACGTGTCCCAATCCTCATATGCCGGGCTCTGGATGAGTCGCAAGCTCCACTCCCTGCCCAGCGAGGGGATACGGAAGAGGTGATACCCAGACTTCGATAGGTGCTCGACGAGAGCGCCGGCGGATCTTCCGTCCACGCTGCGGACGAACGTGATGTTGAGCTCCCGTGGTTTCAAGGTGGGCTTTTCCAAGTCCGGCTCTATGCCGTCCTCGTCCGGCCAGTCGTTCCTATCCGGTTCCACCAGCTCGGGGAACGGGAGAAGGCCGTCGTAACCTCCCTCCGTGATCCATACGCCGAAATCGGTGTAGGCGTCCTTGCCGTCTATGTATAACTCACCCCTCATAAGATCACCACGGTATTATCCTTATTTATCTCAACCTCTCCCCCGATATTCACCAGCAGGATCACGGCGTAATCGCTCGCCACGACCCTAGCCTTGCCGCCGTGCATGAGGATCACCTTGTGAACACGCTCGTTATCGTCTATCGTTATCACCGCATCCGTATCACCTATCACGGCGATATTGCCGGGATTGGTTACGTCCACGTGGCCGGAGTCAACGTACACCCCGTAGGGTATCACGTGACCGGCCATGCCACGGAACATGTCTAGCGACGGGAAATCATTCTCCGCGCAAAACTCACGCCCCTGCGGGCTGAAGAACAGCCACACGAGGCTTCTCCAGTCCGTCACCCCGTTAGAACCACTGCATGCCCCGAGCGAGAGGGCCGATTTGATTATGTCGTTAACCGTCTCCATCATTATCTTGATCTCATTAATATCCCCTTGTCGTTAATAGTCTTTATACCGGAGGCCGCCGACTTGGTATTGGCCTCTATCTTCTCGGATAGGGCCTCTATACGTCCGGAGATCTCCGCTACCTTGGCCGTGTTCTCCGACACCTTCCCGGACAGGTCCTTGATCGCCTCCACGTTCTTCCAGCCCCTTGTCTGGAGGTCGTAGATGAAGCGCATCTGGTCGGCTATACCCGTCACTTGCACCAACGTCCTATCTAAAAATATAAGTTGGGTCGACATCTTACCGTCTATAACATCCGCGGAGTCCTGGGAGATGGAACCAACACCTTTGGACGAGGCCGTACGCCCGGAGTCCTCCTCTACCGCGTTACCGGTATTGAAATATTTGTCGGCCCAACCAAACTTACGGTCGAGGTCGTCGGCCAGCTCCTGCGCCTTCCGATCCAGATAATCCTGTTCCCAGTCGCTGATATAATCGTCGGACCAGAACTCGAGCAGCTTCTCCCGGATCTCTTTCATGGGATCGGATGCGGCGGCCTTGATCGACTCCGTGACCATGTTCCTTATCATCTTCCTCACGAGATCCTTGGCCGATCGCGCCTTGTCCTCCCCGGCGGCCCACGCGTCGGCGTAAGCGTTGGCGAAATCGTCGATCGCCGATTTTATGTCACTACCGAAAATGGCGTCCTTGCCGGCCTCCTTATTATCCGCTATGGTGTTATTGATCTCGTCTATCTGGTCCCGCCACTCCTTGATGCGGTCATTGTCGGTTTTCTTCTTGTCCTCCTCCTCCTTGATCTGGTTTTGGATAAGCACTTTTTGCTGTTCCAATAGCTTATTCTGCTGGTCGATAAGCTTGGAGGCATCCTTGGAATAGGCTTTCTCGATGGACCTGCCCAGCTTATCGTACGACTTGTCCAACGTGTCGATCTGATCCTGCAAACGCTGGATACGACTCTCGTTCTTCTTGTCATGGATCTTGGCGATAGAGGAGGCAAGGGATGTGACCACCCCGATAGCGGCACCGGCAGACGCACCGATCGGCCCGAACATCGCACCGGCTTTCGCCCCGTCCATAGCGGAATTGACCGCGTCCATGCCCACATTCAAGCCTTCGGCTATCTCACCGAACGCACCACCGAACGAATCCCCGAGTTTCGAGAAAGTATCAGAGAGGAATTGCCCGGACCGCATGATTTCGCCAAGCCCTTCCTCTATATCGTCAATTGCCTGTCGCAGCTTTTTCGTATCGTTACCAGCCTCAAATACGCCTTTCAGACCTTTGGCGACCTTCTCGTATGCCGGGCGCAACTTGTCCGCGGCTTCCTTGTTCTCCTTGAGCGCGTCCGAGATATCTTTTAGTTTATCGGGTGATTTACTCCACAGTTCAAACGTCTCTTTCGTGATACCGAAATCCTTGCCCTTGCTCTCATCCCAGACACCGCTTTTCAAGAACTCCAAGGCTTCACGCCCCTTCCGGTTGATGGCCTCCAACTCGGAGAGGGTCTTGTCTTTCATGTCACCGAACAACCGACTGATAGCGGAAGTCGTCTTGCTCGCCTCTATGTCGAGATCAGACAGTTCCCTTTTCATGGCCTCGGAAAGGGACTTACGCTCGCCTTCCGTCGTAGCCTTGGCTATCTTCTCGTTATAAAGAGCCGTGATAGCATCTCTCTTATCAAGATAAGAACCGTATTCTTTCAGATACTCGTTCATGGCACGTTTCTCTTCCTCCAGTTGTTCCTTATTCACATTAGAGGTCGATCGCTCCCGTTTGACGTATGAGTTCACCAAGGCTGTACGAATCTCCACGGTCTGTTCCTTAGTCAGTTTGCCGCCTTGAGCGTCTTTCCACTCTTTTTCCTTGGTAAGTATGGCGGCGATCTCATTGTCATAGTCTAGGTTTATCTGGGCGATCTTCTTTGCGGAGCCTTCTTTCATCAGATCGATCTCGGATTGCTGGTTCTGCCGGCGGAGGGATAGGAGTTCGTCTTGAAGCTTTTTTCGCTTTTCTAGTTCCTTTTTATCAATAGGTGTAGCTATTTTCGCCTTTTCCTCCTCTTGTTGGCTACTAGCTAACGCCTCCGCCTTCGTACGAGCCTTCAATCCTTGTACGACTATCTCAACCGCTTTATCATGCTCAATCTTCAACTGCTCGTTCCGTTTTCGTAAACGACGTAACTCAAATGCCTCCGAAAAGCTGGTATCAATCCAACTTTTCTTGTCTAGCTGGGAGATTCGATGGTTATTTTTTGCAATTTCATCCTCTATGGAGTTTACGGTAGCGCGCTGTTGGGCCATGGTTCGCTCATCTATCGATTTAGAAAGCATCTTATTAGCCTCCGTCATATCCATCAACATGAACTTTTGCAAGGATAGATTTTTCAGTTCATCCGGATAGAGGGCTTGTAATTTCTCGTATGCCTCCACTTTCTGTAACATGGACTTGTTATCGTCGCGCAAAGCATTCAATAGTTCATCCGTTTGAGATCTCATGCCTTCTATCCAGTCCTTCATCTCTGCGACCCTCTTGTTATGGGAATCCAACGCCTTCTCTGATGCCGTCGCCTGTGTCGCGAGCTTGAAGATCGCATACCCAAGGGCCGTAACACCCGCCACGGCCAAGACATACGGATTCGCAAGGGCAGCTTTTCCGACGGCCAACATTGCGACAGCCTGTTTTTTCAAAGCACCTGTAAGCAGCGCGGTTGCGGTCGTATGCTGAATCGTCGCCAGTCTGCTCAAAGCTGATGTCTTGATATAAGATCGTTGCGCCACTTGAACCAACAAAATAGCTGTTTTATAAGAAAGAAACGCTCCCGCCGCATTTTTCACCAATGCCTCAACCCTCGATATCGTCCCCTCGATATCATTGTTCTCAAAAGCCTCATTAAACGCCTTGGCGATATCTGACACCTCTTTCAATATCCTCTCTCCCATTGGGCGCAAATAAGCCTGTACATTATTCGCCAACAACGTGAGCTGATTATCGGCGGCGTCAGCCATCTTCTCAAACGCAGCCTCTGTCGCACCCAAGGAGCCCTGCAACTCTCCCAAATCATTTGCTGCCGCCTTTGCATTCTTTCCAGTCAAAGCCAGTGTAGCGGCCAGGCCTTCATCCGTGCCAAGCATTTCCTTCATCTTGGAAGCGGAACCACCAGCCTTCTCATAAATCAATTGTAATGCCTCTTGGAAAGTACGACCTTGGAAAGCGGCGTCTCCAAGTTCTCCGGCGGTTCCTTGGATAGCGGCACGGATCTGTGTCATAGCCTGCGCCGTCGGCGTTCCTTGCTTGGTCAATGAAGCGACAGCACCCAACACTTGGTCGATACTAATCCCATACGCGGCCGCAATAGGAGCAACTTGGGCTATAGAGGCTCCCAATTCGCCAAATGTAGTCTTACCCAACCGGACGGTTGTAAAAAGCTGGTCCGAGACCGTACCGGCTTCCTCCGCAGACATCTTATAAGCATTCAGGATCGTTGTAATGGCATCGGCTGCCGTCTCGGTTTCCGTAAGTCCTCCCACGGCAGCTTTAGCCGAAACTTCTAGGATCTTCATACCATCCGCCCCGTCATGTCCGGCGGAGACAATGCTATATAACGCCTTGGCGGCCTCCGGAGCCTTGATCGGTATCTCTTGGGTTATGGACATGACCTGATTCATGAAACCGGTCATATCATCCGTTACCTGCGTGGAAATGGTCGCTACTTCCAGCATGTTCTTCCGGAACTCCTTCTCGAAGTCGTATGAGCTCTTTGCGGCCTTGGCGAACGCCGTCGCCGCACTGATACCGATACCACCGAATACGTCAAAAGACGTGATCTCACCGGCCAAGGTCTTGATAATTCCCATCGCTTCCCGTGTTCCCTCGTACATGCCGGAGTTATCAAGACCAGTCGCAATATACAGCGCTCCATCCCTATTCCTTATTCCCATAATGCGTTTATGGTAAAATATAGGATAGCCTTTCATGTGAGACTGTCAACCGTTAAAAATTCACTTATAAGTTATCTTTTTCGACATTTTCTTTTGCCTTGTCGCTTTTTCTTCGTTTTTTTGTAAAAAGAAAAAATTCATCGTGGAACTTGAGATTGTCAAAATAAAGCAACTGTCAGGAAAGAAGACTCAAATATATTCTGTCATTCTCAATCAAGAGGATCAGAGCGTTTTTGAACAATTTCTTCAGAACAACTATTCTGGATATCCAACCGAAATAGAAGATATCGTATCTAAGTTGAAAATTATGGCTACAAAAACGGGGGCAGCCGAACACTTTTTCAAGCTAAATGAAGGGAAACCGGGAGATGGTGTTTGCGCTCTATTTGATAGTCCTGACAAAAAATTAAGAATCTATTGTATTCGATTTGCTAACGTTGCTATCGTTGTTGGAGGTGGAGGATACAAACCCAAAAACATTAGAGCTTATCAAGAAAGTTCTTCCTTAAAAAAAGAAGCTGAAACAGTGGTTCGAATATCCAGAATCATATCAGAAGCCATCAAAAACAAGGATATACATCTCGATGATAACGGTTTTTTCTTAGGTAATTTAAAATTGAAGGAGGAATAAATATGAACAATACATCTATTTTGGATACAGTACTTGGCAATATAGATACGAAAAGAGCTAAGAACATGGAAAGACGTATGATGCTTGCTGTAAAAATTGCAGAAGGTATCAAAAGGAAAGGTCTATCCCAAAAGGAATTTGCCGAGAAAATGTGTAAACGTCCCTCTGAGATATCCAAATGGTTAAGAGGAGACCACAACTTTACAACCAGCACTCTTTTTGATATTGAAGATGTTTTGAATATCCATCTTATAGATATCAACGAATATTCTCATGCAGCTTGTCCGGCCTCGATATAATAAAAAAATGAATGGAACACCCCCTGTGGGAGTAACAATGATTAATGCACACGGTATCCTCCTTTTCGTAGGAGGGAAGGAATATTATCTATCGTATGACAGATACCCTTGGTTCAGAAATGCAAAAGTATCGGATGTATTGGACGTGACCATGCCGGACGAGGATTCGTTGCGTTGGGACGCAATTGATGTGGATCTTGAGATTGACAGCATAATCCATCCGGAGCGTTACCCAATTACTTTTCGCTAGAAGACACCGCTCTGGTTATCAAGCAGACACTCTGAAGATCTTGACACATTTACAGAGAACAAAAACCGACCAGCCTCACGGTTCGTCGGTTTTTTTACAACCAAAATCACTATGACAAACGTTCTCTACGCAAAGTAATATATATCATACTGGGCTCATTCTTCGAACCCTTTTCTTTTTTCCCGTATCGAAATCGATTACCTCGACCCACTCGCCATGATTATCCCCGGATTCATCATCGTCCACGAGCAGTGATTTGTTCCGGTCGTTCACCAAGTAACCATGTTCCCGTAGCATGGACATGACAAGCGCCAGATCGCTGTCCAATGTCCGCTCATGCGTATACCCGAACGCCTCGTTACATAGTACAAGGAACATGAAGCTACTTTGCGTCACCGGCTCCGACCTACCCAAGTCTCGTTGTTTTCTTGAAGGGCTATTATCTCCTCTTCGCTTAACGGGCTCACAGCTTCCAAAGCTATGATAGTACGAGAAAAAGGGTTACAACCCAGACGAAAGAGAATAGCGTTCAAAAGGATATACAGGTCTTCCCATGTACAATTATCCTTCAGTACCTCCCGGAACCAAGCGGGCATGTCCCCTTTCTTGTTATGGATACCCAAACATACGATCTCAAAGATCAACTCGTCATATTTCGCCATCAACTCCGACAGTACACTATCAAACGTAACATCCTTATGAGCCACGATAGCATCCTTGTCCGCCTTGTCAATCCGCAAGAGTAACGGCCGTATCCTAAACCCGGTCCTTACCGTGATCGGGGTGATAACGATACTATCACCAACGTTCTTACCCGCCGGGATCGTCTCCGGCTTGAACTCGAAAGGAATCACGACTGACCGACTTGTCACCACGTCGCTCTCAATCTGTAGTGCTCGCTTTACGCTCATAGTCTTTTAATCGATTTTGTAATTTCTCAACCTCCTGCCAAATAGCTTCACTAATATCATTACCAGAAGAAACACAGGCTATTTCCTTATTGGGATAAATCAATTTTAGATATAAGTTATTAAGAAAATATGAATAACCATCAATCGAACACTGCATTTTAGCAATCTCTCTAATTCCTTCCGCATTCATAATCATTTTCCTCTAAAATATAAGAGCCCCGGCAAAAACCGAGGCTCTAGACAACCTAAACAAAAAACATCATTCCGTGTCTTCCGATACGGCCTTCACCGCCCTGCTATACGGGGACGCTTGTTTGCCAGCCGCAGATACCGGTGTCATGATCGTGGCCTTTACCAATAAGAGATCGCAATTCTCCTTATCCGGGGCTTGGCTGATCTTCCCGAACACAGAGCACTTGACAAAGACATATTCCGTGAACTTACCTTGGTACGGCAGGCTCTGTAGCCTGATCGTCTTCAATATCGAGGGCGTAGACAAGGGAGCCTCCCATTTATCACCGGAAACGGTTCCCCCGCAAAACATTTTCATCTCGTCGCTCGTAGGAGAAGGGATAGTGAACTCTATACTGGAAGGATCTCCTTTCCGACTCACCACCGCCCAAGGATCCTCATGTCCCATGGACGTAAAACTAAGCTCCTTGGCGTCCGAGAAATTGAACGTCACCGTATCCACGTCAACGCATTGGGTGAACTCGGTACCGGCTACGCCATCCCCGGGTTCCGCAACTCCTAAATACGCCACATCCAGCGCTAAACTTCTTTCCATATCACTAATCTAATTCTGTTATAACCTCTAATCTAATATTCGTACAATCGAAGCCATCCTTGGCCTCGCCCATAGGCTCAGACCAGACGATCCGAGATTTCCAATACATCCCCAACGGCGGCTTGATATCCCGCAACACGAACCTCACGCCTCGTACGGTCTCTATCATCAACTGTCGATCCGATACGCCTTTCGAGGGTCTCTTGACGAAGATATTGATATTTATCGATCCCTTGTTGACATAATCTTTCCCATTCAAGGCCAGAGAGCGGATCGTGATATGATTTCTTTTCTCGCCATCGCCGGATTGATCCTTATACAGGATAAAGCCCGTACTCACCGGCTCAACCGCATTATATACGATATCCACTATATCAAACTGATCTGCCATGTTCAATATCCTTTCTCAGCGAGTTTATCAAATAACGTTCGACTCTGTTTCTTGATCCAATCCTCGGCATGTTCCGTGGCGACAGAGATAACATCCAGATTTTCGATTGCTTCCACATACTTGGCATAAGGCATAGCGGCTACACCAATCAATACCCAGCCCCTTTTATAAAGAGGGATCAGCTCGGAAACCAAACGTTTCGCTTCCCTGATACCGGTCTGTTTATCCGTTCCTTCCGTGGATTGCTCATAGTTCTCGGTCAATATATCGCCATCCTTAACGATCACATAACCGATTGAGCTACGGAGGTTACCGGTATGATTCTGATAGTTCCCTTTTTTTCGAGCGATCTTCACGAACTCTTCCCCGGCACGTTGCAATAACTTGTATATCCTCTCTTCCGCCCGATCCACATAGTAATCGAACCAACGCCCTACTTCCCTATCACTCCACATCGGAGTCAAACCACCTTTCCTTGCCATAAACTACACATAGATTACAGAGTGAGTCTGAAACGGTTCCCAGCTAATGATATCCACATCGAGAGCGATACTGTCAATCCGGATATGCTTCGCGTTTTCCACAGGACGGGCTTTGGTCGAAAACTCACCATGCACGATGAACTCTCTTCCATCGACGTTCCGCTTCAACTGCTGTCCACTATTGGACGGGTAGTATTGCCCAGTGACCTCTATTTCCATCGGTTTACCGGCAACCAATTCCCCTTTGACCAATTGACAGGATTGAATCGTCACTATCGCAGTATGTGAATATCGCTTTACCATCTGTTTCTCGCCCTTCCTTTGGGTACCTCGATCTTATTGCCTATCAATTCCGCTTTCTCCGGTTCTCCTCCCTCCCGGTATAGTCGTTTCGCCGTAGCGTCATACCATGCACGGGGATACGTGATGGAGAGCTTGTTTTCCGTGAAGTCCGGCAGACCGCCGACCATGGAATAAAGGTCGGCGGCCACCAGCTTTTGTTTTTGGATATCGATCGTCTTACTATCTTCTGTACCTTCAAAACCGCGTCCCGGCAAAACGACGTTATCCAAAAAATCTTCACAGTCAGCCAGACCGGGATAAGCGAGTATCGTATCTCGAATCGTCTTAGCCATAATTGTTATTCTCCGTTTTCAGTATCCTGAATCGTTTGATCCTCCGGTTCGACAGTTTCACCCAAGAATGTCGCCGGGATATCATCCGTACCCTCGGTATCCTCAGAAGCGTTCCAATCCTTCCCATCCACTTTCATGATGAACATGGCATCCGGATCATTCACGACAGGAATAGCGTTCGCTTCCGCTTTCGTCCATTCCTTGAACGGTTCCAGCTCAGACCATTTGGTTACCAAGATCCAATCCTGCTTAACCATGAGAGCGATTTTCTGCAAGGTAGCGGAAGACTCGGCGGCGATCGGCCCATGCTGAATGTCACCCACCTTCAAATCCTCCAAGAAGCATACACGCTTACGCTCCCAAGGATTGATCGTCTTACGACGATGGGCACTATCCTCGATACGGACAGCCGGGTTCACGGTAATGATCTTCACCGGGATCTCCTGCTCGGCCAGATACTCGTTGATGAGATTCTTTGTCACCAATATCTTGGAGGACGAATTAACCCATGCCTTTAACGTGTCGAACGTGGATTTCTGTTTCTTTAGCAAAGAGAAATCAGCCACATGCATTACAACGTAACGGATCGTCACCCCTTCGGCAGAAGCGGCCACAACCGTATCCTCAATATCCTGCAATCCATTGGCCGTTGTAGCGTTACTCCAGTCCGTAGTAGATTTACGCTGGTTCTTCTTCGGCATACCGCAACCGACAAACTCAGCCGTAACGACACCGCCATTGTTCTTTGCCGACAAATGGAAACCCGCACGGCTCATGAGCTGCATACACCACCATTCGAAACGGGCACGGACGGAGTTATACACGAAATCCTGATCCTTGAAAGCCAGATTCAACAATGCCAACTGGTCCGCGTCACCTTGCGCGTCACGTTCCAATTGCTTATACTCGTTGTAATCGCTCTCGTTCATGCCACGTTTGACGGCTGTCTTCGGGATATCGCCGGACAGCTTGCTGATCACCTCACGGGTCTTCTGCGGTGCGGAAGCGTCGAAAGAGATCACGTCTGCCATTACCGGAGCGCCTTTCTCACCGGTCAGAGTCTCCCACTTCAACGAGGTCTTTCTTTTCACCCCGAAGAAGTTCGGGAAGACAACCGGTTTCACATGACGGGTATTCAAACGGGCCGCCATGTTCTTTTTATTCACTTGCTTAATTAAACTTCTTTCCATATATCTGATTTTAATGGATTACACAAAACGGATAAACGACATTAATGCCTTCAAGTCCTTATCTACCGGGAACGGCATACAGGATTCGTTTACCGTACCTCTTACCAATAACCCGGACTGCTGGTTAGCTACAGTCAAGTCGACTTTATTCATCGTGACAACCAATTCGCCATCATAAGGCAACTTGGCGGCTTTCGCAGCCTGTTTGTCTTTAGCCTGAACCAATACCTGACCTTTTGCGGCAGCACCGATAGTCGCTTCCAACGTGATCGTATCAAACTCCGCATTACTCTTATCAATAGCCGTGATCTTATCGGACGCGCCTGTCAAAGCTCCACCAATCGTCACGAAGTCACCCACACCAAACAGATGATTCTTGGTTACCTTATACGCTGTCGCATCGGCAGCGGCCGCTTCTGAAACCAACGCTGTTTTCAACACATGATACAATCCCGTTTCCGGATCTTTCACCACGATCACGATCGGAGGCAGTTCGTCCAACGACTTGCCATTGAACAAAGCGTTCCGCAAATCCCGGCGGTCAATCGTCCCACCGCCGATCACATCCTCAATAATCTTTTCAATTCCGGGAGGATACTGGAATTCTCTTTCTCTTTTTCTGTACATAACGTTACACTTTTCTTGGATTATTCAATACCCAGGTTCACCACACCGGGATTATTTGCGCTCTTGTCGGCATCCTGATCCATCAGCTTCGCCCAATCCGCCTCAGAACGCTCCGGAAGATTCACGGAACCGGGAGCGTAATCACCACGGGCCACGGCATCATCGATCGCCTTTTGCTGGATTCCGGTAAACTCTTCGGAAAGCACCTTGATTTGATCCTCGATAGAGGTTTCCGAAGCCAAGTCCACACGTCCCAGCCAGTTATCCGGAAGACCGGCATCTTTCAACTGCTTACGGACTGTTTCTTTCTTAGCCTCGTTTGCCGAGTTGGTAATGGAATCGCCCACCTTCTTAGCCATATCATCGACGCTCTTCCTCATACTTTCCAGATAAGCTTTCAGTTCCGGGCTAAGATCCTTCAACAGCTCTTCTTCCGTTTTCTTGTTCTTATCCGGATCTTCTACCGGTTTACCATCCTTCAACCCATGCTTGGCTTCATAAGCGGCGACAGCGGCCGTTTCAGCCGTAGTCTTAGCTTCATTCTCCGCTTCTTGGATTGCCGGAAGAATATTATCCTTGAACAGGTCCACGAAAGCCTCCATCCCCTCGGCTTTCTCAATCTTGAACGTCTTTTGAATACGTTCCGCATACTTCTCCGGCACGCCTTTTGTCTTACATGCCGCTTTGATTAAATCTAAAATTGTCATAAGAGTTTTCTGTTTAAAATATAAGGGAGAGAAAGAAAATTCCGGGTATAAAAAAAGCCCACCGGACAACCGGCAGGCTTCATTTCAATTATTCCTATAAGAATCTATCTTGTCAAATCATGTGATTGGATCTAAGCCATTGTTTGCCAGAAGGCGTAAGGCAATAGATCAAAAATGCGGCACAAGGTATGCCTATCACGGCGAATCCAATTATAGCTCCCATTACTTATCCTCCTTTTTCTTATTCGTTAATACCAATCCTGCTATTAAGGCTAAAATAGAAGACGTAAAGCCTAGGCCATAAATCAGCCACTTATTATCTTCCATATCCTTGAATAAAGACGCTACCACTACACCTGTAAAGATATATTTCGAGACATCAATCAAATAGTTTCCTAATTTCTCTTTCCACATAACGCAAAAATAGCACAACAAGATGAAAACGCAAAGGTATTTCTATTTTTTCTTGTGGGATTCAGAATTAGTACTCATCTTTGTAGTGCTTATCATATTTAACTAACGGATGCGGGTAGGATTCGCTCGTATTGACAATGCCGAGCATTTTTTATGCCCGTACATTATTGTATAACGATATTAGGTATTCGTGTACCCCTGTGTGGAACTGTAATGGAACCACAGCATCCGTTGGAATGTGATAAGCAGCAGGAAAGGCACGAATGCCTTTTTTATTGAACTTGATTATGCTTATCAATTCCAACAATTCTAATACCGCCAACAATAGTAACGGCAAAAGAACGGCCCAACCCTCCGAAATGGGAAAGTACTCCACTCCAGAACTGCAAGCCGCATTCAATACCGGTCGAGAGATAGGAAGAACCGAAGGAATGCTATACTACATCAAACATGCTTCCGAAAATATGCAAAAGGAAGCAGAGAAGCTAAGTGCAAAATTACAAATGCAAAGAGCGAAAGTATAGAAGGTGTCATCAACTGCCACAGGAAAAAGTTTTTCTGATTTATATATTATCTCAGAAAGACGTTACGTGGCAGTTACGTCAGTAGGAAATTTAGAGGGCATCGGGTGTATTCTGTAAACTGCCACTTTACTACAGAATCCCCGTTGCCCTCATTTTCTTTAATGAAGCAACCATTCAGCGAACTCCTCATGATCCATCATAATCGGCGTAGATATGCAAATACAAAACGGGTGCCATCCTATAAACTTAAAATCCTTCGGGTATTGGCCAGCCTTAGCATCACACACAGGACACAGGCCATGATTCGATGGTGAACGTTCCACCTCTATACCGGTCACGAAGTCCATATTCTGCCAACGTTCATAATCGGCAGTTCGAAAAGCCTCGTTTGTTTTCGTTGCTGCTAGTCGAAGAGCATTTTTATAAGACGAGCGATAAACACCCTGCCCCGGATGATAATCTTTCATCGGTTGGGATGGGACCAATTTGCCATTCGCATCCCTTACACGGCGGAAACGACGGTTGGGTTCGTTTAGTAATTGCCGTATATCTTGGCTGATCAACGCTGCCGGACGACCTGAGGACAAACCCGAAGAAAGATAATATTCCAGATTATCCATAGCTCCGTCCGTTATATCCCAGACACGGGAGGATATGGTTTTACCAAATTCATCCTTACGTTTCAACAGGGTATTCAGCGCATCTGCACTTCTGGAAAACATCTTATCCTTCAACGTACTGGATATGGCCATATCCTTGATATAACCTGTTACCAGTTCATCCGCTTTCCTATTGCCTAAATTCCATACATCGGTAACCGTATTGGATATATTGCTTACGAGCCGCGTATGCAGGTCATCCAACAGACGTTCGATTTGCTTCTCTATGGTAGCGTTGCCTATCCATACACGGTCACCTCCATGATCCGACCATTTAGCCAGAAGAGGTCCTATCCTACGGACAAACTCGTCAAACGAATACTTTATGCTACCTTGTTGCCGGAACTGACATTGCAGGAATTGTCGCTCATGAAATGATAGTTCTTTCATTCTCCATATCCCATTGTTAAGCCGATCATATTATTGCGTTGCGCTGCTGTATCTTCCTCTTCCTCCATCAGCTTCATTTCTTCATCCAAGTCTTCCGTCAAAGGAGAATGAGCCGTAACCGTGCGCTGAGCGTTAATCGGTTTGCCTCCATTGGCAACAGAGAGTGTTTGCAAGGTTTCAGCCAAATCTTCCGGAAGGATAGAGCCAAATTCTACATCGATCAGGTTGTTCACCAATTGAGAACGATACTTGATGTTGGTAATATTGCATATCCCGGCCAACACGACCGACACACAACGTTGTACGACCGGACCGAATGTTTCCATGTTCTCACTCGCCTTGATAGTGGCATCCATCAGCATAAACTTACGGGCAACTCCGGATAGGTTACCAATGCCTTTCAAATTGTCAAAAGAAAGATCCGGCGTGGATGTCCCGGCAAATTGTTCACTCTTCGTTTCCTCCAATTCTTTATCTACCGAAGGCTGGGAACCGGTCCACGTCAAATAATCTGCATCGCCATGATATTCCTTACCGGAAACTTCGTCGACTTTGATCGGGAAGTTGATGTCTTTCCCGGTTGTTTCCTTCGAAGGCAAGTCTGAATCTCCATACGTTTTCAAGATAGGTTCCGCAAAGTAATCGTTAGTGTCGGCCATACGGGACAAACGCATTTCCCGTGCATCCATGATACCGGCAACCTCATCCCATTCCGGTTGGAAAACATCTGCATACACGACCGGAATCTTTCCGAATAGATTGGGAACCTCTTTTATTACCCAGCCACCCATTTCATCGATAGCCGTAATAATCTTATCTGCTGTCCAAATTGTACAGCTGTTCCGGATCATACCATTAGAGTTCACTTGGTAACGATGGATAAAGGCATCCATATCGTCGTTATCATCGAAGTGGGGATAAAATTCAGAGAAAGTATTTTCATTACGGGGAACGGAAAGCGTTTTCACCTTCAACTCCGTAATCAAGTTGCCGTCTAATCCTTTGGAAGTATACGGATAGAACACAAGAGCAGCCTTACTTTCAGAAAGCACCTTACGAGCGAACGACTTCAAGACGGATTGCATCTTCAATCGGCGTACCCATACACGTTTGAACTCTTGGAAACCATCGTTCTGATCTGTTCCCGTAATCGTCATTTGCCCACCAAACAAGAAGGCGACAGAGGTACGCACCTCCTTTTTCGGGAAGTTGGTAACGATACGTGCCACATCGACAATCTTGTCTTCCAGCCTTAGCGGATTGCCCTCTTTATCCTTCAATGTCTCCGAATAGACTGCCAGTCGTTTGGGTTCACGCCAACCGACAGAGGTCTTACGCCGACGGCGCTCACCATGATATTCTCTATAATACTCCCTTGTTTCCCGAAACTCAATCGTATCAACACATAGCGTACTAACTGCCTGTCCGAAGTCTTCATTTGCAAGGATTTCGCTTATACTTGGCATAATGTTTTATACTAAAATATAATGATTACCTTTGCATATACTAAATTATAAATGCTTATGGAAATCTATTTAATTGAGGGGCCTGAAAACATTGGCAAATCATCACTAATTTATGTACAGTACATCAGATGCATGAAAACAGGAAATTTCAAAGAAATATACAGTGAGCTTCCAAATTCTTTGGATGACTTTATCTTTGTACTCGAAAATCTTTCAACGGGTGAATATATTCTCTTTAATTCACCAACAGATGAAAGGAGTTGTATTGCTCGATTTAATAAGATTATAAATCAATACAACAACAGTAAGCTAACAAAAATCGTAACCTCAATACGTGATATGAATAACAACCCTAAGCTGCATAAATGGACTATGGATGTTATTAAAAATCATTACCCCAATGCTACCATATACACAATAGATCTTAATGACTTAGCTTCTATTTAAACTTTATCTTGACCTTGCCACCTGACGTACCCGATTATTTTTGCACAATCCTATAAACTCCACATTCTCCGCAAGGATCGTCATTCCGTCAGGTGCGTCGTCATGCTTATTGCCTCCCTCTTTCTTGTAACCGGTAAGCGCTTTTATAAAACGGTCGTAGTCCGAACCTTTCTTATACTCGCTTTCTTCCAAGAAATAACAATGCTTCTTGATCCAACCAGACTTCAACAAGATACGTGTATCCTTATTGGCTGTTGTCGGTTTCGCCTGAATGATACATTTTTCATTCTTTGCCTTTACAGCCTTACGGACATTGAGGGCGAACAAACGACCACCGTTGTTACTCTCGATACGCATATTGTCGCAACGGGTATCAAGGATCAAGGAAACCAGCTTCGGTTCGGTAATCTCTACATTATCCTTCGTAAACAAAACATCGGTAATGAAATACTTCGTACCGAATACTTTGGCAATCGGCGCACAGAAATCATCGTCTCCCTCATCAGCCACATCGGTAGCTCCAATAACACCGTCCGGTTGCTTGCCCTCAATATCAGCCAATTTAAATCGGTTAAGCTCCGATTTCGGGAACAACAACCCGATTGCCTCGATTGGATCTTGCATATACTCGGCACACCAAATGGAATCATCCGTTTCCTCCCGTAGTTCATGGTAATACTCTGTCGTATGTACCTCCTCACAAAAAGAACGGTCGTTCTCATCCAAGGCGGCGATACGAATGATCTCGTCATACTTTCCCATCTCCTCCATACGGCCGAGCACGTCAGTGGCAGACCAGCGGGTACCGATATCGATCGAACAACAGTTCCCCTCTATACGGGAATCGTGCGTTCCCTGCTTCCACGACCAGACCTTTTCATTGTTGGTATCAGACAGCGCATCTTCCAAACTCTTATACAAGTCATCCGTCATGGCGAGCATGGACGCACCGAAACCGATTACCGTACCGCCTACACCAGCCCCGAAGTAACTTACCTGCCGGGCAGTGTCCAAACTCCAACCATGAACGTTCTGCTTATCCCCTCGCAATTGCACATCCGGGAATATCTCTTTGAACCGGGAAGAGCGGACAATATCGCGCGTGTCATACGACAGCTTGTTATACAGCGTATCGGAACAGCAGTTACGCATGACCGATTCTTCCGGAAAATGGCCGAGCATCCACGATATGAACAAAGACGAGATGTAAGATTTTCCCGCACGTGGAGGCATAGAAACAGCCAACCGGCGAATAACACCCGACACATACGATTCATATACACGAGTGAAAGCATCAGCCACCTTCTTCAAGAACAGACGCTTAGCGAAGAACTTGGGGTCATGATATAAACAGTAGGCCCAGAAATCATTCCGAGCCTCCCGCTTACGCAATATGGTAGCTGCCTTTGCTTGCCTGATTAATATGTCTCTTTTACTCCTTTTCGCCACGGATAATTGCTTCTAATTCTTCATCCGACATCGATTCCAATTCATCACCCAGCTTAACAAGGTTCTCGACCTCTTTCTTATCACGCCACTTAGCCGGCTGCCGGTTCTTCAACCAAAAAATAGCGGCTGTCGTATCCGGAGGATAATGCTCGATATACTCTACTTTATCCGTAATCCGGCCCTCATTGGTAGCGAACTTCGTTGCCTTGGCATCGTAGCCAATCGCACGACTGTAAAGTCTCGAAGCGACATTAGCATCAGCGACAGCCTTTCCCTTTTTTAAGGACTCAAGAAATTGAGGGAACTTCTTCTTCCAACTATTAAGCGTTTGTTCTGAGACAGAGAAGAACTCGGCTATTTCTTTATCTGTTGCACCTAACAAACAAAGCTTTAGAGCCTGCTCTGCATATTCTTCTCTATATTCAGATTTACGCCCCCTACTTTTCTTTTTTACTTCATTCTTCTCTGTCATAATTAACCAAAACTAACGAATCGGGACAATTCTGCCCTCAATTCAGGTAAACTTCCATTATCAAAATAGAAAGAAGAACGCATTTTACCTTCTTTCTTTACACCACGCATCGACTTACACAAGTGTTCCCCTTCCAATACGATACCCATTGCTAAAGGCGGATATTCCGAACCTAACGCTTCTTGGAGCATCACGATGATATCTTTCGCTAATCGCTCTTGTACCTGTAACCGTGCCGCACAATAATCAACGACACGACCAACTTTCGATATGCCCAGTATCTTACCTTTGGGATTAGGAATATAAGCAAACCAATACTTCCCAAAGAAAGGCATCATATGATGTTCACACATTGAATAAAATCCACCTGAATCTGCGATAACACTATCACAAGAAAGGCCATCCACGCCATTTGGGAAGACCGTTATTTTAGGCACTTGTGACAGATCATATCCACGAAAGATCTCTCCCCACATTCTTATGATACGATCCGGCGTTCCCCTCAATCCCTCCCTGCAAGGATCCTCGCCTATAAAAGAAAGGATCGTTCTTATCGCACATTCAATATCTTGTGTGTTTGTAAGCTTAACTTCCATTTCGGATGCTCTTTAATATAGTTAATAACTTCCTTCGTATTCCGGCCGGAACAAGGCTGCAAATAATATACTCCCGCTGAATATTTATCATATTGCGACATATCCTGTCCGGTATAGACTACCTTCAGTTCATTAGGGTTGATCACGACTGTTTTACCGCCCTCTTTTGGGGAACACGTAATCCAGTCTATATTTACAGGTGGAACCAAAGTTCCATTTGTCTCAATCTGAACAAATCGGCCAGTGGCCTTGATCTTATCAACCAAATCATATGTAACCTGCATACAAGGCTCTCCGCCTGTCAATACGACATGCAAAGCCGGATAACGCCTTATTTCCGCAATAATCTCATCATCACTTAACATCTTGCCTTCTTTGTGTTCCGTATCACAGAACGGGCACCTCAAGTTACATCCAGAGAAGCGAACAAAAACAGCTGGCGTACCAGTAAAGTAGCCTTCACCTTGAATGCTGTAAAAAATCTCATTTATCTTCTTCATACCACGCTATATTATTCTCTGATTCCTGAACCATCACCTTAAAACATTGAGGTATCTGGTCACAGATCCACTTCGCTATATTTTCCGCAGTCGGATTAAACGATAATACCTCATTCAAGTTCTTATGATCTAGTTTCTCCTGGATCATTCGCTTGACATGGGCAAAGTCGACAACCATACCATCTGGATTCAACTGTTTAGACCTGCACCAAACGATTACGATCCAGTTATGCCCATGCAAGTTCTCACACTTACTCGCATAAGAGAGACTCAGACGATGAGACGCCGATATCTCTAGACGCTTCCTTACTGTATACATACGATTTTTATCGATAAAGAGTTAATACCTGTCTTATCTCTTCCTCCTCCCGTTTCCGGCCATACTCGCCAGATTCGATCAAAGGAAGTATTTCATGTTTTATATAAGATATATTCCTGCCGATTACATCCATGGAAAACGGATATCCGTTCAACGCAAAAGCAATAAATTTACGGAAACACGGTTTACAGTTCCAACATTCGTGCCCATCAACAGGAGCATAACAACTGAACGATGAACTAAACGCTTCACTAATATTACCTCCTTGAGCTATATATTGCTTCAACAACTCAGTCTTGGTATATGCTTTATAGTCCAAGTTTATCTTGATCGTTCGTTTTTCTGTCCAATGTTGTTTTTGGTAGAGATAGCCGAGTAAGTCCTCATACAACTCGGCAAATACAGGCGATTTATCAAGAACACGGTCACCCGCTGTCGCTCCCAAACAGATTTCATCGCCATAGTTCGTCGCAATACCGATCAAATACATATTCCTGAGAGGGATAATCTTATCTTCACGTTCCCACTTTGATAAATCCAACCTCTCAATGATGGTATCATCCGGAAGACGCTTCATTTCCTCTTTTGAATAACGGGTATTCATATCGACATAAAGCCTTATATCCGGTTTCCAGAGTTTGTCTATCAACCAACTATCCATACCTCCTGAATACAGAAGGACTTTCTTGTTATAAGTATCGTTCCGCATACCTTTGAAATTTTATCCACTCATTAAAATTGTGTCTATTCGATAAATCATGATTCTTAGCCCTCATCCCTTGGGGAGGATTACGATATATCATTTGCTTGCCATTGAAGAAATAAATCTGCCCAAATCTGGAACCGGACAACCAAGTCGTACTATCAACGCTATCAAACTTCAAAAAAGGAAGAAATATCGTATCTGTAAATCCAAGCCCATGAATACGGGTACCGACAGAGTGAGCTTGATCGATAAACCATTTTAATATCATAGGATTACCTCTTATCCGCCTACCCTCTTCCATCGCAGAGGTCGTACCGATCGCAACATAGGGATAATCTTCACACATCCGAATAAAATAATCCTTCCCCCGGCTTGCATGCCAAACAGGAATAGGCCGCCGCCCTGTACGATCTTCCAAATATTTACGGTAATACTCGACCTTCTCCAGCCCTACAACAACATCTATATCCAGCTCAAAGAAGCGTTGAATGTTATTTTTCAGAACAAAGTCAGCATATTTCTTGACATAGCCATCCCAATCAAAACTGTTATTCTTTCCGGAAAAGGCTGAAAACGCACCGCTATCAAGAATATGTTTCTCTTGACAGACATAACCACCATAATGTCCCGATTTATGCTCCCAAAAAGAACTTAAGAGATAGATATCTTTCGTGTCAAGGTTCCATCGTTTGGCACAAGGTTTATAACCGGCAAGATATAAGATCATAGCTCTATTTCCTTTCCGCAATGAGGGCAAACCATCGTCTTTCTCTTATTCTCCACCTTATCTGCTCCCTCAAAAAAACGATCCACATCCGTCGGCATATCATCAAATGGAAGCTCCAACTCCCAATCACCAAGTTCGTCAATACTGAAATCTTCAACTACGGCTGCAAAATCGAACATAGAAGTGTCCGATGTATGGTTATCAGCCAAAGCCAAAAGCTTTCTTTTTTCATCTTCTGTAGACAAATCCGTTCTCCTGATCGCTATCAGTTCATTCCCGTCAGACTCTACAACCCGAACCTTTAACCCAAGTTCCAAAGCCTGCTCATAAACACCATTTCCGGCAATAATAACATCGTTCTTATCCAATAGAATAGAACGACCCGTTCCGCAGTCCTCCAAGCTCTTTTTAATAAGCCGTTTATTCTTATCTGTGTGGATGCGATAATTCCGAGGGTCATACTTCAATTCTGTCATAACTTTTATTCTAAAATATAACAGGGGTAATCAATTAACACAAATACAGTTGCAATTCCCGGATAGCCTGTTCCACGCTCCGAACAATCACATACTTACTACCTGCCATTTCAACTTGGCGTTGGTATTCTTTTTGATCGGGAGATTGTTTTCCCGTCGATGTCTTGAACTCCAAACAAAGGGAAGCATACCCCTTCTTCGGTATCTGAAGGATCACATCAGCTACACCTCGTTTAACTCCTTGGCGCTTCATATTAGCCGCTTCTATTTTATGCCGGCTACCACCGTTCGGGACTGCAAAAAGGAGCCGATCCGGTAGGTTCGGGAAGAATAAAGGAACCTTATTGAAAAACTCCGACTGAATCCGAGCTTCTTCGTTGTCATGGTTTTGCTTTTGTTTTGGAGGGTTCTTTTTATCAGAGTAGCAATTATAACAGATATGGCCTTCTTCTGTATTGATCACAGAAACCGTTTCCCGGCCACAGGCTATACATTTTTGCGTTTTCATATCTTAGTTTCATATAAGATATAAAGGACAGAAAGAAAGCCCTCTGGATTACCAAGGACTTTCTTAACTCACTTCTTTCGTGATTTGAATTATTCTGCAACCTCTTTTTTAAAGATATACACGGCATGCCTAACTCCTATCGAAAATGCAGAAAGTTCCCATCCTGATAGGCCGTAATTGTCCATCTGATAATCTGACATTAACTCATCCAATGTTCGTTTTATAACTTTATATCTAAACTTTTTCATACCTCAGTATTTTTTAGAGTGAATGTTTGCCAAATGCTTTATCCCAACGCCTGTTTGCTATCTGTACACGTACTACCAACGCATCACGATATTTACGGGATTAGATGGTTCTTATGTGGCGGATGTTGGCAATCCTAACAACGCATTCGTACTGATTTTTGCAAACTGTTCACTCATTTATTTTTAAATTGATACTTTTCATATACTCACAATCTCTATCACAAGGGCAATTATCATCATAGCAACTATCGTTGTGACTGTTCCAACAAGGACATTGCTTATGATATGCTTCTAATCTGGCTTTGTCTCGAGCTGCTTTCATTTTAGCCTTAATATGATCCGGCAAAGCCTCCTGTGCTGCCGGATCGAAAGTGATACATTTTATCTTATCCATAATTCAATGTCCTTCAATTCGTTTAAAAAGGAAGATCATCTACGTTTGGAACGCATTTGGACTCTTCCATATTTTTGATTAAATACGATTTATAAGAAGCCAAAACATATGTTTCTCTGCCAGTAAGTAGAGCAAGCCTTTTTGCTTCTTCTTCTGCACTACACAAGTCTTCATGTACATAAGATGGCCCTCTACCGCCTTCTACATATACCATGAAGAAGCCTGATTTATTTTTATGCACTGGACGTTCTCCATGAATAAGACATTCAAGCTCATCTGGATCAAATGCCTTGCCTAGTTCTTTTATCAAGATATAGCCATTGCTGTACTGATAAACATCATTATACCATGTACCGTTATATTTTGCTTTCATGATTCATGTCTTTTTAAAGTTTGAAATATTTCTTTTTCAATAATTTGTTTAGCGTTGAAGCCAAACAAACCTTTCTTTAATCGTCGTATATCCTGCATCGACATCTCATTCAAGTAGAAATAAAATGCTTCGTAAGGATCAGAGAAGTTTCTCGCTATTGCATTGTCCGGTTTATTATCCATGTACTTCCCGATTGATCGGATCATCTGCCGGGCGTAACCGGGGAACAATTTGTATTCTGCCTGCATTTGATGTACCGGAGCCAGAGGGCAACCTACACAACCATGTCTGGTTAAACAGTAAGGTGGATCGTAATATTTTGAATAAGGTAGTCCACGCTTACGGATATACCGCCATACATCATTTTCCGTCCAGTATAAGATCGGTAAAATATGCTTTGCACCCTTCATCCACTTTCTACTGTCACACTGTTCCGGTTCATACAATGCACGTTTCGAGCTTTCTTCTGCCCGCATACCTTCAATCGTCCGCTTACCAATACCATACTGCTCTTTCAGTTTCTCACAGCAGAACCGACGCATCCGGGACGGGAAGCCTTTTTCGCTCACAAGCTGAAAGAATGATTTTTCCGGATGCCGAATAACCACCTGCGGATAATTATTCTTGATGAAAGAAATTGTACCTGGTGGATCGACAGTTGTATTTGCATAGGTAGCCGTGAAACGGATACCGGCACGTTCGGCCAGATCCAGAATTACGACACTATCTTTACCTCCAGAGAAACCAAGACAAAACGGTTCGTCCGTTTCCAACTTCCGGAGAAAATCTATTGATTGTTGTATCTTATCCATTAGACTCAGTTCTATTTAAATTGAAACTTTTCATGTATTCGCAATCCTCATCACATACTCCAGACCTTAACGCACAATGGGGAATATTGGAGCCAAACTTATACTCGAAGTTATAACATAGCTTCTTATATGCCTCTCGTTTGGCATTCTCTCTGTCAACTGCCAATAAGCCAATGTTTATTTGTTTTCTCCTTTCATCAATTGTTCAATAGTAATAGGAATTACACGAGAAACAGCATAATAAGCATTATTCGTCAATTGGCGTTGCCATGCCGAAAAACGGGGTGACCAACGAAAACCGTTATGTTTGAGATTTGAAATAACATCAGGCCGTGGTTTTGTATCAAAAACTATCTGAACTCTATCTTCGGAGTAATTCTTAATTACCCGGCCACCATCAAAAAGTATTTCCACATCTTTTTGGTTCTCTTTTTCTGCCTGTTTTGATATAGATTGATTTGCAAGTTCAGCGAGTTTCCAGAATTTATGGCGATTGGTAAAAATTGGTTTAACTCGACTTTCGTTTAAGGATCTGACATATTCAATCGCTTTGTTCATCAAATCGACCTTTCCGTTTCTTGCAATCGTTTCCAGCTTATTATATAAATTGGTTGCTAAAAAATGCTCATCGATCATTCTCTTTACACGCATCCACTCTTCCTCCGCTTTCTGATCTTCCGGTTTTGCCTCCTCTATCCTTCGAGCTATCGACTTGAGCGCTTTTTCTCTCCACGCTCTAAATTCATTGACAGCATTGTCATAGTAATTATTCATCTTCTCATTTCGTCTTGACGGAAAACGGGCTGGCCCTGTTATCATGGCGCTCATTATACGAGAATGCTTATTGAACAATTTTTGAACCCATTCTTTGTACTTAGCTATATATCGCTCTCTTTCTTCTTCCGGCATTGTTTTTATATCATCATTGAGCTCTTCTTCGTACATGCGTATGTGATACGATCCACGTTCCTCCGGACTGAAACTTGTAGCATAAAAAGCATCGCAAGCGCATTTCCAAAACTCCTCAAGGTTTACCTCATATTTCCACTCTACAACCGACCAAAGACCTAAGTCTTTGTCATTAATAACAACCGCCTCATTATCGGAAATACGGACTGCAGTATGCGTATAGTCGCAACGCATTAAATTATCACTCAACTTTTTACCTCTCCAGTTAAAAAGCCATTCACCCTGTTCTGGGTTCGCTATATTCACCACTTTTAATGCACGGTGACAGTTCTTTTTTGATAGTAAAACTTGTTTGGTATTACCGGTCTGTATTTTATTTTCTTGCATTATAGTTCCTTGTTTTTAAATATTTACACCTTATATTTCCGTTCAAAATCATACTTCCTAAACTCATGGTACGCTTGTTCCAATGTTTTAGAAGTCCTATCGCCTTCCGGTATATCCCAGCTTTTGGAATTATTGATACTATCATCCATGGCCATAGAACCCCTTTCTTTCTCATACCGACCAAGCCATTCTAAGATAACAGCCCCGTCTATCCGATCATAAACCTTTCCATACAATCCCTTTTTCGCCCGATTAAAACATAGCTTGAAATCATCCGGCTTAAAGAAATAGTATTCATCAATAATCAGATCAACTGTTTGTGCGACTTGTACTGCTCCGATCGATTTCCCTACATTGAAAAAATCTACCAAATCATTCAAGACTTTTACCATAAATCCACGAAGATGCGTCTCTCCAAATTCTTTGTTCATAACCGCTATAGAGCAGCTAGGGCTATCAAACACGTCATTTACTGTTTTGGGCCGCAGACTGTTGTAATATGGCATCGGCAAGACGCCCCAAACGCTCACGCTCGATTCTCTTGTTTTCGGCATCAGTTCCGGAGGAAGTACGCCGGTTGTTTGATCTATTTCCGATATGAGTTGTATTGCTTGTTCCTGATTCATACTGCATTTTTTCTAAATCACGCTTCGCCCATTTACGGAACGTGAGGTTCGCACTAACGTATTTTTTGAGCAGCTCTCGATAATTGTGCATCGAGACAAGAGTGTCCTGGATTAACTGAAGCGGAAAATCTCGCTTTATCCGTTCGAATTGTTCTTCCGTAAACGGCTCTTTCAGTTTAGCCACACTAGGAGCATTCGCAGCAATCCATTGCTTGAACTTTTCAAAATTCTCATTCTTGGGTTTCTCCGGTTCGGGGTCAGGGTTGCGCGTACCTACGCGCATATAACCCTCCTCTCCTTTCCAATCCTCTCCTTTACTCTCCTTTCCAGCAGGAGGATTCTCGATTGTTCCCGATTGTTCGGGAATATTCTCGAATGTTCCCGGATTGCTTCTATTTTTGCCCGAAAGAACGTTTTCTATCACTTCTGCCGGAATTTTCGACTTTTGCGGTTTGTCGATGCGCTCACTGGAAAAGTCCATCACGTAGTAGCTTTTGTTCTCGAATGTAAAAGGTACAAGGATAGAGTTTTCAATCAGCTCTTGCAGCCATCCAGAAACCTGCTGCTTACGAATATCTTCGCGGGCAGGAAAGACTTTCGACTTAATGATAGTCTCATTAGCTAAAATGACACCGCTATCATCAGCAAAGTTTTTCATGCCTATATAAAGCAGACAAGCCGGAAGAGATACGTTCGAAAACCTTTCATCTTCCCAAAATTCCGGTACTATAGTTCTAATTCTTGGCATTTTTACGCTATCATTTTCTGACGAATCAGGTTCATATTCTTCTTCACCAGTTTTACTATCTGGTCGTGAAACTCACTTACGCCATTGCAAACGGCCCGAGACTGGACGATATTCAGCGTCTTCAAATTCACCTCTATCGTCTCGATACGTTTGCCACCGGTGTCCTTTGCTGACAGTATCAAACGATCCGGCCGATTGTAATATCCGAGTTTATACACGCAGTGATGCATAGCCTTGCCTTCTTGATAAAACTGGGTAATACTCTCCAACGGGCAAATGACTATGTTACCATCCGTGATTTTCATTCCGAAAAACTTTTCCATCCGTTCGTAGAAGCCGGCTATATCCTTCATGAGCTTTTCACGCCTACGGATAGCTTCCACACGATCCCTATCCTGTCTCAACTTGGCTTCACGGGCATCTTTCTTTGCCAATAGCCTATCGTGCGCGACCTTCAAGTTCTTAGGACATACATAATGGGCATTACGCAAGTCTTTACCGAAATAAGCCAATAAAGACATATAGTCTTCCCAGAGGGACGCATCCTTGATAATATAATGGTTACGGTTGCAGATATTGAATGATGGCTTATAGCGAAGCTGGGAAAAGCCGTTTCTATACATGTGCTTCAGCATGGATATTTGCCCGGTCTTGAGGCATAGTTCCGCGTCATTACCTCCTTTCAAAAGGTCACGTATCAACTTAGACGGGGTTACATCCGGGAACAGTCGATTCAGTCCCCGTTTTTTCAATTCCAGAAGTAATTCTTTCCTTGGATAAAGCTCTCCAAATATCGCATATAAATCACCGTAATAATTATATGGGTTACTTCCATATTCACCCTTGAGACTAAGAGGGGAACTATACACGAATCCGTTACGTCCCATATTTATTGGACGGGCTATGATCGTACGCTTTCCGTCTTCACGAATCCATTCTTGAACAACTTCAGTAAAATCATAATACACCGGGGAAGTTCCCTTACGGGCGTTTTTCCAACATAGTATATGCCGGATTACCTGAAACCCGCCTCTCACTTGCAGGATGGACATATACGCCTCCTCATGGTTCTTCTGCTTTCTGCTGACCTTTACATCTAATTGATGGTGGCAATAAGGGCATTCGATATTGTCACCCAATTTACTATTACCCGTATTAACCCATATCTCGCCACATTCAGAGCACCACAACTCATTCTTACATTTGTAAGCTACATGGTCGAACACGTGTTCCTTGGCCCATTCCTCCTGCGTCTTTGTGATGGCGGGAAGCTTTTCGCTCAATCCCGCCACCAACTTTTCCAATCTCGTTCTCGGCTTCATATCAAAACAGGCTCATTTGTTGGACACTCTCATCAACCTTCTTCTTGGCTGGCCTCTTTTTAAGCGATCGGTATTGCTCTTCGGTCAACCTTTTGATGGCCGCCTGACGGGCAGCGTTCTTTTCTTCCTCCGTAAGTTCTACTTTATGGGAAGAAGAAACGGAGCTACCGACAGGAACTTTTCCGACCTCGATATTCTCTTCATCATAATAATGTACGGCCAGACCAAAAACCTCCGTATCACTCATCACGACAGAGGTTCCACGCTTACGGGCCTCTCCCAAGATATAACGACAACACTCGTCTATACTCTTTTTAGGATTGGCAAGTCTCGGGGCAAACAGAAGATCTTCCGCCGCCCTCTCCTGTAAATATTTCTGGATTGTATCTTTGAACTCTTTCATAACTTACGGGATTGTCATGGGCATTAATAAATAGGAAAGTTCCTCGTTCCCGGATTGGTTCTCCGGAGTTATCAAGATAGCGCGGCTAGGCTCGCTAAAGGAAAGCCTCGTACGCCCGTCATCGATACATGAGAGTATCTCAAGAAGCAACGATCCCTTAATCCCGATCGAGAACTCATTCCCGTTAAAATCGACCTCCAACGTTTCCTCCGCGGAAGTCGAGAAATCTATGTCTTGGGCGAATACGGTCAACTTATCACGAATGATCCTCAAGACGATAAGGCATGAGGCCTTATTGGAGAACACCGATGTCCTTTTAATAGCCCCGATCAGTTGTCCGGTGTCAACAAGCAGTTCCAGCTTATTCGCCTTGGGTACCACAGCTTTCCAATTAGGATATCTCCCCTCCACATTCCGGAACGATATCTCATAGTCATTGAATATGACATCGGACCAATCCGCACCGACCCTCATTTCCATGTTATCGGAGGAAGCCGGAAGTATCGCCTTCAATACCGAGGCTATAGGACGGCTGATTATAACTGAGATCTTGCCAACCTGTCTATCATTGCCCTTTCTCAAGAATCCCATGCCATGCCCGTCCGCACCGACAAAGCATACGGTCTCCGGTTCCGTCTCAATAAAGACAGAGCTTAGGACCGGACGGATATCATCATTCCCGGCCAAATTTATGACCTTGGATATCCCATTGAATAAATCCTCCGCGCTCAATGACACAGAGTCCAAGACCTCGATCGATCTTTTTCCCGGATAGGTAGATGGGTCATAACCCACCACCTCGAACTTTCCACCATGGTACTTGATCCTTATCTCACGGGTATCCTTGTTGATGATTATATCAATTGGTTGCTCGGGTAGGTTCCTCAGTCCTTCTAATAAGGAAGTCGGGACACAGATAGATATCTCCTCGTCGAAGATGCACTCAAGGCTGGTGGTTATCCGGCCCTCGCTATTCGATCCGGTGATGAATAACCGGCCTTCCCTCGTCTCAAACAAGAAATGACAAAGGATCGGCGTGGATGATTTGGCGGGTATGATCTTCGCCAAAAGCTGCAATCTTGATAGCAGCGCTGTTTTAGAAATAGAAATCGTCATAGTGCCTGTTTTTTTGAAGGCACCCGGTAAGTCATTGTTTTATGGAAGTTTACAGAAAGAAGAGACCAAACACATATAAACACAAAAAGTTGGATCTCAAACTTTCGTCTAAAATCCAACTCGCTATTTCAACGGCAAAGATAGAGTCATTTTTTTAATCCGCAAATTATTTCCATCTTTTTTTCGTTTTTTTCTTCAAATACATAATCAAGAATCTTGGCATTCAAGCGGTCGATAACGCTAAAATCGGTCTTAACATACCCAGATGTCACCCTATGGGAAGAAGCATGGTTAAGGCAAAAGCCTACTAAATCCAAACTTGCATCGAAATCGTTTTGAGCGAATGTAGCCCAACTATGCCGAAACGAATAGACAGAAATATGAGGAAGGTCGTTTTTTCTTATTATATCACTTATTCCCTCGTTTATACATTTATTGAAATTCTTACTTGATCCATAAGTCTCACAGAAGTTAAACAGCCTTTTTTCTCCAGCATATTTCTCAAGCAAATGAGATAGCCTATCTGGTACGGCTATCTCTATATACGCCTTGTCATCCCTCCTATTAGTAGTCTTACGTCTGCAGTAACACATCTTTCCGTCTCTAAGGTTCTCTTTTTCCATATAATACAGATCAGCGGTGTTAATTCCGGCAAGACAAAAAACGATCTCGCACACATCCCTAGCACGATCAGCTCTTGATCCATACTCTGCGGATACCGCAAAAAAATCTCGAACGGTTCTAATGTCCAATGCCCTTTTCTCTGGAACTGTAGGTCTAGGTACCCTCACTCCCCTAAACGGGTTATTCCGTATAAGCATCTCGCCGGTATCATAATTATTATACCGCTCGCATCCAGCCATAAACATTGTCTTGATCCGCTTCGGATAGCCGTGTTTCTTGTACAAGCTATCTTTCATCGAATCTATCCACTCCTTGAATATAGACGATGTAAGATCAGAGAAGAGAATGTCGTCTTTCCCCATATATTCCTCCAAGCGTCTTAACGCAAGCTTATAATTTATCGACGTGGACTCTCTTCCCTCGTTATCCATCTTAGAGGTAAACTCCTCACAAAATTCAGAAAAAGAAGGTGCACTAGAATCCCTCCTCAAGAAGTCCAGTATCTTTCTGATATCCCAACATTGTATATCTTCACGATTAAGCCGGGACATATACCCGTCAATAAGAATAGAAATATCCTTGATGATGTAATTATCTATTACCTCACCCTTCCGAACAGACTTAGCCTTGCAGACTTTATCTGTTTTTATATATCCTACCTGTCCGTGATGGGTTACACGAATATAAACAGGATACGTATTGTCTTTTCTCTTAGCTCGTACGCAAATTTTGAAATATGCCATAATTTTTACTGTAAACTATTTGTAAATCATTTATGCTATTCATGCAAAAAAAGCTTGTATGAATAGGTATGTAAGGAGGCTAAAATGAACAAATCCCCTACAGTATCATTACGACAAAGAGCTAATAATCAAGCGGAAAGACTGGGATTCGAACCCAGGGAACAGTTACCCGTTCACCGCATTTCGAGTGCGGCCCGTTCGACCACTCCGGCATCTTTCCTTGTGGTTGACGTGTACAAAAGTACATAAAATATAGTATCGTTATTCTCTTGAAAGGCTAAAATTACTTTATCAAATACAAAAAAGGGCATTCTTCACAGAACGCCCCTCTTTAAAACATATAACTAATACCTCTAAATTACTTGAAATAACGATTATATAAACCTTCAAATCCTTTGCCATGACGTGCCTCGTCTTTGCACATCTCATGTACGGTATCATGGATCGCATCCAAATTCTGTTGTTTAGCCAATGTAGCGATACGTTTCTTGTCCTCGCATGCGCCAGCCTCAGCTTCCATACGCTTTTTCAAGTTAGTCTTCGTATCCCAAACAACGTCACCAAGAAGCTCCGCGAACTTAGCAGCGTGCTCAGCCTCTTCCCAAGCGTAACGCTTGAATGCCTCTGCTACCTCAGGATAACCCTCACGGTCTGCTTGACGGCTCATGGCCAAATACATACCAACTTCGGTACATTCTCCCATAAAGTGAGCGTTCAGACCTTCCAAAATCACTGGGTCTACACCTTTAGCAACACCTAGTACATGTTCGTCAACGAATTGTAACGCACCTTCTGTCTCTACTAATTCCTTAAATTTGCTTTTCGGTTGTTTACATTGAGGGCAGAACTCAGGAGCCTCATCACCTTCGTGTACATAACCACATACTGTGCAAATCCATTTCTTTTTCATATATCGCAAAATTTTTATTGGTTGTATGGAACAAAATTAACTAAACTATCCGATACTACCATAATTCATCGATAGATTAATTCTATGTGTTAATCGATAAAAACTATGGAACTTATTTTTGACAGCGATTGTTTACTAAGTAAATATTTATTTATATGGATACATCAAAGATTATTAGTTTATTAGGAGACAAAAGTGATTATTATTTAAATCACGTATGTAAGACTATTGATAAATCGCAGCTTCATCTTCCATCACCCACTTGCGTGGACGATGTGTGGGTCAATTCAGATAGAAACATACAGACTCTTAATAGTCTGCAAACCTTGTTGGGGCACGGAAGATTAGCAAACACCGGATATGTTTCTATCCTCCCGGTAGATCAAGATATCGAGCATACCGCAGGGTCTTCCTTCGCTCCAAACCCCATTTATTTCGATCCGGAGAATATCGTAAAATTAGCGATCGAGGGTGGTTGCAACGCAGTCGCTTCTACGTTCGGCATACTAGGGTCAGTCGCACGAAAATATGCCCATAAGATTCCATTCTTGGTAAAACTAAATCATAATGAGCTTCTTACTTATCCGAATTCTTACAATCAAATCTTATTCGGCACGGTGAAGGAAGCATGGAATATGGGCGCCGTAGCTGTAGGGGCCACGATCTATTTCGGATCAGAGCAAAGCCGACGTCAGCTAGTCGAGATTGCCGACGCATTCGAGTATGCCCATGAACTAGGTATGGCGACCGTATTATGGTGCTATTTACGAAACAGCTCTTTTAAAAAGGATGGCATCGACTATTCCGCGGCAGCCGATTTGACCGGACAGGCTAATCACCTTGGCGTCACGATCAAGGCCGATATCATCAAGCAGAAGCTACCGGAGAACAACGGAGGTTTCACCGCTATCAATTTCGGGAAGATCGATCAAAAGATGTACACAGAGTTAACGACAGAACATCCGATCGACCTCTGCCGTTACCAAGTTGCCAATAATTATATGGGACGTGTCGGGCTTATCAACTCCGGCGGGGAATCTCATGGCGCCTCAGATCTTAAAGACGCTGTCGTCACCGCTGTCATAAACAAACGTGCGGGTGGCATGGGGCTGATTAGCGGAAGAAAGGCGTTCCAACGTCCGATGAAAGACGGCGTGGAGTTACTTCATTCAATTCAAGATATTTATTTGGATAAGGATATTACTATCGCTTAGTTTGTTATTGCGTTGAAAAAAGAAGGCCGTCCATCAAAGCTATATACTTTGGGGACGGCCTTCAAATTTTATTTCTTCAACCACATATCCAACCACTCAAAGAATGTACGTTGCCATAGAACGCCATTCTGGGGTTTCAATACCCAATGGTTCTCATCCGGATAAATCAGCAACTCGGCCGGTACCCCCCGAAGAACCGCGGCGTTAAACGCTGCCATTCCTTGATTAGCCAAGATCCGGTAATCCTTCTCTCCATGGATACAAAGGATAGGCGTATCCCATTTGTCCACGAACTTATGCGGGGAGTTCGCGAATGTACGCTGAGCCGTAGCGTTTTGCTTTTCCCAGTACGCTCCACCCATATCCCAATTGGCGAACCACATCTCTTCCGTTTCCAGATACTGCATTTCCATATTAAAGATACCATCGTGGGCGATAAACACCTTGAAACGTTTATCATGATGACCTGCCAACCAATATACGGAGAATCCACCGAAGCTGGCGCCTACACAACCCAAGCGATCCTTATTTACATACGGTTCCTTGGCTACCTCGTCAATAGCGGTGAAATAGTCTTTCATGCATTGTCCGCCATAATCGCCGCTGACAGCCTCATTCCATTCCAAGCCAAATCCGGGAAGACCCCGACGGTTCGGTGCCACGATAATATAGTCATTAGCCGCCATGATCTGGAAATTCCAGCGGTAAGACCAGAACTGGCTCACAGGGCTTTGCGGGCCACCCTCACAGAACAACAAGGTAGGATACTTCTTATTCGGATCGAACTGAGGCGGATAGATAACCCACGTTAGCATCTGCTTGCCATCCGTCGTCTTCATCCAACGTTCCTCTACCTTACCCATCGTAAGCTGGTCGTAAATATGTTTGTTTTCGAACGTAAGTTGAGTTACCGTATGATCCCCTGTCAAATCGATCGAATAGATCTCGTCTCCCATGCTCATGGAATGACGTTGAGCGATCAGCTTATCGCCCAGAAGAGCGACAGAGGCGTAATCGTACATACCTTCGGTCAGCGGGGTAATCTTATTGCCATTCGCCAAGTCTATCTGATAAACCTGCGACTCGCCATGCCAAACGCCCGTGAAATAGATACGCTTGCAATCAGCGCTCCAGCAATAAGAATCCACGTTGGAGTCAAAATCCTTGCTTACGAATGTTTTCTCACCCGTCTCCAGATTCATTACCATCAAGCGATTTTGATCCGCCTCGTAACCATCACGTTCCATACTTAGCCAAGCGATGCTCTTTCCGTCCGGAGAATAGGTGGGATTCGTATCATATCCCTTGTTCTCTTCCGTTATATTGGTCGTTTGCTTCGTATTCAGATCATATACATAAATATCCGAATTCGTGGAGATCGCATATTCTTTACCCGTCTTTTTGCGGCTGGTATAGGCAATCTTGTCCGAGGTAGTGTTCCAAGCCAATTGCTCGATACCGCCAAACGGCTTCATCGGGCTCTCAAACAACTCGCCCTCCATTACATCCACAGGATTGCTGATCGATTTGCCATCGAAATCGGCGACAAAAGGATGCGGAGCGGTAGTCACCCACTCATCCCAATGCTTGTACATTAAATCCGTAATGATAACACCTGTCGCCTTATCCAAATCCGGATATTTATCAGCGGTACTATTCACGGTTTTCACTTGCGAGATAAACAAGACCTTTTTCTCATCGGGAGAGAAAGCGAAACCCTCGATATCCTTGTCATAATCGGAAAGTCGCTTACGGTCCGTCCCATCCGGATTCATCTCCCAAAGCTGGCTGCTACCACTCTCGTTACATAAGAAAGCGATCTTGGTTCCTCCTTTGATCCATACGGCCTCGTTCTCAGCGAATCCGGTTTTCGTGATTTGCTTATTATCCGATCCGTCAGCGTTCATCACGAAGACCTCACGGTTGCTCTTGTTTTCCGGTACGCTATAATACGCCACCGTATACACCACTTTTTTCCCGTCCGGAGATACGTTCATACCGCCGATACGTCCCATGGCCCACAAAGCTTCCGGGGTCATGCGACCGTCTTTGATCCGGATGTCCGACTTCCCGATAAGGTTCTTATCACCGGTCTCCTTCACGTTCACATCCGTAGCCGGATTGCAAGCACCTAACAGTAGAGATGTTGCCATAATCATTGTTCCGATAGATTTATTCATGCCGTTATAATATATTACAATTTGAGTGCGAAAGTACTAAATATAATTTATATCTTCGCGTTACTAATTATAAGAACTGAACAGTATGAATAAGATTTGGTTATTTGGAGCCGCTGTATGTATGGTATTAGCACTCGGCTCATGTAAACCTAAACAGAGCGCGTACAAGGCTGCTTACGAACAGGCCAAAGAAAAAGAGTCGACGGCTCCTGTTGAGGTTGTAGAACAAGAGGAAGAAGTTGTTGAGGTCGCTCCTGTCTCAAAACCCAGAACCTCTACGGCTACCACTCGTACGGAAAAAATCAACGCCGCTCAAGGCGAGGACGCTAGCCGTCTGAAACGTTATAGCGTTGTTGTTGGTAGTTTCAAGAATAAGACAAACGCTTACGCATTAAAAGAACGTATGCAGAATGATGGCTATAACGCAGTGTTGGGCGAGAACGAGCAAGGTATGTTGCGTGTGATCGTCGCTAGTTTCGACAATAAAGCGGACGCCGCCGATAGCCGTGACGCCATCAAGGCGAAATACGCTCCTAACTTCCAAGACGCTTGGTTATTGGAGAGAGCTTATTAATTGTAAGCTATCAGAAAAGATAAAAGCGGAAGGTCTCGTTAGCCTGTAAGAAGAATCTTGCAGGTTATCGAGACCATTCTATTTGAAGGAAACATAAGGACATAAAAATAGCCCGACTTCAACAGCCGAGCCACTTTTCACCAATCTAATCTAACTTAACCTAAAACAAAAACCATCTTTTTCTTTTTGCCTTTCTCTTCTTATATCCTAACAACCTTTTTACCTTAAAAACGTAATACCTATTCGAAATTGTATAAACTCAAAACATCTAAACACATATGATATAAACGAATTACTCTTCATAAACAGGCCACGCACCTTCTTTCGTACAAACAAAAGCCGCTGTCTTTACCGCGAAATGATGGGCCTCGCTTAAGGACTTCCCTTTTAAGAGCGAAATGATTAGAGCTCCCGAAAAAGCATCCCCCGCCCCGACCGTATCCGCCACCGTGACCTCCGGTGTTGGCAAAGTAGAAGTCTCCTCCCTCGTATAAATAGTACTATGGGAACTCCCCGCAGTCAAGGCAAATATCCGAAGGTCATATTTCTCAATAAACCATAAAGCGATATCCCTCTCGGTTCCCTCTAAACCGAACAAATCCCGAAGTACATCGAACTCCTCATCATTCACCTTCAGCACATTCGCTAAGTACAAAGACTCCTCGATCAACTCCTTATCATAGTATCGCTGGCGAAGATTGATATCCAGCAAACGATAAGCGTCTTTCGGCGCAAACGACGAGATCGCTTGTATCGTCTCCCGGGACTGACGGGAACGTTGGGCTAATGTACCGAAACAAATAGCGTCCGCTTTCTCCGCCAAATCAATCGCATCGGATGTAGGCGATATATGATCCCAAGCCACTCGCTCATGAATCGTATAAGTAGGGATACCTTCTCGTAACTCTACCTGAACGGTTCCCGTCGGGTAAGGCACTTTCTCGATCAAATGCTGGATATGATTCTTATCCAACTCATCAACGATCTCTTTACCCAACTCATCATCTCCAACAGCGCTGATAGCATATCCCTCAGCACCTAGGCAAGACGCATGATAGACAAAATTAATCGGGGCACCCCCAGCCTTTTTCCCGGAAGGAAGCATATCCCATAATAATTCTCCAATCCCAACGACAATTGGTTTACGTCTTGATTCAGTCACCTGTTCCATGGTCTTTCTATTAAAAACAACTTTCGTACTTATCGACACCGCAAAAGTATATCATCGTTATAAATACAACGATAACTATAGCTACAAGATAAATCACACAAGTTACATAAAAGATTTATTTCCAAGGGACAATAACAGACGTTACCCGTATGTAACATCTGTACAAGCAGCATCCTTACAAAGACTCTATAAACTCGGTTGGCGTTATATTATAAACCGCCTTAAAGCATTTGGAGAAATAGGCCGGCGAGCCGAATCCCGTGGCATAAGCAACCTCGCTAATCGTTCCGGATCGCTGCTTCAATAGGGCGGATGCCTTTTTCAAACGATAGTTACGCAAAAAGTCCGTAGGGGTAATCCCGGACAACTCCTTCACCTTTCGATATAAATGCACACGAGACAGGCCCAGTTTCTCACTGCCTTTCTCTATACTGAAATCGGGATCGCTATAATTCTCCTCTATTAAAGCGATAAACTTACGCATAAACAAATCATCCAGACTCTCCACCTTCCCTTTTGTCTCGATGGAAAGTCCCGCAGGCGATTGAGACTCTTTCAAGAAAACCTCCCGCAAACGATTACGTTCTTCCAACAATTTAATGATACGTAATTTCACGATCTCGATATTGAACGGTTTCTGGATATACTCATCCGCTCCCCCCTCAAATCCATACAAGCGTTGACTGTCATCCGAAAGAGCCGTAAGCAAGATTACCGGGATATGACTGAGGGCCATATCCGACTTAACCCGGCGGCAAAGCTCGAAGCCATTCATCTCCGGCATCATCACGTCACTGACGACCAGTGATACATTTTCCTTCAATAGAATATCCAAGGCCTTGGCACCATTCTCCGCTACAAGTACATTAAAATTCCCGGACAACTCATGCTGTAAATAAGCGCGAATATCCCAATCATCCTCAACGATCAAGATCGTATAATCATATTTCTTATTCAACGTTTCTTGAACTTGGGATATATCCAAATGCGCTACACCAGAGGACGATTCCGTCGCATTCGACAGAAAGACACAAGATTCATCAAAATGAGATTTACCTTTCGGGATCTGAACAGTAAACACTGTCCGTTCGCCTTGCTCGCTTTCCACGTGGATCGAGCCTTTATGCATAAGGACAAATTCCCGTGTCAGATGCAGTCCGATACCCGTTCCCGGAGCATAGCTTTGCCCGCTTGTAAAAAAGCGCTCGAATACGGAGGCTAGGTTTTCCGGGGGAATACCCTCTCCATTATCTTCCACCGATAAGACAACCTCCGTCTCCTCCTCCCGCAAACGAATCGTAATCTTCCCCTGCTCCGGGGTAAACTTAAAGGCGTTCGAGAGCAAGTTCGTTAATATCTTCTCCATCTTGTCCGTATCCACCCAAACAAAAAGAGAATCCATTTCATGCAGGAAGGTATAATCAATTCGCTTACTCTGGGCCAGATTATTAAAATAAGATTTCACCTCTTGGATTAAAAAGACCAAATCCATCTTAATAACCCGCAATCCCATCTTATTATTCTCTATCTTCCGGAAATCCAGCAATTGGTCGATCACACGTTTCAAGCGTTCCGCATTCTTCTTAACGATGCGGATATCATCCGCGAAAGCGCCTGCCGGGGCATCTTGCGCCATCTTGTTCAGAGGCCCGAGAATCAAGGTTAAAGGAGTCTTTATCTCGTGAGATACATTCGTAAAGAACTGCAATTTCTGTGTCGTGACTTGCTCGATGCGCTGGTTTGCTACCGAGAGTTCCTCTTTCTGTTGTTGTACCAAACGATTTCTCTCATTCAACAAAAGATTATTCTGGCGCACTTTACGATTAATATAAACCATGTAAATAGCGGAACCACCCAATAAAAGCGCCAATATCAAGATAATAATCAAGGAACTATAAAGAAAGTTATATTTCGAGAGCAATTGCGACAAATTCGCACGCTGTTTCTCGATCTGGCGTTGATATTCTGCCAACCGGTCTGATTGTAAATAAAGGGTACCGGCGTTGGTCTTATCGATCATAGCGGTGCTTAACGCATACTTTTTCGTATAAGCTTGTCCGCTTAAGATCTGCCAAGCTACCTTAATAGCCACCCCACCACCTGTCGGATAATAAAAAGAGGCATCCAACTTACCCTGCGCAACCGCCTCCACACCCAAGCCTCCTCCCAAGAGTCCATCCACGCCTATAAATTCCACGTGCCCCACCAGCGACGAATCTCGCTCCTCAATCGCCTCACGGGCGCCTAAGGCCATCATATCATTATGAGCGAAAACGATATCGACATCCTCTATGGAATCCAGCTTCAAGACTTCCTCATAGGCATTCTTCCTGTACCAATACCCATCCAACTCCCGGATCTTCACATTCGGATCAATAGACATCGCATCGACAAAACCTTGATGTCTTTCTGTAGCGGAGGAAGAGCCTCTCCGTCCCCATATCTCTAAAATCGTTGTCTCCTTCTTGATCAAGGAGCTGACGTACATTCCGATCGAGCGACCGATCTCGTAATTATCCGCTCCAATATACGTCGTATATTCATCGCTATTAATTTTCCGGTCCAATATGATAGTGGGAATACCAGCCCTGTACGCCTCAACAGCGACAGGCGTAACAGGCTCGGTCTCATTCGACGATATAATCAGCAAATCCACCTTTTTCTTGATAAAACCTTTTATCTGGCTGATCTGAGTATCATTATCTTGAATGGCATCCATCACGACCAGCTCGATCTCCGGATGATTTAAAGCCTCTACTTCCATATCACGTATCATGGATTGACGCCAAATATCCGTCATCGAGCATTGAGATACACCGATGACATATTTCTTTTCTTTTTTACCGGGTGAACAGGCAAAGCAAAGAATAAGGGATAGCCAAAGCAGGATATAAAGCGGGTTTCCTTTCATGTGGTATATTTAATTCGATCGTTTATTCTACAAATATACGAAAACTATTCCGAAATTACCCCCAAACAAGTCAAGGTATCTTTTAACAACGGGGTAAATCTATGGATACCGATTTCATTCAAATGATCAGCGTCCCTATAGCAAGAATCAGGTAGCGATACAGCCGTATAATTTAAATAAAAGACCGTTTTATCATCCACGTATTCCCGAGCCAAAGAATCCGTCAATTCTCGATAACTCGAAGGAACCCGTTCCATATATTCCGTGGAAACAGGGGCATTGTACAAAATAAGAGACAGATCCCGCTTCTTACATTCCTCTACGATTCGCCCCAACATCTCTTGTTGAAATGAGGATGGCAATAAATAAGCACCCTTATCATCATAGTAATGACGATCGATAATAACGTCTAGTGTTCCCCCGGTCGCCCCTGTGAAAATACGCTCGATCACATTCCTTTTAATCTCAGCTACGCAATTCTTGAACGGAACGCCAAACTCATATGAATACATGACCTCCTTACGGGTTACCGGCGAAACAGCCTCCTGTACCAAGGGTCGCAAATCCTCCCGCTCCTTCAGATGGGGATAAATAGACATATAGGCAGGAAACTCATCCTGATAGGAATCATCGGCCACGGTAAACGTGTGATAACCAAACCCCAATATCACGGTTTTCAAATGGGGAAGGTAAGGCGCTTTCAAGCATAAATCGATATAGGTATTGAAATAATTCTCACTGGATTTAGCGTCATTCCTCGATTTCCCCAGCATATCGGCGGATATCGAATGTAAAGGATGGGAATCTCCCAAAATCAATACCTCTACTTCCGGATCACTCTTGAGGCTGGGTACGCTTATATGAAAATAGGAGCAGATCAACAGACAACTAAGCAACCCTAAACATCCTACCACCCCTAAATACCGGAATATAGCTATAAAGAACCTTCTCATACTTATCAGAATTGAAAATAAATGAAACCTTGTGGATTACTGGCGTCGAAACCATAGATGATAATCAGCAATACCGTATAGATAACATACCGAACCGGAAGGCTCAGGTCCTCTATCATCAACCCATGCGCCTGTTTTCGGCCGATCCATTCCACGACGAACATAAGAGCCGTGAAAAAGAAACATTTCTTCAGCAGGAGTTGCCCGAATCCCAAGCCCACAAGTTGAGGAGCCGAGAATAATGAGGCATTGAACATCCGCTCGAGGTACACAGCCGCTTGAGATATATCTTCCGACCGGAACAGAATCCATCCCAATAAGACCAGTAGAAACGTAACTCCCATCTGTGTCAATTCCTTCACAGAGGGAAGGAAACTGTTTTCCGCCACGGAATCTCTATACCTCCTATTTTGACCCAACAATAACAATGGCAGAAACAACAACGCATGATACGCTCCCCATGCCACAAACGTCCAATTAGCCCCATGCCAGAATCCACTTACCAAGAAAATAACAAGGGTATTCCGGAAGCTCTTCCATTTTCCGACCCGGCTCCCCCCTAGCGGTATATAGATATAATCCCGGAACCAAGTCGTCAACGATATATGCCAACGCCGCCAAAACTCCGCTATATCCCGAGAGAAATAAGGATACTTAAAGTTCTGCATAAGGTCTATGCCAAATAACCGGGCACAGCCGATCGCTATATCCGAGTATCCGGAAAAATCCCCGTAAATCTGTATCGTAAAGAAGAAAGCCCCCAGAAACAAGGTACTCCCATCCAACGTCTGGTAATTCTCAAACACACCGTTCACGAACAAAGCGCAGTTATCGGCAACCACCACTTTCTTGAAAAATCCCCAAAGCATCTGGCGTATACCATCCAACGCCAGATCACAATCGAAATTACGAGGCCGGAGAAACTGAGGCAACAAATGGGTAGCCCGTTCTATCGGGCCCGCCACTAATTGGGGGAAGAAACTGATATAAGCGAAGAATGCCACGATATCATGAGTCGCCTTGATTTTACCTTGGTAAACATCAATCGTATAGCTCAAAGCCTGAAACGTATAAAAGCTGATCCCGACAGGGAGCAAGATATTCAACGTCACGTAATCGGCATCCCAGCCCAATAGGTGAAGGACATTTACCAAATTCTCGGTAAAAAAATCAAAGTACTTAAACACACCCAAGATCGAAAGGTTCAGTAAAATATTGCCGGCACTTATCCACTTTTGGACCGACCGGTTGCCAGCGCATTTCTCCAAATAGACTCCACTCAAGTAACTGCATAACGACGTAAACAGGATCAGCAGCAAAAAGCGCCAGTCCCACCATCCGTAGAACAGGTAACTAACAGCTACCACAAATAGATTTTGCCACCGCAAAGACTTGAAAGCAAACCAGTAACCAAAGAAAACCAATGGCAGGAATATAAGGAACTCTATGGAATTAAATAACATAAATATTTAATTTTCAGACTCAAGAATATGTATCATCAAGGCGCAAAGATAAGGAATATCAAGCATTGACCAATAAATATTTCGTATATTCGTGGCTCAGAAATACAATAAGATACAGAGATGAAGATAATCAACGAACAATTACTCGACGAGACCCAGGCCAAAGCCTTGCAGTCTCCCCGCCTGCGAATGAACTATAATTTCCATGAGAGATTGGATGATCCGATCAATCGGTTACTGAATGCCATGGAGCCCGGTACGTATTTGCGTCCGCACCGGCATTTAAATCCGGCGAAAGACGAGATCTTCTTGTTGCTACGTGGAAAGGTAGCGGTATTCTTGTTTGACGAGGAAGGGAATATCACGGAGAAAACGATACTGAATCCAAAGGAAGGCGCTTATGGAGCGGAGATCAAGGCCGGAACATGGCACGGGCTTCTGGTACTGGAATCCGGATCGGTTATTTATGAGATAAAGCAAGGGCCGTTCGCGCCGCTAGCACCGGAGAACCTAGCGCCTTGGAGCCCCAAGGCGGAAGATACGGAGGGAGTAAAGAAGTATCTGGAATGGCTCGAGAGCCAAATATGATCGATGAAACTTTTAGTATAACAAGCTAGCGATCAGCCTCGTATAACAAGAGCTATCCGATGGTTTTAACAATGCCCATTCTAAAGTGTTTACGATGCCCATTATAAGGAGTTTACAATGGGCATCGTTACCTCCTTATAATAGGCATTGTTATTATTTCTGGAAAACCTTCGTCGATTTAATCATCACGTCGTGTAAAGGACGATCGTTCTTATCCGTCTTTACCACGGAGATCTTCTCTACGATATCGAAGCCTTCCACTACCTCGCCAAAGATCGTTACCGAGCCATCCAGATGCGGAACGCCACCGATCGTCTTATAAATCTCACGCCGTTCGGCCGGGATCACTACCGGGCCTAATACCGCCAACGTATCTTCTACCAAGATGGACGCACGGGCATGTAACTCATTCTCCAAGGAATCGGCGGCCAAGGAAGGATCTTGCTTTTTCAGCTCATCCCGGAATTTATAGTACAACCAGTTGCGGCGGATCTCATTGATACGAGCCTCTTTCTCCGCAAGCTCCTTGTCGTCCAAGACTTTCCCTTGCACAAAACAGAACTGCGTACCGGCGGAGGCACGCTCCGGATTCACGGCATCGATCTCTTTCGCGTCGATCAAAGCGCCTTTCTTATTAAAATGATTGGGTAATATCTCGGCGGGAACGGTATAACCACCATCGCCATCCCCATACAAGGCACCCGGCTCATGCGCCTTACTCTCCGGATCACCACCTTGCACGACAAACTCCTTGATAACACGGTGGAAAAGCATACCCTCATACTCGTTCGACTGGCAAAGCTTGATGAAGTTATCCCGGTGAAGAGGCGTATCGTCGTATAGCAGGACGGTGACGTCTCCCATCGTCGTCTTGATTTTCACATATACGGGTTTATTCGGGTCCAAAGGCTTATCCCCACAAGCTACCAACGTGAGCAAGAGCAGGAACAGCGAGAAAATTTGTCGTTTCATACCTGTTTTATTTTATAGAATTAAGTAGTTACAAAGCCGGTTATTCCTCCGCATAGATCAACATCTGGCAATTCTTGCAGTCGAAGCGCAAACGCAAGAGCGTTTCCTTATAGCGCAGGAAGTAAGGCTCCTTATAGGGAGACTTCTGCTTCTGGTAAGTAGGGCACCATCCCATACTGTACCGCAGGCAATGTTTCGTGAACATCAAAGGAACATCCTTCCGGGGAGACAACTCGAAAGCGTCTTCCACGGCAGTCACGCCATGCGCCTTATAAAAGGCACCAGCCTTGCTATTGGAGACATTCCCTAAATAAGTCAGACGTTTCTCGGGGAAAGGGATTTCCGTTGCCTCGCCTACACACGGCTTTACCGGACGAGCCTCTTCCCTGCGGTAACGAATCCGCCGGGTAGAGATAAGCCTCTCCACCCCTTGCCTACGCATCTCGGCCAATAAAGAAGAAGGGACAAACCAGTTATCAGACATCGCCACGGTGACCTCCGCCGCCTCAAAAGGCGTATTTCCCAACTTAGAGAGCTGGGTACGGATATTCTCCGCCTGATCCCGCCGGGCCGGTTCTTTCTCGAACGGCTGGGTAAGCATGATACGGGCTCCTGTCTCGTCTGTCATACTTAACGTGAAGCCAAAGGCATTATCTTGAAATTCCATCCGGACAGAGAGTTTCCGCTCGGCGGATGGCTTGGATAGCAGTTTATCAAACTCTTGATCGAAATTCCGGTACAAAGGCATCTTCGGACGGATCGCCGGGCGATCCAGCGTAAAGATCCGGTTCGCCTCCACACGGTTTACCCGGAAGCCCTCCAACTCCCCTTTCTCATTGAAGAAGGTAAGCCCGTCGCCATTATTCAATTGTTTCAGTCCGGCGATCGTGAAAGAGTTTCCTTTCAGTTCCTTCACCGTACCCACCGGCTCCCCCAAGGACTTAGGCGTATCAAAGCTGGTGATATCCTTCGTGCGCTCCTTCCATAAGAAAGGCGTGAAACCCCGGTTGAAGCTTTTCTCCGCCACGGGCTCGAACGTGTAAGTGCTATGCCCGGCCGAGGCACGACGGTATTCTGGCCGACGGGCCAAGATAGCGTCTAGTTTCTTCCGATACCAAGCCGTTACGTTCTTCACGTAAGATACATCTTTCAAACGACCCTCGATCTTCAAGGAAGAGACACCGGCATCCAACAACTCCTCCAAGTATTCCCCCCGGTTCATGTCCTTCAAGGATAAGAGATGCTTACCCGATACGATCTCCTTCCCATCTGCGTCGATCAAGCTATAAGGCAGGCGGCAATACTGGGCGCATTCCCCCCGGTTGGCGCTTCGTCCGCTCAAGGCGGCGCTCAGGTAACACTGGCCGCTATAACTTACGCACAGCGCTCCGTGCACGAAGACCTCCAGAGGCACGGTTGTTCGCTCGGCGATCTCCCGTATCTGGTTCAGTGATAGCTCTCTCGCCAATACGACTTGCGTGAAACCTACCTCTTGCAGGAATCTCACCTTCTCCGGCGTACGGTTATCCGTTTGCGTACTGGCGTGCAAGGGGATGGGCGGAAGGTTCAACTGGGTGATACCCATGTCTTGAACGATCAAGGCATCCGCCCCGGCCTCGTAAAGTTGCCAGATCATTTGCTCGGCCTCTGCCAGCTCCTCTTCTTTCAAGATAGTGTTCAAGGCCACGTAAATACGAGCCGAATAGAGATGGGCGTAATCGCAAAGCTGCCGTATATCGTCCAGCGTATTACCGGCGGCGGCACGGGCTCCGAACTTCGGGGCACCGATATACACGGCATCGGCGCCATGGTTAATCGCCTCCCTACCGCAAATCAGATCCTTAGCGGGAGATAACAGTTCTATCGAACGGGGTTCTTTTCTCATTTACAAGCTTCCTAGTTTTTTGATATCTTCCCGGCGGAACGGGGTCTCTTGGTATACGTAATAGTTCAGCCAATTAGTGAACAGCAGGTTCGCGTGCCCCCGCCAACGTACCACCGGGCCTTGCGCCGGATCGTTATTCCGGTAATAATTACGAGGCTTGTTGATGGGCAATCCCTTCCCCAAATCACGCATATACTCATCATTCAGCGTATAGGGCGAATACTCGGAATGGCCGGTGATGAAGAATTCCCGTCCGCCACGAGCCATCGCCATATAGACGCCGGATTCCTCGCTCTCGGACAATAAGGTGAGCTCGGGCACCTTCATGATATCCTCCCGGCGAATCTCGGTATGACGGCTATGAGGCACGAAGAACTCGTCATCGAACCCCCGGAAGATCGGAACAAACGGTTCCCGGAGCGAATGACGGAAGACTCCGAACATCTTGGCCGGCAAATCATATTTAGGCACCCCATAGAAATGGTATAGCCCCGCTTGCGCCGCCCAGCAGATATAGAGCGTGGAGGTAACATGCGTACGGGCCCAATCGAATATCTGCGTGATCTCCTCCCAATAACTAACTTCCTCGAAAGGCATCTGCTCCACGGGAGCGCCCGTCACGATCATCCCGTCGTAGAAATCATCCGCCATCTCATCGAAATCCTTATAAAATTCCTGCATATGCTCGATGGGCGTATTCTTCGGCGTATGTCCCTTGATCTTCATGAAATCAAGTTCCACTTGCAGGGGTGTATTACTGAGGAGGCGAACCAAGTCCGTCTCGGTCGTTATCTTAAGGGGCATCAAATTCAATACGACTACCCGAAGGGGGCGGATATCCTGCTCCGACGCACGCAAGGAATCCATCACGAAGATATGTTCCTTCTTCAGCAGCTCGATAGCCGGTAAGTTCTTTTGTAAATTTAATGGCATTTTCTATCTCTGATTATTATATGAGCGCAAAGATAATGAGAATTTTCTCATTATCGCTTATACTTCGCCACCATGATCACGGGGTTATCCTCCTCATGCATACCCGCGGCGATCTCCTTCAGCTTGCCTTTGAGGTGTCCTTCTTGATAGGCCTCGACAAGTTCGGGGGTATTTATCCGCCACGTGAAGGCGATCTCGTCGTTATTGAAGACCGTGAGGTCGAAAATCTCGTCCACGAGGTTGGCGATCGGTACTTCTTTCGTGAAATCATCGTTATACAGGACATACTCAGATACTTCCTTTGTCTCCCTATCGTACACCAAATCGGTTCTCATCAACCGATAGTAGGTATCCATCATCGCCAAGTTCAACTCTTTCTTTACGGTCTGCATAAAACAATAGCGATCCGTAACCACACCCGGGAAAAGAAAGATCTCCGGGCTCATGGATTGAATAGAGGGAGTCCTTACGATAAAGGGCTTTAATCCATCAGTGGGCGAATAGGTGTAGACCGTGTCGCAAGATGGCTCCGTAAGTAGCCAACGATCCCCGTAAGGGACGATACAAGGGTTATTAACCATACCTATGCCCTTTTCGTCGAACAATACTTGCGACACCTTTTTCTCAAAAGGGATCTCTATCTCTTTCGAGACGCTCCCGTCTTGCTTGGATATGAGCTGGAACAGATTTCTAGGCTCCAAGTCCTCCTCCTTGGTCGTGAAATTGAATGTGCGTCCACTATTGGAATCCTGGACGATGAAATGCTCATTGTCGAAATCATACAGGGAATAAAAAGCGCTAAAATCCGCGAACCCGTCCCCATTGAACTTAAAACGTCGCTTGAAATTGCCGTACAAATCATAGACCAGCACACTGCCATCGGCCCTATTCCCCACGAATATCTCCCCTTTCTCGTCATCCAGATAGACACCGCTCGTTGCGGCATACTCCTCGTTCCCCTGCCCTTTCCGATTGATATGCCGAATAGCCTTACCTTTCCGGTCATAAATAAAGATATCACCATCGACGGCCCACATATTTCGTATGATCATCACATCCTTCCCAATCGCCTGCAACCAGCCTAGCGTCACGAACTCGTCGGTAGTCTCCAACGGAATATATTCCACATCGAAAAGATCTTGCAAGATCAGTTCCTTTTTGGGATAATCTTTCGATACGTCCACCACGATAAGATCCTCTTTCTCTTGGGTAGAAGAGGTACCGCAGCCAACCATACCTCCCGTTAATAAAAACATTCCCGCCGCTATCAAGCTCTGTCTCATAATAGTCTTTTCTTTTAGTTTAAATTTAAGGATAAAGGCAAATAACATTCACCTTGCGCAATATAGGGAATTTTTAATGGCTACGCAAAGATTTGTTCGAAAAACTCGTAAATATCTCACTATTTAATGGTTATTATAAATAAGAAAACCAATGGAACCCATCCTATAACTCAATGGGATCTTGTTCGTATTCCATTGAGTTATAGGATGGGTTCCATTGGTTTATAAATTGATATCCATATATCTGCTTTAGGTATAAGGATTAGAAACCTCCCCCTAAAGCCTTATACAGGTATACCACCGACAGCAACTCATCCAGCACGGCATTGTTCAAACCAATCTGGGCGTCCAGCAAACCACGCTGGGCATCCAATACGTCCATGTAGCTGATGACACCGTTGATGTATTGCAGTTGGGCGAGTTCCAGATATTTACTGGCGGAGGCTTCCAGATTCATGCGGGAAGCACGGATCTCCTTCACCTTGCGGACGGTCACGATAGCGTTGTTCACCTCCTTGAAAGCGCCTAATACGCTCTTCTCGTAACTATAGACCTCTTGCTCGTAACGAGCCTTCGCCGCTTTCACTTTCGCTTTGTTCTTCCCCATGGCGAAGATCGGCTGCAACAGGCTTCCGGCAATAAAACCTGCCGGACTCTTCAAGATACTGCTTAACTCATCGCTCTCGAAACCGTAATTACTTGTCAAACGGATCTTCGGGAATAAGTCCGTTTGCGCCACACCTACCTGAGCGTTCGCCGCCCGAAGCTTAAACTCCGCTTGACGCATATCCGGCCGGCGCTCCAGCAAAGAAGACGGTAAGCCGATCGGTAAGGCATCCGGCAGGTGTTGGTCGCTCAAGGAAAGGCCACGGGGGATATCATCCGTATACTCGCCCAACAACATGCTGAGGTCGCTTTCCTTGATCTTGATCTGACGCTCCAGCGAGGGGATCAAGGTCTCGGTACGGGCCAACTCCACTTGGGCTTGGTTGTAAGCCGTCTCGGAAGTAAGTCCGCCCTCATAGCGAAGCTTCGCCAAGCGGACACCCTCACGACGTGCGTCCAAGGTTTGTTGCACGATCGACAACTCTTGGTCCAAGGCGCAAAGTTGATAATAATTGGCGGCTACCTCGGCGATGATGGTCAATCGCAAGGCACGCTGCCCCTCCACGGTCTGCATATAGGAAGCGATGGTAGCCTCGTTCGCCCAGCGGAGGTTGCCCCATAAATCCAATTCCCAAGACAAAGTCAACTTCGCCCCAAACTCAGGGTCGGGAGACGGGCTATCCCCTCCATAGTTCAAGCGTTCCTTTTGCGCATAGATATTCGCACCCACCTCCGGCAGCATATTCGCAAAAGAGATCCGTTTGGCGGCGATCATCTCCTTCACCTTGGCGGCGGCGATCTTCATATCCTTATTATTATCCAAAGCCTTTTTGATCAAATCTTTCAAGGTCTCATCGGCGTAAAGGCTCTCCCAAGGGATATTCTCCACGGACGCCGTATCGGTCGTATCCGTATAAGCCTCGATCCGGTCCGGCAGGTTCAACTCCGGACGTGCGTACCGCTTTCCGATCTTGCAGGAAGAGAACGCCAGCATAGAAACGACGAAAGCGGCTATATAGAAATTCTTTGTCATCATAATTTTCCGTTTTTGTGTCTCTTTAAAATAGAGGTTACCACTTCTTTCTTTTGAGCGATACGTTCCATCCGCATCTTTCCCTTTATCTTATAGATCAAGACAAAGAAGAAGGGAACCAACACGATACCTACCGTAATCGCCACCAGCATACCGAAGAACACGCCCGTACCGATACTATGGCGGGAAGCTGAGCCCGGCCCGCTAGCCAACACCATCGGAAGCATACCCAACACGAAAGCCAACGAGGTCATCAAGATCGGGCGGAAACGCATCTGGGCGGCATGGATAGCGGCTTTCACCACATCTACCCCGTTATCCACCTGTACCTTGGCGAACTCGACGATCAAGATAGCGTTCTTCGCCGCCAAACCGATCAGGGTTACCAGACCGATCTGGAAATAGATATCGTTCTCCAACCCCGTCACCCAGATACCCAAGTAAGCACCCAACGTGGCGACCGGCAAGGAAAGCAATACGGCGATCGGCACGATCCAGCTCTCATACTGAGCCGCCAAGAACAAGAAGACAAACAAGAATACCAACGCCAAGACAAATCCCGTCTGCCCGCCGGCCTGTTTCTCCTGATAGGAAAGACCGCTCCACTCCAGACCGATATTCTCGGGCAGATGCTCCCTAGCGATCCGTTCCATCGCCGCCATCGCCTCGCCCGTACTATATCCCGGGGCGGCTACAGCGTTGATCGAGGCCGTGGTGAACATATTGAAACGCTTGATCGTTCCCGGGCCGGTCGTATATTGGGTCGTGCCCAAGGCGGTCAATGGAACCATCGCCCCGTCCTTGCTGCGCACGAAGAACAAGTCCAGATTATCCCGGGTAGCCCGGTAAGGCGCCTCCGCTTGGATATATACACGGTAAATACGGTTGAACATATTGAAGTCGTTCACGTACACGGAGCCTAGATAAGCCTTCATGGTCGAGAAGATATCGGACAAGGGAATGCCGAGGAACTTCGCCCGGTCACGATCCACGTCGAAATACAACTGCGGGATCTCGCTCTGCATGGCGGAAGATACGCCTTGAAGCTCCGGCGCCTGCGAGGCGTAATACAGGAAGGTATCCGTGGCGCTTACCAGATTATCCCAGCTAGCGTCTCCCCTAGCCTCCAACTGCATCTCCAAGCCACCGCTCTCGCCCAAGCCCGGGATTACCGGCGGACGGTTCACGTACGACTTAGCCTCGGGGTAATAATAGAATTCCCGGCGGGCATCGGCCATCACGTCCTCTACCTTCATACCGGAGGATTTACGCTCTTCCCACGGTTTCAGGATCACCGTCAGCGTGGCACGCCCTTGGTTCGTACCGACACGGGGACTGCTACCGGTTACGTTCTGTACGTAGGCCACGGCCGGATGATGGTCGAGGAACTCGATCGCACGGTCTGTCACGGCACGTGTACGCTCCAAGGTAGTACCCTCGGGCATCTCCAGCTCTACGGTGAAGAATCCTTGATCCTCCTCCGGGATAAAGCTGGTAGGCAACACCCGGTTCAAGACGAAGATAGCCACCAGCACCATCCCGAACCCTGCCAAGATACGGCGGGGATTAGCGATGGAGATACGCAACAACTTCGTATATTTCTTATTTCCTTTCGCCAACCACAGATTGATCTTACGGAAAATAAACGCTTTCTTCTTATGAGACGGACGCAAGATGATGGCGCACATCGCCGGACTCAACGTCAAGGCCACTACCGTGGACAGCAACACGGAAACCACGATCGTAACGGAGAACTGACGGTACAACTGCCCCGTGATACCTCCCAAGAAACTCACCGGCACGAACACGGCGGCCAATACCATGGAGGTAGCGATCAAGGCGCCGGATAATTCACGCATCGCCTTATGCGTAGCCTCACGGGCGGTCACACGCTCCTCGGCCATGATACGCTCCACGTTCTCCACCACCACGATAGCGTCGTCCACCACGATACCGATCGCCAAGATCAATCCCAGCAAGGTTAGCATATTCAACGAGAAGCCGAAGATCAACATGAAACCGAACGTACCGATCAAGGAGATCGGGACGGCGATCGTCGGGATCAAGGCCGCACGCCAGTTCTGCAACGAGAGGAACACCACGAGAACGACCAAGAAGAGGGCCTCGAACAAGGTCTTATACACCTCATGCACGGATTGGGAGATATACTCCGTCATATCAAACGGGAAATTATACTCCAAGCCCTCCGGGAAGTTCTTGCTGATATCCTTCATCGCCTCTTTCACCTTCGTGGCGACCTCCAAAGCGTTCGCTCCCGGCAACATATAGATACCCAAGATAGCGGCGTTCTTCCCGTTGATCCCACTCTCCGTAGAATACGAGGAAGCCTCCAGCGATACCCGGGCCACGTCGCTCATCCGGACGATCGAGCCATCCGGGTTCGCCCGCACCACGATATCCTCAAACTCCTTCACGGTGGACAAACGTCCCGGGGCCGTGATAGGCAAGGTGACATCCACGTCCAGCACAGGTTGCTTACCCAGCTCGCCCGCCGCCGATTCCCGGTTCTGGTCTTTCAAGGCATCCTGCAAGTCCTTTACCGTCAATCCCATATTAGCCAACCGATCCGGATACACCCAGATCTGCATACCGTAATAACGACTACCGATATTCGATACACGGCCTACGCCCGGGATACGGCGCAATACGTCCAACACGTTGATCGTGGCGAAGTTACTCAGATAAATCTCGTCGAACTTCGGATCGTCGGACATCAAGCTCAAGGTCATCAGCTGGCTGGGTGCCTGCTTCTCGATCGTGATACCATTCTGGATCACCTCGGCGGGCAAACGGCTCTCGGCCAGTTTCACACGGTTCTGGATCTCGACAGCCGCCAAGTCCGCGTCGGCGGATACATCGAAGGTCACCGTAATATTCAAGCTACCCGAGTTCGAGCTACTACTTTGCATATAAATCATGCCGGGCGTACCGTTCAGCTCCTGCTCGATCGGGGTAGCGACCGCTTGAGACACTGTCAGGGCGCTCGCTCCCGGATACGTGGCGCTGATCTTCACCACGGGGGGCGTAATCTGCGGATACTGGTCCACAGGCAACAATGCCAGTCCGATGATTCCGACAATCACGATCAGTATCGATAAGACGGTCGAAAAGACAGGACGGTCTATAAAGAATCCCGGTTTCATTGTTCTTCCTCCTCTCTAAGCGCTTGGATAGCCTTCTCGTCGCCGGCCTCTACCGCATGTACCTTCACGCCCGGCACCAATTTATGATAACCCTCTACCACCACTCGCTCGTTCTCGCCCAAGCCTCGTTCGATCACGACCTTGTTGCCGATCTCCGGGCCGGTCTGCACGAAACGCTTCTCGGCGATATCGTCCCTACGGATGATATATATGAACGCACCTCCTTTCTCGATCGAGAGCGCTTTCCGGGGAACGACAATCGAACGCTCTCGGACATCCAGCAGGAGCTTCACTTTCGTGAACTGTCCGGGCAATAATTTCTGGTTCGGGTTGGATAGTTCCGCACGAACGCCAAACGTACCGGTCTTCGGGTCCACCAGCGGATCGGCGAAGTCCACGATACCTTTTACCGGGTATTCAGAGTCGTCCGCTAAGGTAACCGTCACGGTAGGCTGCCACGAACGGGTCGTGTCCCGCTCGCCAAACTTCACGTTACGACGCTCGGCACGCAGGTAATCCAAGGCGGTCATCTTAAAATCGACCAATACCGTGTCGCTCTTCACGACAGCCGCCAATTTCGAATTGACACCCGGGCCCACCAAAGCGCCCACATCCACGAAACGCTCACTGATATACCCGGACAGCGGCGAGGTCACTACCGTATAGCTCAACTCCATCTCCGCTTGATCCAGATCCGCCTTGCTCATGGCGATATTCGCCTCGGCGTCTTCCAGAGCGGCCGTGGCGTTATCCAAATCCAGCTGGCTGGCGGCGTGTTGCTCGTACAACGGTTTCAGGCGTTCCACGTCACGCCGGGCCTTGGCCGCTTGGGCTTGGCTTTTCTTCAGTTGGGCTTTCGCCTTCTCTACCCTAGCACGATATTTATCGGGATTAATCATAAACAGGGGCTCATTCTGCTTCACCCGTTTACCTTCCTCAAACAACATTTTCTCTAGGAATCCCTCCACACGGGCATGTACCTCGACAAAGCTGGCGGCACGGATACGTCCCACGTACTCACCATAAATCTGCACGTCTTCTTTTGAGGGTTTGTCTACGATCACGATGGGCAATTGCTGCTCTTCCTTATGGTGGCAACCCGTCATCGCTACTACAAGGGCTATCAAGATAACCTGTACTTTTGCCAATCTTTTCTTGCTCATTCTACCTATATAAATTACTTATGTCACATTTGTCATTTAAGAAAGAAAGAATCATTCCATTTTTCTCGAGGACCTCGATAATTAACGTTACTTTACTTAATAACAAACCGTATAGCGTTTATGTTAACATTTATACTAAAATTAGGGCGTATCCAACTGGGGAATAAATCCACAACCAGCCGGGGAAGTCTACACTTAAAAATAAAAATCCCTTCGAATGAAATGCTTTTTCCATCCGAAAGGATTCCACAGATATCAGATATGTATCAATTATCTTATTGATCAGCCGACAACGCTTTCCACAAATTATCGTCCGGTACGGGAGCGACAATTCGCACGTTCTCTTTTGAAACCGGATGGATAAACTCCGCGCTACGTGCGTGCAAGCTAATGCCTCCATCCTTATTGGAACGATCGAAACCATATTTCAGATCTCCCTTGATCGGACATCCCATCTTCGCCAACTGACAGCGGATCTGATGATGCCGCCCCGTCTTCAAATCGATCTCCAACAGATAATAATTATCCGAATGGGCGATCAATTTATAACGCAGGATGGCTTTCTTGGCATTCGGCCGCTCGGCATCGTAAGCGTAACTCTTGTTTTGCTTCTCGTTCCGCACCAGCCAATCCACCAACTCACCCTCATCCCGCGGGGGACGGTTCTTGACGATCGCCCAATACGTCTTGCGCACCTCACCGACACGAAACATCTCGTTCAAGCGAGAAAGGGCCTTGCTCGTCTTGGCGAAAATCACGACCCCGCTCACCGGACGATCCAGACGGTGCGTGACACCGACAAAGACGTTACCGGGCTTGCAATACTTCTCCTTCAGCCATGCCTTCAGCATCTCCGAGAGAGGCTTATCGCCCGTCTTGTCGCCTTGCACGATCTCACGGCAGGTCTTATCTACCGCTATAATATGATTATCCTCGTAAATAACCTCCATATTACATGTTCATACCGCCGTCAACCTGAATAACCTGTCCGGATACATAAGAAGACATATCCGAAGCCAAGAAGGTAGCGATATTAGCCACATCCTCCACCGTACCACCACGGCGCAAAGGAATCTTCTTGCACCACTCGGCACGTACCTCGTCAGACAGCTGAGCGGTCATATCCGTGATGATGAATCCCGGGGCGATAGCGTTCGCACGGATGCCACGAGAACCCAACTCCTGAGCGACAGACTTAGCCAAGCCGATCATACCGGCCTTGGAAGCGGAGTAGTTCGCTTGTCCGGCGTTGCCATGAACACCTACGACAGAAGACATATTGATAATGCTACCCGCACGTTGCTTCATCATGACCGGGGTACAAGCATGGATAAAGTTGAAAGCGGACTTCAAGTTCACGTTCAACACAGCGTCCCATTGTCCCTCGCTCATACGCATCATCAAGCCGTCTTTCGTGATACCGGCGTTGTTCACCAAGATATCGATACGTCCGAAATCCTTCACGATCTCGGCCACCACGTTATGAGTCTCTTCAAAGTTAGCGGCGTTAGAAGCGTATCCTTTCGCCTTCACGCCCAAGGCCTCGATCTCGGCCTGTGTAGCCAAGCCATTCTCATCGATCACCAGATCCGTGAAAGCGATGTTAGCGCCCTCTTGGGCGAACTTCAAGGCGATAGCCTTACCAATACCACGAGCGGCACCTGTTACGACAGCCACTTTACCTTCTAATAGTTTCATATTACTCAAATTTTTTAATATCAATGTTTAATCAAGCAAGCTCCCGTCGAATAGCCACCGCCGAATACCGTGATAGCGATCAAGTCGTCTTTCTTGAAATTCTTATCGTTCTGGGCATATACCAAGGCCGAGCTTACGGAACCCGTATTTCCCAGCTCCTCGATATTGTGCAAAAATTTCTCGTCCGGCAAGTTCAATTGCTTGGCGATATTCGCCATGATACGCATATTCGCCTGATGGCCGATGAAATAAGTAAGGTTATCCAGCGTATAACCGTTCTTCTCCAACAAATGAAGGACATTCTTAGGCATATAGGTACAAGCTTGGATAAATACGTCACGCCCCTCCGGCATCAAGATACCGCCGTCACGAGGACGCAAGTGAACCGCCTCCATCGCTTTCGACAAATGGCCGAGACCTTGCGTGTAGACCTCTACGATCTCAGCGTCACCCTCACCGATCCGCTCCTTGGAGATAAAGAAAGCGGCAGCGGCATCACCCCATAAATGGCCCGCCTTCGGGTCTGTCTCATTATAATAAGCGGAGTTCTTATCAGCGGAAAGCACCAAAGCCTTGGAAGCCTTCCCCATGGCGAAATATCCCTCCACAACCTCCAAGGCGTTCAAGAAAGAAGAACAAGCCGAGGATAGATATAAAGCTTTCGCGTCAGCGATAGTATACTCATGTTGAACCGTATGCGCGGCCGTCGCAACCGTATCATAAGGAGAATACGAAGCGGAGACGATCAAGTCTACCTCCGTGATATCGTAAGGCAATTTGGGAAGAGCGTCCTTCACGGCCTCAAGGCTCATGGTATTGATATTCTCCCCCTCTTTCGCTTTCGAGCGGGTATGAATTCCCGTCCGTTGCTCAATCCACTCACTTGTCAACCCGCTCAATTCAAGAAAATGTTGGTTATCTACCCGTTCTTCAGGCACATAAAACCCTGTCGCATTAATAAACATTCCTTAGTGTCTTTGATTTACTTAATCTTTATTCCGTTGAATATTAAATTCATCACATTGTCTCTACGTTTAATCCGCTGGCTGATATTATCACCCATGATCCCCCGGATATAGGGCACCTCCAGCCCTTTCAAGGCATGATGGAGCACGAGGGCGGTAATGTCCGTGTCCGGCATGCTGAATATACCCTCCTTCACGCCATCGTCCAATATTCCCTTTATGATCTCCACTTCCCGAAGGTCGAAGCTCTTGCGTACCTTCTCCACCCGCCATATATCACGGAAGAAGGTAGCCCGCAACGTACCGTTCCGAAACACCAACGCCTTTACAGCGTCCAAGCGGCTATAGATAAACGTCAGCAGCTTCTCGTCCGCCGGCAGATCCTTGCTGGCCACGTCCACCAGCATCTTATGAAGCTGGTCCAGCTCCGACTCCACTACCGCCAAATAGATCTCGTTCTTGCTTTTGAAATACGTATAAAGCGTACGTCTCCCCTTACGAGATGCCTGTGCAATATCGTTCATCGTTGTGTTATCAACCCCCATGCGGGCAAACAATTGTCTGGCCACATCCACCAACATGTCACGTGTTTTAGAAACTGTCATCGGCATTGTATTGCACATTTTGATTAAAACTGTGCGCAAAGTACTTAAAAAAGATCGTATCTACCAAGTATATTAAAAAAAACTTGCAATAAATTTGTTTTGTAAGAAAATATCCCTACCTTTGCACTCGCAATCAAGGAATGATAGCAACTATATCGCGGAGTGGAGCAGTGGTAGCTCGTTGGGCTCATAACCCAAAGGTCGTAAGTTCGAGTCTTGCCTCCGCAACTAAAAAAGCCTTCTGGTCATAGACCGGAAGGCTTTTCTTTTTTCGTAACCCAATGGTTTACGGGGTGAGAATCATTGAGTTTTTCCCGTAATCCATTGATTTACGTACCGTAAACCATTCGCTTACGCCCAACAAGTCACATAGGCTTACGTCCGGGGGCTCTTATTGGTTTCCCGGACGTAGGTCCTACAGTTCCTATCTCAAGGCAGGCAAGATATATTTCCATATCAAGTTGATCTCGGCCTGCATATCGCCGATATTCGCGGTCATGGCGATTACCGCATCTTGCTCGGGCAATATAATAATGTATTGTCCATTGGCTCCATCGGCACGAACGGCGTTATGGCGGCAACGCCACATCTGGTAACCGTAGCCTTGCAACCAGTCGCTATCTTTCGGTTTCATCTTCAAGTTCTCCGGTCTCATACCGGCGGGCAAAGAGGCTATTTTGGAGGTGGTGGCTTCCTCTATCCAGCTTTCGGGAAGCAATTGCTTATCGTTCCATTTTCCCTTTTGCAGGAAAAACTGACCCATTTTCGCTAGATCCTCGGTCTTGAGATACAAACCCCAACCGCCGCAATTGATGCCTTGGGGACTCTCTTCCCAAGTAGCGCTGACGATACCCAGCGGACGGAACAGACGGGGATAGAGATAATTGATCACCTTCTCCCCCGTCACCTTCTGGATGATAGCGGAAAGCATATACGTGCCGAGGCTGTTGTATACGAAATAGGTTCCCGGTTTATGTACCAACGGCGCCGAGAGGAAGAGCTTTGCCCAATCGGCCTTCTCGTTCCCCTTCTGCCGTACTAAAGCGGTGGGATCGACATCATGGCCGGAGGACATGGTCAATAGGTGACGTATCTCCAGCTCTTTCAAGTAAGGGCTTACCTCGGCCGGTAATTGGTCGGGGAAGAAGGAGATCACCTTGTCCGTGACCTTCAATTTACCCTCCGCGACGGCAAAACCGATAGCCGTAGCCGTAAAGGTCTTGCTAACGGAGTTCAAGACATGCGGCGTATGGCGGTCGCCCTCACCCAGCCATTGCTCCTTTACGACCTTTCCATGCTGGAGGATCATGATACTATGCAAGTCTTGATCCGCCTTTTTCACCGCCCGCAGATAATTGCCGAACGCCTTATCCAAGGCTTTCGAGGCTTCCGCACGAGGGAGTTCCTTGGTCAGGTCGTTATAGCTGATCAAGTCTATGTTCTTATCCTTCAAGGCTTGCTTCACCTTCGGACTGGTAAAAAGATCGGTCACGCCTTGACGGTCCATCGCCACGTTCTCGTAGCCGATATGCCCGACGGTTTTCATCTCCTCGTTATCCAAGGCCGGGTGATCCAAGAACATATAGCGTTTACCGGGTTCCAGCTTATCCAACATCCGGATGAAACTGGCCTCCTTCTCGGCCGGAGTCTTGGAGGCTCCATCATATCCGGAATAGGTGAAATCGTATTCCTGCATCGCCTCTACCCGATCCACGACCGGCAGATGATATTCCTCGGACAAGCGGCGCATCAGCTTCACCACCTCCGGATCGAAACCGGTCGATCCCATATGACCGGAGATATGGCTGATCTGGGGAATGTTCTTCAAGGCCATCTCTATCTGGGCCCGAGCCTCTTGCTCGATCTCGGCCAAGCTCCATGTATTCTCCAGAATGGCCAGACCCGGGTAGGCGGGATTCGGAGACATCATCGGCAAGAAATAGCCATTGCTATCGGTCAAGCTGGGACAATGCGTCAGCGGACGCCATTTCACGTTATCCCATTCGCTGGTAAACGTCAGGTGAAGCCCGACATCTATCCCCGGGTTCTCCCTCAACAGCCGGGCGGCCTCGGGGAACCACGAGGTGACAACCATAACCTCTATACAGGTCTCCACCCCATTCTTATACCCTTCCATACACGCTATATTGGCGGAACGGAACGACCCCATGTCATCCGCACGGATGATCAGGCGGGGATTCGTGGCAGGCTGGCTGAATGCCGGCCACGTAGCGGCGAACAACAGGCAGCCGCAAAGGATTCTTTTTACATTTGAAGTCTTCATGATATTGATAAATAAGTAACATCTTTTCTATACTTGGGGATGGACCACACAGAAGGTGCCGGAAGATTTGCTCACCAACTTATCGTCGCAATAAATCTCGCACTCACAAAAATGTATATTCCGTCCCGCCTTGATCACGGTACCCTTGGCGATCAGCTCATTGCCCCAAGCGGCCCGTAAGAAAGACATTTTCAACTCTGCCGTCAGCACGTCTTTCTCCAGCGGGGTCATCGTATAGGCGGCGAAACCGGCGATCGTATCCGCCAAAGCAGCCAAGACACCCCCATGCGTCACGCCGCTATATTGTCTCTGCTCGTCATGCAAGGGCATATGTGCCTCCACACGACCTTCCTCGATAACCGTGAAGTCGATCCCCAGAAAATTCACATAAGGATTCGTCTTCGCACGGTTAATCAACTTTTCTTTTATTCTCTCATCCATATCTTTTCCTTTAACGAACCGTTATCTTACAATCATCCAGATTATCGATAATGGCGAGGCTCTCCACACGTATGCCCTTTTCACGCAGCAGGTTCCCGCCATCTTGAAACGCCTTCTCTATAATAAAACCCATACCCTCGATCACGGCTCCCGATTGCTCCGCCAACTCGACCATTCCCATGGCGGCGTTTCCGTAAGCCAAGAAATCATCGATAAACAGGATATGATCCTCCGGAGTCAAGAAGTTATTGCTGATACATACCGTATAGTCACGATCCTTCGTGAAGGAATGGACCACGGTAGAGAGCATATTCTCCATCGTCTTCGGTTTCTTCTTCTTTACGAAGACCACCGGCAACTGCATGATATAACCCACCATAATGGCCGGGGCGATACCGCTCGCCTCGATGGTCACGATCTTGTTTATCTTACGATCTTGAAAACGACGGATAAATTCCTCGGCGATCTTATACATCAACATCGGGTCCATTTGATGGTTGATAAAACTATCCACTTTAAGGATACCGCCGGGATAACAGCGGCCGTCTTGCAAGATGCGTTGCTTCAATAATTCCATAATTTGTTATTCTGTTTGATCTTCTTTTACACGTATAAATAAATTCGCCAGAATGGCCGTCAAGCCACCCGTCGTTATGCCGGAAGAGAAAATGCCACGGATCACTTGAGGAGCGGCCCCTAGAATATCCGGCATCAGCTCCACCCCCAACCCTAAGGACAAACTAACCGCCAACACCAACGTGGCCTTCCGGTTGATATCTTGGGCGGCGATAATACGGATACCTGCCGCCGCCACCGTACCGAACATCAGCAGGGTAGCCCCTCCCAGCACCGGATCGGGCATCAAGGAGAAGATAACGCCGACAACCGGGAATAAACCCAACAGGATCAGCATACCCGCTATATAATACCCTACGTACCGGCTGGCGACTCCCGTCAGCTGGATAATCCCGTTATTCTGGGCGAAGATAGAGTTCGGGAAAGAGTTGAAAATTCCGGAGATAAACGAGTTCACCCCATCCGCCAGCACCCCGCCGGAGACTCGCCTCAGGTAGCCTTCTCCCTCGATCGATTTCCCCGATATCATCGAGTTGGCGGTAATATCCCCCGTAGCCTCGATCGCCGTGATCAGATAGATCAAGGCGATCGCCACAAATGAAGATATATTAAAATCCAATCCATATTTGAAAGGAACCGGGATATTAAACCCTCTCAGGTTTTGCGAGGAGACAGCCTCCATATCCACCATCCCCATGGCGAAAGCGATCGCGTAACCGATACACAACCCTAGCACGATGGAACTCATCCGCAAGTACTTGTTCTTACAACGATTGAAGAACAAGACACTCAACAAGACGCACACAGCTACTCCGATATTACGCAAACTACCGAACGTACCGTTATCCATAGCCGTATACCCCCCGCCGCAAGCGACCACTCCTACCTTGATCAAGCTCAAGCCGATGAGCAACACCACGATACCCGATACCAAGGGAGTAATCACCGAGCGCAGATACTTAAAAGTACGGCTCACGATCATCTCTACCGGAGAGGCGGCGATACAAACGCCGAAAATAAGGGGAAGCCCTCCCGACAAACCAGCCGTGATAATCGGGCCGATAAACGAGAAGCTGGTTCCTTGGATACATAGCAGCCCCGCCCCGACCGGTCCTAATTTACGACATTGAACGAATGTGGATACCCCGGAGGCAAACAGAGCCATGGAAACCAAGAAACCGGTCGTCTCCAGATCCAGTTTCAGCGCCCCAGCGATAATCAAGGGAGGTGTTATGATCGCCACGAAAATAGCCAGCAGATGCTGGATGGCGGCAAAAAGCGTCTCTTTCAAAGGCGGACGGTCATCGATCCCGTAAATCAAATCCGTATTCATCCTGTCTCTTATAGTTTCAAGTCTAATAAGGTCTCCCCTTTTGCGTTCAACACTCGTACACTCATCTCGTCTCCTTTCTTCCGCAATACCATCACCGTAGCCGAATCGAGCTTATAACCCCCGCCTACGATCACCGGGAAGTTGTTTCCCAACGAGCCTTTCGGGTGGAAGGCGTATTGATGCGTATGGGCGGATATATTCACGTTGAAAGGGGCTTTCGCCAACAGGCTTCCCCAAAGCTCCGGACAAGGCTCATAGGCATCCCCGTTTCCGTAGATAGGGATATGGTTCAATAAAACCCGCTTCGAGGCTTGCTTAAACTCCTTGCCGCTCAATTCTTTCGAGAGGAAATTCACTTGATCTTTCCGGAGACCGGTGAAATCGTTCAGGCCATAATACACCCATGTGCTATCCGGTTTATCCTCGCCGCAATCCAGCATGACGAAACGGGTATCTCCCCAGTTGAACGCCCCATATGTCTTATCGCCCACATAGTCAAACAAGGCACGCAGGCCGATCGAGTAAGCGTTGCGTATCTCGTGGTTGCCTCTTAGGAAGAAAGCGGGTACATGACTGGCGCCCACCTTCCCGCATAAATAAGCCAAATGATACAAAGCTTCTTTCTCATTGGCGGGATCGTCTATACAATCCCCGTTAAATACCACGAAATCATAAGGGATATCACGCACTTGCCCGTATAAGGCGTCTAGGGTCGGGATATGCTTATGTAGGTCATTAAAGATCAAGGCCGTGAAATCCTTTTGGGATGCGGAAGGGAGCGTGAAGGTGTAGAACGGGGATACCGCCGTCTCGCCAAACTCTTTCTTATAGGCTTGGTAAAGCATGATTTCCTGCGAGCATACCCGGTAGTAATAGGTTTGCCCCGGTCGTAGGTCCGTCAGCCGAATCTTATTATGCAAGCCGTTGCATATCACTTGACCGTCCACGATGGTGCGAGCCTTCTTCAAATTCAGCGTGTCCGTACCGTATTCTACCCAACTATACGTAGGGACACGGGTCTGCCACATCACCGTTATGCCGCCCTCCGTAGGATTTTGCAGATAGGGCGCCGCATAAAAGATCTCTTCCGGCCTGGCCTTCAAGCGAACCTCCGTTACGACCGGGCGATGATCCGATGCCACCGCCTCTTCGGGAACCCATGCGGACAAACGGGTAAAGGGCTGTCCATTCTTTACATAACCCGCAATATAGTCCAAACAACTATCCGGCGTGGAAGCCGGGAAGGTAGCCTGTTTAGGATTGCTCAACAGTAGAAAATCCTTGCTGATTTCCGTGATAAAGGGGGAATGCGCCGTAGCGTTCCAATCCCCGGCGATAAACAGGGGTTTATGCGCGGAAGCGGCTTCCCGCCGAAGGATCGGCAAGGAGAGCATCCGGTCTTCCGGCGTCAAGGAAAGGTGCGTGCAGCAGAAGATATATCTCTCAAACTCGACCCATAGCAAGACCCGTTCCTCCTCCCGTCCGGGAAGGGCGATATAGCGGTAGCTCACCGGCTTCTCCTTGCTCAGCATACCTACTCCGTATTTACCGCCATCGAAGTCGATGGCCGGGGCGTAGGTAGGGAACATCAGGGTGCGTTCTCCCAGTGTCCGGAGCACGTCGATCCCGCCGCTTCTTCCGGTCACGCTATCTACCTCCTGTACGGCGACTACATCGGGGGCTACCTTACGTATAGCCTCCGCTATACGCTCGAGGTCCGTCACCTCATCCATGCCCCTTCCGTTGCGGATATTATAGCTCATGATACGCAACGTATTCCGCTCGGCATCGCCGCTTTGCTGTGCCAATGCCTTATTTATGGGCAAGCATCCGATCAGGACGATCGCCCAAATAAACCATTTCCTCATAGGATTCGATCTAATGTTTATATTCATTTTATATCTATACCTTAACCGAATATCTCTTTCAATGACTGCTCGAACTCAGCGATATCCTCGCCGGAAGTATCCCAAGAGGTAACGAGACGGGCCTCGTTGATCTCCTCGTTCCACATATAGAAGAAATATTTATCTTGCAACTTCCTCAACGCCTCGGCAGGGATCGTGAAGAAGAGCTGGTTGGACTCAATCTTCTGCGTAAAATGAATCTCCGGGTACTGTCGTAGCACGTCCGCTAGCTTGGCGGCGCTGATATTCGCTTTCATGGCGTTCTCCAACCAGAGGTTATTTTCCAGATAAGGGATGAACTGGGCGGAGAGATAACGTAGCTTCGAGGCTAGCTGAGCGGATTGCTTCCGGTAAAATCGCAGGTTCTCCGTGATCTCCGGGCGGAACGAGACCACGGCCTCTCCCATCATCATACCGTTTTTCGTGCCTCCGAAGCTCAAGATATCCACGCCTGCGTCTACGGTCACTTGGCGCATCGTGCAATTCAGGTAAGCGCAGGCGTTCGCCAAGCGTGCTCCGTCCATATGCAGATACATATCGTACGAATGTAAGAGATCGGCGATCGCTTTCACTTCCTCTATCGTATAGATCGTACCTAATTCCGATACTTGGGAGATATAAACGGCCTTGGGTTGCGAATGGTGGCAAACCCCGAAGTTCTTCAGATGGGGACGGATCAATTCCGGTGTCAGCTTACCGTCCGTCGTAGGGATCGTGACGATGGCGCAACCGGTCATCCGTGCGGGAGCACCACATTCGTCTACGTTGATATGGGCGGTCTCGGCGCACAGGATGCTATTAAACGGACGGGTCACGGCTTGCAGGGCCACGGAGTTCGCCCCCGTCCCGTTAAACACGAAAAAAGGAGAAGCATCCTTGCCGAACACTTCTTGTATCTTACTCGTAGCGGCCTCTGTCCAAGGATCATCACCATATCCAACCGCATGATTATCATTTGCCTTGATGATCGCATCCATTACCCGGGGATGCACGCCGGAATTGTTGTCACTAGCGAAACTTCTCATCTTCAAATCTGATTTTTCGCCAAAAGTACGGATTTAAGATGAGAATGAGGATAAATCAACAGTATGATTTATTACAAATTTTTTATCCACTTCTTTCCGGCTCTCGTTTCCGTATAAATCCAGAAAGCAACCACTATAGTCGTTATAATACCAAAACCTACTAATGCTACCATGAATATTATTTTAATATATTATTACCTATCCTAGCAAACAAAATCGTAAGTACTATGCCAAACAAAGACAACAACATCAAGAAATAGTTATTGTAAAGTTCCTCTTTAGTCAACGTTATAAGAAGTCCTAATACCAATATGGTAAAAGATACTTGTGCCAAATTAAAAAAGAATACAGCAAGCTTATCTTTCCTTGCCTTATCTTTCTCCTTCGTTTCCTTTTTCTTCTCCTGTGTTTCGTTCCAGTTTCCCATAGTAAGATTTGTTTGTCAAGGCAAAGATAAATAGAATAATCCATACCGCACGTTATTTTACCTGAAATTGTTCCGTTGCGTAGAGGGCCTCGCCGGTTTGGGTCAGGCCTTCGATGGTGATGGTGAAATCACCGGTCATGTCGGAGGTGGTAAAGGGGATGGATATAGAGGACTCGCCGGCTGTCCGGATATCGGGTCGCCAAAGTAAGGTATGGCGGAAATCCGGAACGGGGGATCGCTTCTCGGCCTCTGTCCGGTAAGCGGGCATATAGAAGATGCGCTGGGCTTGCGTGCCCTCATAATCAAAGAACTGGGTGGAGTTATCGACTACCAGACCCGGGTAATTATGCTCGTAAGAGGAGAAGGAGGCTATACCGTCGAATATCTGCTCACCGAATACGTACTTACCTTTATACACATCGATCTTCCGGATTTTTAGGGGATCGTACTTAAAAATGACCTCATGATCGACGATGGGGATACCATCCAATAAAACCAATGAGTTACCGATCGTATACCCGATCCGCTCCTCGGTCAAGACAGCCAACCGGCGAACCCCATCCATCTTACGGAAACGAAGGCCGGGGATAAACTCGATCACGACTTCCTCCATCGTCGTGAAACGGGTGTACTCATCCAAAAGATAACTCCAATCCGGTTGCCACTGGAACCAAGGCTTCTCCGCTTTTTCCCGAACCAAGGAATCAGACCGGTAAGCATGCAACACCTGTAGCCCCACGCTCCGCTTCACCAACTCATCTTGCCAAGCGGGATTCAATCTCAAGGCGGGAAGCTCCTTCTCCGGATGCGTAGCGTAAGGAGATTCGATGTCCACCCGGTAGCGAGAGGAGGAAGGGGATAAAGCCACCGTCACGATCTCGTGCGTCCCGGATATATGTTTCGTAAAGAAAGTCACCTCCCCGGCAGCGCCCAGTTGCCCCCCGAAAAGGCGGATCTCCCCCCCGGAAAAGCCCAATAAAGGCCTCACCGCCTCCTTAGACGAAGGTTCGCCCGTAGACAGATCGATCACTTTCCCCGTCAGGATCGGCCCCTCGTATTCCGCCAAGAATTTACGATCGGCAGGCGATGATCCCGTAGTAGGCATGCTTTGTTTCCAATCAACGATACCGCTCCGGGCGGAAGGTTTATACAAGTCGATCCCGGTGATAGAGACCGATAGGGTCTGTAGATCCGGGGGCAGGCCGTTTATCCGGATCTCCCCCCCTGAACGGGTATCATAGGTCATACGGTCCGGCGATACGGAAACCGGGCCCTCTCGCCTCGTAAAAGAGTAAGCGGGCAATAAAGTATCCGTCAGCAGGGCCTCATTCGTCACGAAGGTGTTCACCACCGTCAGCGGCTTCTCAAAGAAGACCTCCTCCCCCTCGTTCCGCATATAACGGGTATAGGCAACCAGCCGGTAGTTTCCGGTCGGCAAGGTAGAAGGCAATTGCAGGCAACCATTCCCTACCCCCTTCTCCAGCACGAGTCGGGCTTGCACGACCGCCGAGGCGCTATCCAGAAGCTCCACATACCCGACCTTGCTCACGTCGGACAACCGTTGGTCCAAATCCGTGGCAATGAATTTCATCCATACAAGCTCGCCCGACAGATAAAATTGCTTATCCGTTTGCAGGTAAACCCGCTCTCGCAATTCCCCTGCGAGAACCGTTTGCCCCGCCCATAAGAGGCAGAGGAGCGACAAGAACCATTGTTTTATCATAGACTTCTCCATAGCAACTAAATTATAAATGACTGGTAGGCCACCAAGAGGGCTTCTGTTTCGAACCAAAACGGCCGCAATCCATACAACGTTTCAGCGCATACGTATTACTCGCCGCATTCATCGGATTATAGGAAACATATCCGTAATCCGGATTATTATCATATTCCGATCCCTGTACGATCGTGCTTGCGCAGCCCGTAACCTCGGCCTCATATACCTTCTCTATCTCCGGAAAGAAACGCTTGAGGCGAGTCACTGTCGCTACTTCCACGAAACCGATCACCGGAACCTCCGGGTTCGTCACGCAGCGGATATTCCCTTTCATCTCGGAAGGAATAGGGGCAAACAAGCTACCAGACTCCTCTATGTTCTTCTGCAAATTAAAATAGTAGTCGTAAGCCTCCCGGTGCAACGCATATTGTTCCACCTCCGCATGATACAACATCGAGAAACGGCGATCGCTGGGATGATACGAGGCGATACTTTTGTTAGCGATCACGTTCTGCGTCAGCCTATCGGAACTGCCTAGGGAGATCACCTTCGAGCTGTCCTTCCCCCAGCAATAATACCAATTATTCGATGTAAGTAAATCATATATTACGACCGTATTACCCATTTTCTCGGCAGCCATGAAGATCTCCGCCTTCACCTCCCAATTCTCCTTATACATCCAGCGGAAATAAGAGGATCGATCCGGGGCATTATGCGTAGACACACAGAGACGGACCTCCTCTCCCGGCCCCTTCTTCAGCAAGGAGAGAGAGTCGATCGGAGGCGTTATCTCCGGTCCCAGATAGTCCGACTCATACTCCAGCCCATCCAGCGAGATATGTAGCCGGTACCGGCTACCCGGGTCCAGCTCTCCCATATCCACCTTATACTCTCCCTTCCCGGAAGAATTAGCGCAAGTGAAAACAGCTCCATCCTCACGCTCCACCACCACCTTGGCGTTATTCACGAACTCATCCTCCGTGAAATCGTCGGTCAGGCCCACGCTTCTCCGGAGCTTTATCGTAGTCTCGCCATTCGTGATGATACCATCCACGACCAACAAATCCCGTACCTGCTCCAAGCCCTTCGGCTCGTAATCCGTGACACAGGCGGACAATAACAACAGCAAAGCCCCCAGCCACCAATGAAAGCCTTTTATAGAATCTTTTATCTTCGCTTCTTTCCTCATCTCAACTCCCCCCTAAAATTTAATATTATAAGAGACAAACGGGATAGGCACCCCGAATATCGCCATCTTATATCCCTTTAATTTCCCGTTCTCCGATATATAATACACCGAGTAGGCGTTCTTTCGCCCCGTCAGGTTATAGACTCCGAAAGAGATCGTGCTATGCGTGAGCAACGTCAGGTGGTGGCTCGGCTCGATGTTGAACGAGGCGTCCATCCGGAAAAAGTCCGGGATGCGGTATTGATTACGGTCCGAATAGTAGACAAACTCCCCGCCCCCGTAATGATATTTGGAGACCGGCAAGGTGATCGGTCGTCCCGTGCTATAGTCGCAATTCAGCGAGAAGCTGAAACGATGCGTGAACTTATAGTTACCCACGAACTTCAAGTCGTGCGGCTTATCGAAATCGGCGGCGTACCAATCCCCATTGTTCACGGGAGTGACGATCATCGGGTCGTTCTGCCGCAGTTGCGTGCGAGAGTAGGTATAGCTTACCCAGCCGTTCAACTTCCCTTGCGTTTTCTTCACCATCAGCTCCACGCCATAGGCACGCCCCTCGGTCCTCAGCACGTCCGTCTCGATGTGGTGGTTCATCAGCAGCTCGGCGCCGTTCCGGTAATCTAGGTAATCCTTCATCGTCTTGTAATATCCCTCCAAGGAGACCTCGATCGTATTGTTCAAGAAATTCCGGTATAGCCCGGCGGCCACTTGCATACCCGTCTGCGGCTTGATGTTAGCGTCGCTCAACTTCCACGTATCCGTGGGCGACATGATCGTCGTATTGGATAGCTTATGGATATTCTGGCGCATCGTATTAAAGCCGGCCTTCACAGAGAAGTCCTCGGTAAAGGCATAACGGGCGGACACCCGGAACTCCGGCCCGTGGTAAGTCTTGAACGCCCCGGTCTTATCCACCGTACCCGTCACGGTAGCCAAGGAAGGCAGTTGGTCGTCGGCATAGAGATTATAGGTACGGGGCCCCAATACGTTAAACATGGAATAACGGACCCCCACGTTCAAGGAGAGTTGGGAGGTGATATCCCAACGATCGCCCACATAGATAGCGGACTCCACCGCTTTCTCCTTCTCCATCCGGTCCTCCTTCACCAACGACTCCCCTCCATAGGGAAGGTATTTCCCCGGCTCCAAGTCGTAAAACAGCGAGCTGGCACCGAAATCCAGCGTATGCTTATCGCTTAGGTAATGCGTGAAGTCCATCTTCCCGTACATCTGGTCGATACGGAAAGCGAGGGAATAAGCATTCACCGGGTTATCCGTATTACGGGTATTGTAGCCATAATGGTCGTAGCCGGCGGTGAAGACCCCCGTGAAACGATCCGAGAAGATATGCCTCCATTTCACCGAGGCGTTGGCGTTCTCGTAGGCATACCGCTCATCCACGTTAAAGCGGAAACGGTCGTGGCTATAGTAGCCATTCAGATAGAGGTTGTTCCGCTCGTCGAACTTATGGTTAATCGTGGCGTTCAGGTCGTAAAAACCGGCGTTGCCATCCTTATAGCCGCTCTTCTCGGGGAGTTTCTTCAAGATCCAGTCCGAGTAAGTGGTACGTCCACCCACGATAAAGGAGGTCTTCTCGGAGAAGAGAGGCCCCTCCAAGGTAAGGCGGCTGGTCAGCAAGCCGATGCTCGCCGATCCCTTGAACTCCTTCTTGTTACCCTCCCGGCTGTTGATGTCGAGTACCGAGGAGATACGTCCGCCATACTTAGCGGGGATGCTGCTCTTGTACAGCTCCATGTCCTTCACCACGTCGGGGTTGAAGACGGAGAAGAAGCCGAATAGGTGGGTCGGGTTATAGACCGTCCCGTCGTTGAAGAGGATCAAGTTCTGGTCCGTCGCCCCGCCCCTCACGTTAAAGCCGCTAGAGGCCTCGCCCACCGCCTTCACGCCGGGGAGCGACATGACTACCTTCATGATATCCACCTCCCCAAACGCCATCGGGATATTCTTTATATCCTTCACCTTCAGGCGTTCCACGCCCATCGTCGTATTCCGCACGTTGGCGATCTTCTCGGAGGAGATCGTGACCTCCTTCAAGGTGTAGACCTGTTCCTCCAGCTCTATATCCAGCTTGCCGTCGGAATGGAGCATGATCTGCCGCCGGGTATCCTTCATGCCCATGCCTTGTATGTACAGCTCGTGTCGTCCGGGAGGGAGGCGCAGCGTATAATAGCCGTAAGCGTCGGTAGTAGCCCCGATCATCGGGTCCTTCACGAATACGGCCACGCCCACCATCGGCTCACCGGTCTTGAAATCGCTGATATTGCCGGTCACCGTGACCCGGTCCGCCGCCTTGCCCGAGGCGTCGCCGATCTCGTAGACCTTGTTCTCCGAGGTAGCCTTCTGCTGCTTCCGGCCCGCCATCAGGGAGATACCGGAGCCTTCCTCGTCGCCATCGCCCTCTCTCCGCTTCTCCCGCAGGAAGAAGTTCTCGGGCAGGGAGGTCATCAAGGTGTTATCTCTCAATACAAAGAAGGCGCCGCCATACGAGGATACTTGGAAGGAAGTCCCCTCCAACGCATGCCGCAACGCCACCAAGGGCTCTTCCTTCTCACTGTGTACGCTAACGACCATGGAGTCCGTCTCCAAGGGTTGCCGGTAGACGGGCTGTCCGGTCTGCCGCTCGATAGCGTCGAACACGACATTTAAGGTTACTTGCCGGAAATCCAGATCGACCGTCCGCTGCGCCCTCGCCGTCCAGCCGGACAGCAGGCACATTACCATACCGATATATAGGCTCTTTCTCATGGGATCTCGTTTAACTGTTCATACTGTCTCACCACGGCTACGATGGCTTCCTCGGGAGCGTGCTTGAAATCCAGCTTTCGCCGCTTGATATACCGGGCCAGCTCTTTTTTCTTGGACTTGAGGACCTTCAACACGGAGCCTTTGCTCCTCACGGTATAGTAAACACCCTCCTTCCGGATATAATATTTTACGGACTGATCGAAGGATTCATCGACCTGCATATCTTTTACCGTCTTAGATAATATACAAGACCATTTCCCCAGCACAGTACACTTCCCCTCATGCAACCGTAGGTAATAACCTTCCGGCAAGTTGCCCGACCGCTCGTCCGGATACCTGTAGAAGATATCGTACCCATGAAACTCAGCGTAGTCTACCCGATCGCTCGGCAAGACGATATTATAGCGATTGTCCGGAGAGAGCAGTAATAACTCATTCTTGTACAGGTCTAAGCGCATTTTCACGTCCTTGTAGAGAATGCCTTCGAAGCTAAGATCCCCGGGTACGTATTTCTCGCTCTTCAAATAGGGGTGATTTCTTATCGAGGTGGGATATTTTAATTGCTCCTTCCCATGGTAGATCACGGATTGGCCGGCGGCGGAAGAGACATAGTCATCCACCGCATCTTGTGCCCTAGCCGTAGCGATAGCCAACGCGCATACGCATAAAAGCCCCAGAAGCTTTCTCATAAGATACAGATTTAAAGTTTCATGCCAAATATAGGCATTCAATCACAAGCCACCAAATCCCAGCCTTTAAATATCAGTGTTATCAGGCGAAGTTTCGTATTTCCCTTCGTCTCTCTCACTTTAGGATCTTCGGCATAACGTTTCAATTGCCCGGCAGCCTCAGTCCTCAGCGATTCTATCTCCGGGGCGGAGGCGTCACGACGGGCATATTTTACCTCTACGATATAACTATAGACGATTTCCGGTTGATGCAACAAATCGGGCATCATGTAGAAGTCCGCATATCCCTTATTCGCCTCATACTCCGGATGAATTATATAAGTACGGGTCAAGCCCAAGTAAGCCAACAAAAAGCCCTTTACGTGCGCCTCACCCTCGATAAACTCACGGATAGAGCTTTGTCGCTTCAATTCAGAGGCGAAGTACTCAAAAACAGGTTTCCAGTTTCCCTCGTAGGCCATGCTAGCCACGAGCATCCCCAGCCGATCCATCTCGAGGGAAAATAAATCGGCGCTCCGGTAAGCCTCCACTAAATAGGAGTACAACTGCTCACGAACCGTCAAGTTAGGGATCGCCAATAGGGTACTCCCCCATTTAGTACCCCGTATGGTAAGCAGCCCGAAATAATAGAGCAGGCTCTTAAAATTATCCGGTTTTGCCAGATCCTCGGCGGGGAAAGCCGTCTTGATGGTACCTATGGTCTCGCCATTCGTCACGATGTCTTGGATGATAGAGGCGTTCATACCCATTTTCTTGTCCAAGCGAATCAAATGACGGAGCTTATTATAATCCGTACGGATGTTGTTATCGATCATGTTCTCCGGAACTTTTTTCAACGGAAGATAATGATTCAGGAAATACAGCACCATATCCGAGTTATACATCGGCTCGTGGAGCGAATCTCTCGAGAAACAGTAATTATCGTACCATGGCTTCATCACGCCGATCACCTCATCTACCTCTCCGGCCAGCATATCCACGTCTTTATAATAAGACAACATATCACGTACCTCCCGCTCGCTAAACCCGATAATCCCGTTAAACCGGGGATCGGTGCTCATATTGGCACCGATATTGAATCCACTTGTCACGTCATCCATGGTGACCGGAGAGACTCCCGTGATGAACATACGCTTGATCGGTCCGTTTCCCGTGGCACCTTCTTTCAGCTTATTAAAGAAATAGCGGAAGAACCCCGTGCCATGTGTCAATTTACGGTAATGCTCATTCCCCACATTGGCGAGTATGGCGTTCGTGAAATTATCATACTCATCGATGAACAGGTAGATCGGAAGATCCAGTAACGTAGCCTGCCCGATCAGGTAGTTCAATTTCTCGTCCGCGTTCTTGAGTCTTTTCAATTCACTGGCGAAACCGGGATTGAACATATGTCCGTAAAGCCCGGCGAAAAGATCGAAACGCATCGAGCAATTATCATTGAACGAGGCCAGCAATCGATCCGGGTCCGGATTCACGCCGGCGAAATTAAAATCGAGCACAAGGTATTTCCCTTGCTCCGCCGTAGGATGCGAACCGATATACAGCCCCTCGAAGATTTCCTTGAAACGATCCCGCCTATAGATATCATAATACCATCTAAGCATGTTGATAAACAAAGATTTTCCGAAACGCCTCGGGCGGATCAAGAAGAAGAAACGGGCCGTTTTCTCCAACACCTCTACATAACGAGTCTTGTCCACAAAATAATAATCCTCTTTACGAATCATCTCAAAATCCGTCACTCCGTAAGGAATCTTCTTTATTGCCATAGCGATCTTTGTTTTTATGAGTAATTACAAATATAGGCATATATATCCGGCAAAGCAACAACTTCCGAGGAATTATCACGCGGATAATGTACCTTTGCGACGTTTTTAACTTTAACAATTAATCATATATGAAAAAAAATCAGTTTCCGGGAAGCGGAAACAAGCGTGAGAAAGCTGCTGGATAGTTTGGAAAATGCCCAAAAGGCATGGGTGGACTTGAAAAAAGACGCGAAAGGGGCGCATAAGTTGTTTAAAGACTACCAGCCGGAGGAGGATCTGGTTAAACGGGAGAAGATCATCTACACGGGCTCCGTGAAAGACTTCGTGCGGCTGACGCTGCCCATCCTCGATGACCAACGTTTCCGGGTGAACGGGCAGACGAACCGGGAAGCCATGATACGGGCGCTGGACGAGGTGTTCGAGATACACCCCAACGGCTGCCCGGAGCCAAGGAGCTTCCGGAGCATCCTCTCGACGGCGCAGGAGGAATACGGGAAAGCGCATGAATAACAAGCTTCCCGTTTTTCACAACAAAAGTTAAAACTTGGGAGGCGTCCCAAAGCGCCTCCCTACCTTAGCGGCATCAAGCCAGAGACACTGGCTCTTTTTTTATCACTTAAAAATATAGTATGATAAACACGTCATTATTCGCCCTTTTCGGACGATACAAGGGAGACGCCTCGCTAGCGGGCGTACTGGAAAACATCCAAAGAGGAACGTACAAGCAGTTCATCGACGAGACGCGGGAGGCGCTAGCGTCGGGCGATAAGGAACTGGCCGCCAAACTAAAGAAAAAACTGCCCGCTTTCACCCCACAGGCCACCTACTCCGGGAAACGCCTCGACCCTCACATCACCCGCTATAACCAATTGGTGGTACTCGACATCGACCACGTAGGGGAACGGGAGCTGGAGCGTATCACCCCGCTCGCCACGGAAGCGCCCTACACCGTGGCGTATTTCCGCAGTCCCAGCGGCGACGGGGCGAAACTCATCGCCTACGCCGCCACGGACGAGACCGCCACGCCGGGTAATCACCGGAGGGTCTACGAGGCCATGAGCCGTTGGTACGCCGCCCGGCTCGGCGTGGAGCTGGATACCTCGGGCAGCGACATCGGGCGGCTTTGCTTCGTATCGGACGATCCCGCCCTATACCTCTCGCCTGCCTACCGCCCTTGGCTGGAGGGTACCGGCGAGCTACCGGAGGGCCTCGCCCCGCTACCCCTTACTTGGAAGGAGGAGGTTAGCGAGACGGCTCCCGGGGCGAAGGAAAGGAAGGTGGCCTCGCCACTGGAGAGGGTTTCCCGCAGATGATGGTGGACTGCCTCTTGATCGTCATCGACGAGATGTCCGGCCAGAGCTACGCCGATCTGAACCGCCTCAAGGCGCTCACCTCCACAGGGGTCATCTACCTGCGCCGCCCGTACGGACACTATGCCGAGACGCAGATACGCCACGCCTCCTTCGCCGCCACGGTGAACGACTTGCAATCGCTGCCGGACGATAGCGAGTCTCGCCGCTTCCTCTGCTTCGAGGCCACACGGATCGATTACCAGTCGCCCGTGCGACACGCCGACATCTACGCCCAAGCCCTCGCCCTCTTCCGCCGGGGCGAGAAATACTGGTTCTCCGGCGAAGACATCCGGAAGATCAACGAGAACAACGAGACCTTCCGCCAGCGAAGCCCCGAGGAGGAATTGTTCTTCACCTATTTCCGCAAACCGGAGCGTTTTGACACGCCACAGTATCTTACGGCGAGCGATATTATGACGAAACTAAGTGTATTTACACGTATCACGCCGACACGTTCCAATATAGTTACGTTGAGCAAGGTGCTGAAAAAACACGGTTTTAAGCTCACGAAAACTAGAGGAAAACTACTGTTTGAGGTCGCCGAGATCACCTCGGAACAGGTAAAAGCCAATTTTTTGCGCCCTAGGCAAGAGGAAGAGGATAGAGCCCAAAAGGAGAATGATATCTTTAAGGGTCAAGAAGATAAGCCGGAATAAAAACTGACTTTCTAAAATGAGCAGGGCGCAAAAGGCGCAAAAAACAGTGTCTGGAAAAACATTTTACAAAAAGATAAATATATATCACACTATAGCAGTGTGATGAAAAAATATATTTACAAGAAAAGTTTTATATAGGCACGTAAAGATGCGCCTTTTGCGCCCTAACCCCGGCACCGATATTCGTCGGGATTAAGAAACATGACCGGAAAACCAATGAGATACGGATGCTAAGTCAATGGAATCCGTCTTGCGTTCCATTGACTTAGCGCCCCTATTCCACCCGGATACCATCCGGCTCTCACGGCTCGCCGAGCGACTCGATGATGGCCCGCACCATGGCGGGCGAATAGACCCGCTCGCCCTCGTGATAACCCAGCGAGAGGAGGCGACCGGGCAGGCCGGGATAGATCGTTATCCAATGTTGCAGCTTGCGGTGGGCCGAGCGGGGATGCAGGTCGGGCAGGTAGACCTCGGCCAGCTCCATCCGCCCGTATGCTCGTATCTTGAATGTCGTTTCCATATCCTAAAGATAGTGAATCTCCGGCATATATCCATCATGGATCAACCATTATTTCTCGGTAAATTCTTCATCATTTTATCGAAATCACTCTCCAACTGCTGCATTTCCCTTTTTCGATAGATATTGAATTCTTTCTCAGCTTTTTCAACAGCCTGCCTATGAGATACCGAACCTTTCCCTTCGAGTAGTTTGCGCTGAAGCATTATTATTTGATTATCAAGTGCTTTTATCCAATCAGACATCCTCATTTCCCGCATTTCAAGTGCTTGAAATTCCGCAAAGTCAAGAAACTGGGATACAAGGAGATTCAACCGTTTCAATTCGTTTTCGGAAAGATAGTTCTTGGCTATTTTAACATCATCCCGGGTTATATAATTCCCTTTGAAATTTGTCATACCAACCATCGGTTTATCGCTATCTACTCGTTCATAGATTATTTCGGCAGCAGTATGTTCATGAACCGCATAATGAAGCTTGTTCTGAACGGTGGCAAAAAACTCCCGTGTCATATCCGCACGAGGGTCATAATCAATGGAAGTGGCATAAATATCCGTTACCTGTTGGTAAAAATTACGTTCGGAAGCCCGGATATCACGGATACGTTGCAATAATTCCCTAAAATAGCGATTTCCTCCTTGCTTCAACCGTTCATCATCCATCGTGAAGCCTTTTTGGATATATTCGTGCAATCGTTCTGTCGCCCACCGCCTGAACCGTGTGGCCACCTGCGACTGTACCCTGTATCCCAACGCAATAATCACATCAAGATTGTAATGGTCTATATTACGTTGTACTTGTCGTTGCCCTTCTTTGCGAACTAACAAGAATTTCTTGTGAGTTGCCTCGCTATCCGATAATTCATTGTCTGAAAATATATTCTGGATATGTGAGGCTATATTTTGCTGGGTCGTATCATAGATCTCCGCCAACTGTTGCTGGGATAACCATACATCATCGTTAGCAAAGCGGGCATTGACTTTCGTCACCCCGTTTTCGTCTTGGTATATCACTATGTTGTTTATGTTCTGTTCCATATTTTCCTAATCATAGAAGTTCTTCCCACAATGCGAAGATAAACTATTTCAATACAAAAAGTGAGTGTCTTCAAAGAATTTCGCAAAGGCACTTCAATTTCTTCACTTATAATTCACCCGAAATCACCCTAAGTCACCCAAAGCGACAAAGCCCCCACGCCCTGCCGTATCTTTGTATCAACATTAAAAAACAACACATTATGATCCGCTACAAGAAGTATCAAAACAAGAACGAGAAGAACGTGACAACCTTCAACAAGTGGTACGCCCGTGCCGTATGCGAGGAGACGGTAGACATCGCCGCCTTGGCCGAGCACATGTCCACCCACAACACCCCCTTCTCCACCGGCGCCATCCACGGTATGCTGAAGGACATGGTGAATTGTATCAAGGAGCTGCTGATGGACGGCAAGAACGTGAAGATAGACGACCTCGGCATCTTCAGCGTGGGCATCCGCTCGAAGGGGGCCGTCACGCCGGAGGATTTCTCCACGCAAGGCAATATCATCGGCGTACGCCTCCGTGCCCGTGCCACGGGCAATCTCTCCAGCGCCTCGCTCAAGCTGACGGCCAAGCTCCGTGAGTACACCGAGTACTCGAACGGAGAGGTGACCCCGGGAGGTGGCGGGGGCGATTCCGAGAGCCCGGACGAGATTTAGGGAATTGAAAATTGAGAATTGAGAATTGAAAATTGAAAATTAAGTGGTATGGAGATTTCTGTTTTTATACGTGAATACGCTCCGCTGGCTGGGGAGGCCGGGCGGGCGTTCCGGATCGATCCGGTGGTGATCTTGGCGCAGGCGGCCATCGAGACGGGTTGGGGCGAGAGTACGCTCTGCCGGGAGTATCATAACTTTTTCGGCATCACGGCCTACGGGCTGCCCAACGTATGGTGGACCGGCCGGTGGACGGAGCTGTCGCCCCGCTCGCTACGTTTCCGGATCTACCCGGACGATAAGTGCTCGTTCATGGATTACTGCCGCCTGCTTCGCTCGGCCTATCCCCGGGCGGCCGACATGAGCGCCAACCCTACGGCCTTCGCCAAGGAGATCGCCTACAGCCCCTACATCAGCGAGGTGAACGGCGACAACCGGGAAGCCTATCGTAAGCTGATCGTCCAGCTTTGCCGAAAAGTCAGCTCGCAACTATCAATCGTTAATCAAAAGGGCGGGCAGATGCCGTCCCTATCATCAACTGTCAACTAAAATGAAATACCTTGAACTCATCCTCCGTTGCCTCACGGCGCTCCTCCGGGTCATCTTCCCGCAGCATCCCCCTGTTCCCGAAACGACAGACGCTACCGGCGCTGCTCCTTCTCCTGCTAGCCCTCCTCTCCCTCCTCATGCGGGAGACGGAGGTGACGCTAGCGGCGATCGGCGCCTCGCTGACGCTCTTCCGCCACGACGGCACCCCTCCTCCCCACCGTTCCCCGGGGCGGACTGGCTGGGTATCTCCGGCTACACCCTCCTTATAGCGGGGTGCGCAGGGTGCCTCTTGAAGTACTGGGGTTATTAGGGGAAATACCGGATGCAGACGACGCAGGGTAACGCAGACTTGTTGATAGTAAACGACATCTGCGTTACTCTGCGTCATCTGGGTCCGGTAAATACGGACTTTTATACCTAATCCCAAGCATATATCCTCCATTTTCCGGAGTAATCAAGATAGATGATCCCGGCATCTTCAACGTGAGCATCCGTTCTGTAGCCCGCCGTGTCGAACGTGAACTAGCCCTCATTTCCCGCCACGGATACGTTCCATGATATCCTGAAACGATGATAAAAAATATATCCACCTCAATAATCAATAATGATCCGTAGGCCACCAAGAAGGTCTATCCTTTGTACCTCTACCACCATTTGTACAATCCACGCATCTATACTCGGAGTACGCCACATCTAAACTTAAAATATTAAACCCACTCGCATAAGCCTCAGAAAGATTTTTAAACGTAGAAGCCGGAATAACAGAACAACTAGATGCTTGCTGCTCATATAGTTCATCGCTAGTTGGCAGATATATTGACTGATGAGTGATCGTGGCGACATCCACATAGCCGATAACGGGCTGTTCCGGACAGGTAACGCATTTCACATTCCCTTTATATTCCGCAGGCAACGGGGCGAACAAGCTCCCCGTTTGGCTGATATTTTTCTGTAGATTAGAGAGATACTTATAAGCGTCTTTACTTACCAAGGCTTGATAGACATCTATATGATAAAGGTATGAGAGCTTATCATGATCGGGTTCGATCTCGATCAACTTATGTTGATAGATTAGATTCTCTGTCAACTTTTCCGTACTTCCTAATAATATGATTTTCGAGCTATCACTTCCCCAACAATAATATTGGTTATTAGAAGTCTTAAAGTCGAACATTACAATGCCTTTCCCCGGAATATACGCAGCGTTCGCCTTATACCGGGCATGAAATTCCCAATCTTCTTTATAGGTCCACCGGTAATAAGGAGATTGATCCAAAGGATCATGTGAGGATACGCAAATATATAAAGGTTCCCCTTCCCCTTTCTTCAGCCAAGAAATACTATCTATCTCCGGGGTGATCAGCGGAGATAAATATTCGGATTGATAAATATCATCTGCAATCATAATATTCAGACGATACTTAGAGGAAACATCCAATTCTCCTACATTTATTACATATTCTCCACTATCCCTTAATTGGCAATTAGAAATAACAATTCCTTTATCATTCTCCACGGATAGTTTAGCGTTATCCACATATTCCTTACCCGAAAACTTGTCAGACATAGCAATACTTCGACTTAACTTTATGATCGTTTCCCCACTAGTAATCGTCCCATCCACTACAAGCAGACCTTCAAGCTGATTCTCGTAATTAGGCTCATATTCGGAGACACAAGCTCCAATCAAAATACATATGCTTATAAATAAACCTAGATGTTTCATAAGTTTTCTTTTTTCCAGAATTAACACCTATAAATGATCCGTAGGCCACCAAGAAGGTTTATTCTTCGTACCTCGGCCATCATAAGTACAATCTACGCAGCGAAAGGGCGCATAGCGGTTAGGAACAGTTGGCGCCCCACTATAAATATAATAAGTATAACCATCCGGTGCCATTCCTGTTAAGATATTCTTCGCACAGTCATAAGAAGTCTCATAGAAATCTCTTAGCTCCGGCATAAAGCGTTTCATAATCGTTGTATTAGTTACATCCACATAGCCTAATACCCATTCCTTCGGATCGGATACGCAAACAATGTTACCCCTCACCTCGGTAGGTATAGGAGAAAAGATGCTTCCTGTTTGCTCTATATTTCTTTGTATATTCTTAAAATACTCATAAGCCTCTTTCCGTATGCGATTCTGCTGAACTTCTATATAATAAAGGATTTTCAACTTATCATGGTCTCGGGGGATCTCAATTAGCTCTTTCTTATATATAAGATTTTCCGTCAACTTATCCGTTGTCGCCAATAACATAACTTTTGAGCTATCCCTTCCCCAGCAATAATAGGTATTTTGTGACGTATGTCTTTCAAACATATAGAATTTATCATTCAAATATCCGGCGTTCGCAAACAGATCTGCGTTAAATTCCCATATTTCCCGATAATTCCATTTATAATAAGTAGGCTCAAGCTCATTATCATGTGTCGTGACACAAATATAGACAGGTTTTTCCGATGCTGGACTTTCAACAGATATACTATCAATGGCCGGAGTATCTAGAGGGGATAAATATTCAGATTTATATTCTTTATCATTCCAATTTATTGATAATCTATATTTATACGCAGGCTCTAACTTATCAACCTTTATAACATAAACACCTTCTTCGCTTACGCTAACAGGTTCAAAAGTAAATCCTTGGTCACATTCGATAAAGACGTTCGCATCGGTTATCGATTCTTCTTCACCAAAATCATCCAATATTTTTACGCTACGGCTTAATCGTATCTCTGTCGTGTCATTAGTAATCATGCCTTCAACCACCAATAACCCCTCTATTTGGTCTATAGAACTTGGCTCGTATTCAGATACACAAGCAAATATAAAAAAGCATATACTTATAAATAAACCGAGCCATTTCATAATTTTGTGTATTTATTGTTTACTATTACAGTCCACAATCTTCATTATAATCGATAAAGAATAAAAGGGATGAAAAGCAAAACGATTCTTTCCACCCCCTTTATAAAAAGGTTCTTGATCAATAAATAAAAGACTAAAGAGAATCTACAAAGTCTTTTTTATTGGATACTATACTTTACATTTATCGCTAGTAGCGTATGTGTCACAAACTATTACTACACAAATTAGGCAAATACTGTCTTAACACATCCGGTTCCTTTAAACAAAGTTCACCAAAAGGAGATGTTGTAACTACAGTAGCGGATCCATTTACAAAACGCACATATAATACACCGTCACAAGTCCTATCTCCTCGGTATTGAACAATACAATGAACCCTAATTCTCGTTAAAACTTTAGGATCATTACCCCATTTTATATCAATGGTTTGTCCCCATCCAATGAGAGTTCCCCCATCAACCTGCCAATTATACAAATAATTAGGGTCTACTATTGACGTTCTTGCAGTATAACTGTGTGTAGACCCTGCGACAACCTCATCTTCTCCTACAATATCCACAATCTGAGAGAAAGCTCCCATACAAAATAATTGTAGCACAAAAACAAATAATAACTTTTTCATGAGTTCATCAATTAGATCTAAAAACAAATAATACTATTATTTAGACATTCAAGTATAGGATATTCCATCAGTAAATACCCTATACTTTAGTAAAACAGAGATTTATTTCCTGCTATTAGGAAATATAGTTCGATACAAAGCTTTTTAATTAATTTTATTTCCAAGCATCCGGCTGAACCAAATAAGGCTTGCCGTTTTCGTCATTACCCATGGTCAAGACTTGATCATCAGGAACAGGAAGCATAGTCTTTGTTGGAGGAAGCGCAGTGGCTGCCGCAAACTTCGGAATATATTCCTTCTCATAATTAATATAAGCTTTCAATTCGGAAGACATGACATCACCACCCCAACGAACCAAGTCGAACCAACGTTCACCTTCCATCGCCAACTCAAGCTTACGTTCCATACGGATCGCCTTGATACAAACATCCTTGCTTGTGAAAGCCGCATGAGATGTAGGATATTGAGCGATTTTATAATTAGCCGCAGGTTTACCATCCGCAGTCTTAACTATATTCACATCCAAAGCCGCACGAGCACGCACCTTGTTCACTTGAGCCATAGCTTCCGACAATTGACCATCGTTTGCCAAACATTCGGCGTACAACAATATTAAATCACGTACGCTTAAATATTGAAGATTCATCGCAGAACCCGGAGCCCAGCCACCATATAAGTTCTTCATACCCGCAGCGTCTTCCGCTTTACTATAAACATGCTTTTTAGGCATGAAAATACCACCATTCACCGGATTACGAACCCACGCATCCGCTGGTAGTCCCCAATCTTTATACGGGATACCAAAACGACCTACCGCAAAATCCAAACGAGGGTCTACAGCGATCGAGTTGTCATTTATACCAATGGCTTCACCTTCACCACCTCTTTTCGACACGCTAGGCTTAGACCTATATTCATTATTCAAATAGGGCAAACCATTCTCATCCACTTGGAAAGAATTCACCAATTCATAAGACGGCTGATAGAAACCACAACATCCACCGGGACCGGAATCACCCGTATTATGCGGATAATTCAAACAGAAAGCTCCATTACCCATATTCTCATCCGCAGCAGAGAATTGTACGGCAAAAACGGATTCTTTTCCATTTTCGGTCAACGCATTGAAGTTATTATTCATATCATTTTCCAACCCATACGCCTCACCTTTACTTGTGACTCCGTTTTCTAACACATCCTTCAAGATCGGTTTAGCGGCGGCTAGATCACCCTTATGCATTAAGATCTTTGCTTTCAAAGCCTTTGCCGCCCATACGTTCGCACGGCCTACCTCAGCCTGAGCATCCGGCAAGTTAGCTATCGCATCATCGATATCAGCTAACACATTCTCATAAATGTTCTTGTCATTATGGACTTTCGGGTCATTTTCCGTATAGCTCTCATCTACCCAAGGTATATAAGGGCCAAACACACGGATACCCTCAAAATAAGCCAATGCCCGCAAGAACTTCAATTCGCCATAACGGCTCTTCCGATCCGAATCACTCATGCCCGGCATACCATCCGCACCTTTCCATGCTTGCAAACCTAAATTCACACGTTTAGCCATCACATAAACCCAAACCCATTTCTGAGTTATGTACCCGTTCGTAGACAACGTATTATACAACTCTATCTCGTTTACTACAGACTGGTCTCCGGGGTCGGATCCCTTATTGGCATCACCTCCATAAATTCCACCCCATACCCAGTTGAAAGGAGAAGCTTGGTAAGGATCATAACCATCTACAGGAGCAGCTAAACCAGCGTATGCACTAATCGTCAACAAATCTACACCTGTCGGATTTTCCAATGCCTCAGGAGTCAATGCACCTTGAGGTTCCTTTCCCAAGAAGTCGTCACCGCAGGAACCAAAGGACAGCGCAGCTACACAACCTAACGCTATAATATATTTATATTTCATAATGATTCTGTTTAATTAATTTAGAATTATATCCATTTCTTAGAAAGCGAAATTCACACCAAATAAGAAACGTCTTGTTGAAGGCCAACCACCCATATCAACACCTCTCTTCAAGTCGGCACCGACACCGTCGTCGTTCACGTCCTTCATTTCCGCATTTGTATACTCGGGATCCAAACCATCATATCCAGTAATGGTAAATAAGTTCTCCGCTTGCACATAAATACGTAAATTGGAGATCGTAGCTTTCTTCATCAATTCTTTCGGGAATGTATATCCAATCACCAAATTCTTCAATCTTAAGAAAGAAGCGTTCTCTACATAATAAGAACTGGAGTTAGTTCCCGAGTAAGTATCCCCATAATCCAAAACGGGCAAAACAGCCTTACTGTTATCGGCTCCCGGTTTCCAAGACAAATCTCTCATGCGAGAAGATTTATTACCTTCGAACAACCAGAAATCAGTAAAGTACTTCGTATTATTAAACAAATCATTACCGATTGTTGAATAGAAGAATGCTGTCAAATCCCAGTTTTTCCACGTTACGGTAGCGTTCAAGCCTGCGATCAAATCCGGATGAGGAGAGCCGATAAAGGTACGGTCGTTACCATCTAGCTTACCATTGCCATCCGTATCAGCGAATTTAAACTTACCGACCCAAGCCTTAGCGTCCTCCGCATTTTTAACATCTTGTCCCAGAGGAGGCAACGCAAGTACTTCATCTACGTTCTCATAGAAGCCATTTACCTTATAACCATAGAATTCAGAGATAGCATGTCCTTTTGTAGTACGGGTTACGTTACCGGAGATACGAGTACCACCTCCCCACATAGAAGCGTCATCAGCCTCAGAGATCTTAACAACCTCATTCTTATAATGAGATAGGTTTAATGAGAAATCCCATGACCAATCACCCTTGGAATCACGATAATTGAAGTTGAAGTCTACACCGGTATTCTTCATGTCACCAAAATTGATGTACGGCTTCGACGGCTCACCTGCTAAAGCTGAATACTGCGCAGAAATCAACATATCGGTCGTCTTCTTATAATACCACTCCAAACCGGCTCCAAACTTACCATTTAGGAAAGTTCCATCCAAACCGACATTGTACATCTGGGTAGCCTCCCATTTCGTATCCTCGTTACCATACTTATCCAAACGATAACCTACTACGGTCGAAGAATTCATCCCATTAATATCATAGTTCGTCTTTTTGGGGAACGTTCTATACTCATAGGCAAAATTCGTAATACGAGGTACCTCTGAATTACCCGTCATACCATAACCGAAACGAAGTTTCAAGTCATCCAACCAGTCTTTTGTATTCTCCATAAATGACTCCTCGGAGATACGCCAACCTGCAGAGATTGAAGGGAATACTCCATAACGATTATTTTCGGAGAAACGAGACACACCATCTCGGCGGACAATACCTGTCAACAAATATTTATTGTCGTAAGAATAATCCACACGTCCAAATATACCGAACAGAGCGAATTCACCTTTATAATTAGAGTTCGTAATACGTTGAGAATTATTCTCTCCCATGTTCAACTCCCATGTATCCGTATTATCCTCATACAAGTAATTATAACGTCGTCCTGTCATCTTACGTCCCAAACCGTCACGAATAGCCTCTGTACCTAACAATACGGTTAATTTATGAACGTCATTGAATGTCTTGTTATAGGTCAACGTATTTGTCCATACCCAACGATAGTTATATTCAGATACTTCCTCGAAGTTATTTTGTCCCATTGTCTCAGAGAACTCCGGATTTTTCTTATCCATACGATAAGAATAACCATTCGTATAATCCAGACCGAAATTCGTTCTGAAAGTTAATCCCTTGATAATATCGGCTTCTGCCCATAAGTTACCGAACACACGGTTATGTGTATAGTAATTATCCTTATTTCTCTTTTGATTGGCAACCGGATTCTGGAAGTTACCCGTTCCCGCAAATTTAGAACCGGCAAAATTACCCGCGATATCATAAACCGGCACATAAGGAGAAGCACGATATGTCCAAGAATATGGATTACTCTCAGCGCCACTAGAGTTCAAGCCGTTATCTTTCGTAAAAGCATAGGTCATATTCTCACCTACCCGCAACCAATCACGAACATTAAATGAAGTGTTCGCACGTACTTGATATCTCTGGTAGTAAGAATCAATAACCGTACCATCTTGCTTAAAGTAGTTCGCACTTAAGTTATATTGTCCTTTCTCTGTACCACCCGACACACCAACTTGATGGTTCTGGATGATAGCGACCCGGTCTACCTCATCCCACCAATTCGTGTCGGAGAACGGAGCGTATGTAGTACCCGGATAATTGTAATCACTAGGATCGATATTCTGAGAACCACCCGCACCTGCTTGAGTTAAATAGTTCGGAATGGAAGGGCGTACGCCGGTACCGAATTGCACATGTGATGGCAATTTATCAGAGCCCAACAATGCATAATTATTAGTTTTGGCATCCCATTCTAAGTTTAGACGATCTGTTGAATTCAAGACATCGTATCTCTTTCCGGTCTTCTGCATGCCGACATATCCATCATAAGTCAATTTCGGCTGGCCAGATCTTGTACCTTTCTTCGTAGTGATCAAGATTACACCGTTCGCAGCCTGCGCACCATAGATAGCGGCGGAGGAGGCATCCTTCAATACCTGCATACTCTCGATATCGTTCGGGTTCAAGGAGCTTAAATCTTGGTTACGTGTTGATACGCCATCAATTACGTACAATGGGCCATTGTCATTAACCGTATTGATACCACGAATACGAACCATAGACTGGGAACCGGGGGAACCTGACTGACCGATATATACACCGGCCGCCTTACCTTGCAACTGCTGAGTAGCGGAAGATCCGGAAGATGCCAAAAGGTCTTTCGTATCGACTACCGCTACGGAGCCTGTGATATCTTTCTTCTGCTGCGTACCGTAACCTACTACTACGACCTCATCAAGGTTTTGCGTATCTTCTTTCAATGTCACATTTACCACTTCTCCCGAAGCAGGAATTTGCTGAGATACATAACCAATGTAGGAAACGACTAAAATGGAGTTGGGCTCAACTTCCAAGGAATACTTACCGTCAAGGTCGGTAATCGTACCGTTTGTAGTACCTTTTACTACAACATTCACACCCAAAAGGGGTTCACCCTTTGCGTCAGTTACCGTACCGGTAACTTTCTTAGCTTGTTGGGAGATGGACACATTCGCGTTAGACGCGTGGATTGGAGGGGTTACACCCGCACCGACCATAAAGAAACAAAGTGCCAAACCCAGCCCGCTTTTAACAAAAGCCAACTGTTTGTTCATCATAACACAAAAATAGGTTAACATTAATATTTGTACCCACTCTTCGGATACCGGGACAAATATAAATTATTATTTTCATAAAAAACAATATTATGCATGTTTTTTTTACATTTTCTTATTTTTCCTAGACATATGCGCACGCAAACAAGCATTGAATATCTAAGAAGAGTTGTTCTTATTAACAAAAAGACAGCAGCACAAAAAGCGACAAAATGTCAAATAATATATTTAAAATACATCATCTATTCCTAATTTTTCCAAATCCATTTTACAGAATTATCAATATCTACCCCGAATAATGAGCTGACAGCCCCCTATAAAACAAAAGAGGACGCCGTTTTTCCGACATCCTCCTAAGCTCTTATCGCATTAGATCCATAAGCCTTACTGGCTGCCGGCTATCGATTTACTCACGATATTCGTTACGGCCTCTTGCATCTTCTCGATGACGCCGCTGTTTTCCATCCCGTATTCGGAGGCGATCGTCTCCAGATTCGGGGAACCGATCCAAACCTTGCCATCCGCATCTTCCCAAACGGAGATACGTAGCGGCAGCTCCAAAGAGATAGACGGATCTTGCTGCATCAATAAAGTCCCGACTTTCGGCGAGCCGAAGACGATCACCTTATTCGGAAGCAGCTTCATCCCTACCTCGCTAGCGTTTCGCCCATGATCGAACACGGCGAACACGGAACCTCCTTGAGACTTGATAATCTCCTCGATCCGCCGCATCGTCTCATCCACGCTAAACGGGCTTACCGCTTTATCCATCAAACGATTCTTTTTCTCCATGGCTGTAATTTTCTTTAGTTTTGTCAAGACAGGAGTCTTGACCGTCCGTACGCTCGACTTCCGGTCATTATTCAGCTGCTCATAAATAACTATTTTATTCTCTCCTTTGTTCAGCCATACGCCCGGTATGTAAAGCGTTTGCTGAGGGCCGGCGTACCAATAGCGACCGATATTGATGCCATTGATGAAAATAATGCCCTTTCCCCAATCCTCCATATCGATAAACGTATCGCCGGTATCGGACAGGTGGAAGGTTCCCTCGTAGAGAACCGGCTTATTCCCCAACGCCGCTACCTCGGGCGAGCCATTCTTATAGACATAAGGTTCGCCGGAGGCCAAAGCCGGCATCCGGTCCATCGGGAGCTTGTACATCTTCCAGTCCGATATCTCGCTGCCGTTAATCTTGACCGGGCTGATGATCCCCTTCATATTGCGGACGATCTCCTCGCCATAATTGATACGCCCCATGTTCTCCACCAAGATGTCCAAGGTAGCGTTGAACGGGATATCGATCTCCATCGCATATTGGTTGAAACAACGGTTTAACTCGCCGACACGCTCGCCATCCACGTAGATCGTAGCGTAATCACGCAAGCCCGGTATCTCCAGACGGCCTTTCAGGGGTTGGTTGAAATGGGTTGAGTACAAGACGTAGCCGTATCCTTGGTTCAATTGCTCGAACGTGAGGGGTGTCGGAGACGTTACCGGTTCCCCCTCTTTCGCCAAGGCCAACACATCGGCTACCTTCGTCAAGGAGATCGACGGGATCTCGATCAGCGGTATAGGGGCCGGAGCCTCGGGGACGTCATAGGTGACGTATTTCCGGATCACGTTGCGGATCGAGTCGAACTTCGGGGTTACCCAACCCGCCTCGCTGATCGGGGCGTCGTAGTCGTAGCTGGTCAAGTCCGGCTGGATATCATGCTTCTTGTCGTAATTGGCGCCACTGGTGAAGCCGAAATTCGTACCGCCATGAACCATATAGAAATTGAAAGAGACATCGTTTTGGAGGTACGTCTCCGTCTGCCTCGCTATGCCGGAATCGCTTATATCGGGGAATGGTTCCGCCCAGTGCATCAGCCAACCGGGATAAAACTCGGCTACCATATACGGGCCTACTCCCCCGTGATACTCGTTCACCACCTTTTTCAAGTTCTCCACGTTGCTCTCCCCGTTCGCCGTAGGCAACGCTCCCGGGGTGGAACCGCCCTCGAACAACCAGCTTCCGTCCGAGGTGAACAGAGGCACGTTGAAACCGGCGTCCGCCAATTGCCGCTTGATCTTTGCGTTGTAGCGGCGATGCTCCTCCAAGGGGATATCCTTACGTTGCGCCACGTAAGAGCCGAACTCGTTCTCGGCCTGCACCATGATGATAGGGCCGCCTTTCGATACCTGCAAGTCGCCGACCTGCTCGTAAAGCTTATCGATATAAAGCTTCGTGCGTTTCAAGAACTCCGGGTTATCCCGGCGGATCTCCATGCCCGGTATATTCTGCAACCACCACGGATAACCGCCGAACTCCCACTCGGCGCATACGTACGGGCCGGGACGGAGGATCACCATCAATCCCTCCTCTCCCGCTATCCGGATATACTCGGCCAGATTCTTGTCTCCCTCGAAATCCCATTTACCCGGCTCCGTCTCGTGCAGGTTCCAGAAGACATAGGTAGCGACCGTATTCAAGCCCATCGCTCGCATCATCCGAAGGCGATGCCGCCAATATTGGTGGGGGATACGAGGATAATGCATCTCACCCGAGAGGATCGGGGTTACCTTCCCGTTTACATAAAAATGACCGTCCTTGATCTCGAACGTACGTTTCTCCTTGGCGAACGAGCCGACAGGTATCAGCATCAAAAGGAGCAATAGATAGGCGATTTTCTTGTTCATGGAATCCATGTGTTATAAAGTTATCTCATGCGTTTTTTATCTCTACCAATATATTTTCTTTTATGTTCTTTATTATACGCATAATATCGTCAAAAGAAGGATAAGTTCCATACGCATAGTGCTTATCAGGATAAGCAGAAAAAAAATAATAGGTATATTCCAATGAGATGAGACCATCTATTACAGGCGAAATAGGCTTCATCCTATATTCTCTCTTAGGATCAGCGAAATCAATTCTATAATATAAAGTACGAGCACACTCCAGTATAGATTGTGCCTCTATCTCCGAGCTAAAGATATCATAATATTCATTTTGGAAAGGATCCACTCCTTTACATATATAATAGCCTTTTTTAACATAGGTAAAAAAAGGCTCTACCGAAACAATCACCTTTTCCAATTCCTTTACGAATGGTTTATATACTTTTTCTAATACATCTAATACATTTTCCTTACTAAACCGATTCACAACTTCTCCGTCAGCCCTTCTCTTTTGTTGACCTAAAATAGCCAATTCTTTTTCAAAATCATTTTCCTCCTCGATATCTTCTCCTTTCGCAGCCTTTATACCTAAAACCAACGCCCGCTCAACGCAAGCCTCCAGATATTCGACAAAAGCCCTAATCTCTCCTAAAGCAGCATTAGCTCCGTCGGATGGGGTTAGGCCAACCACGATGTCACATTGATGCAACACACGAAGATAATTTTGCTTATCCGCAGTATGAATAACAATCATAGGATATCCATTCCTATATAATACATAATTAACTAATAAACGAGCTATACGTCCATTCCCATCCTCAAAAGGATGAATACGGATATAACGATAATGCAGCAAAGCAGCTAACTCGATCGGAGTATATGCATCTTTTTTCGACTCTTCATTATACCACCGAATAAGTTCTGTCATAAAAGCGGGAGTCTCTTCCGGTGTCGCATAGTGGAATTCTTCTCCTGTTGCGGTTAATACAGAATTAGGGCGAGACTTGTATGAGCCGACTTTTACGACCGTACGAGTTTTTTTCCCTAACGGAGTCTTTGCTTCTTTCCAGAAATCCTGTACAAGGATCGTATGGTTCAACTCCCGGATAAACTGTTCCGTCAATGGACGTTCCTTATCCATAGCCTCTCGCTTAAGCATTTCAAGACCAACATTATGAGCTTTCATCTCCTCATAATCCCTCAAAGATGCGGAACCTGAGGTTTCTCCAAACATAAACAATAATTTAGTTTGCCCATAAGTCAAGGTGTTTCCTTCTAAATGGTTGGAGTTATAATTAAATTCCAGCATAAATTTACGATCCAGTCGCTTCTGATCTTCTTGTTTTAAAGGCTGAAAGGATAACCATTCACCATATAATCGCTCTAGCTTATTCATACTAAATCCTTTTTTGTGTAAAAGTAAAAAAAATAGAGATAAAACTTGCGTCTTACCTCTATTTTCATTTATTTCAACTTATATCCTTAAGCTTGCTCCAACTGCAAAGTCTTAGTCGGCTGGTCGCAAACCTCCGTCGGACCGAAGTACTGGATCGGACCCGGGTATACGTAGCTAGTAGTCAAAGCCCACTCGTCACGGTTTGCGGCGAATGCCTTGAAAGGAGCGCCGTCAAGCTTAACCAAAGCCTTCTGGATAACCGGCTTCATCTCGCCATGACGTTTCTCCATGTTCATCATCATAGTAACAGGGATACCACCGGCGATCCATTGATCAGCGGGAGCGGTCGTGTTACGTACGGAAGACATATAACCTGTCTTACCGGCGGCGATCAAGCAAGATGCCGTGTAACCCAAAGAGTAGCAGTAGTCCGCGTCGTAGTTAGAAGGAGCGGCGCAACGACCCTCGTAACCGAAGAAGTGGTGTTGTGCGGCGAACTTGCCTACGTACTTGCCCTCGGCTTTCCACTCAGCCAATTTCTTGCCAACCATCTCGGACAATAACTTCTCGGTCTCGATCAAAGAAACCTGTACGTTTCCGTGCGGGTCACGGTCCAAAGACAACTGACGAGCTACGCCCTCCGGAAGAGAAGCGTACAGATCAGAGTTCTCCTTCGTCAACTTGCTGATGATATAAGCACGTTGCTCGCTCTTCTTGATCATCTTGAACTCAGCATCGTGCTTAGCCAAGAAGTCGTTCAACTCGGCAATCAAGCGCTTCATAGCCGGAACGAACTCGATCAAGCCCTCAGGGATCAATACCGTACCGAAGTTATTACCCTCGGCGGCACGCTTAGCCACGATACCAGCCACGTAAGTAACGATATCGTCCAAAGACATATTCTTCTCCTCAACCTCCTCGGAGATGATACAAACGTTCGGTTGAGTCTGCAAAGCGCACTCCAAAGCGATATGAGAAGCGGAGCGACCCATCAATTTGATGAAGTGCCAGTATTTCTGGGCGGAGTTACAGTCACGTTGGATGTTACCGATTACCTCGGAGTAAACCTTACAAGCCGTGTCGAAACCGAAAGAGGTCTCGATCTGGGCGTTCTTCAAGTCACCGTCGATCGTCTTCGGGCAACCGATTACCTGTACGCCGGCGCCGATAGCCTTGTAATACTCGGCCAATACGCAAGCGTTCGTGTTAGAATCGTCACCACCGATAATAACTAAAGCCTTGATATCAAGCTCTTTCAAGATCTGAAGACCTTTATCGAATTGTTCCGTAGTCTCTAATTTCGTACGTCCGGAACCGATCATATCGAAGCCGCCCGTGTTACGGTACTCGTCGATAATATCAGCCGTCAATTCCATATATTTATGATCGATCAAACCGCCCGGGCCCAAGATGAAACCATACAGACGAGAATCTGCGTTGTGAGCCTTGATACCGTCGAACAAACCAGCGATCACGTTGTGACCACCGGGAGCCTGACCACCGGAAAGGATCACACCAACGTTCATGACAGGCATAGCCTTCTCCTCGTTACTCTTCTCGAATGTAACGATCGGCATTCCGTAAGTGTTCGGGAACAATTTTTTGATTTCTTCCTGATCGGCTACTGATTGAGTATACTCGCCGTCAACGGCTTTCACTGCACCTTTCAACGCAGCGGGTACCTTCGGTTGGTAAGCTGCTCTTGCGATTTGTAATGCACTCTTTGTCATTTCTTAATTGATTTATTTAGAAATTATTTGATACGTGTTCAAAAGTGACGCGAATATAAGGAAAAAAATCCGTATTAATAAAAGAGAAGGGGGATATGTTAATTGAAAAATCACCCTAAAATTGGTTCCGAAGGAATGATTAACACTTTACAAGCCGATTTCCTAAAACAGGTCTGATAATATAGGTCAACTCCTTCATCGTCCGCCCCAAATACATAATACTTTATCGTATAAACACACCTTTTTAGCTCCTTTACATAAAGACTTTATATGCATGCAAGCTTTATCCCTAGGTGTATCTCTAGATTATAAAATAATAAATATCAATTCCTCACAAGAAGCCTCTTTTACTATTTTCTTATTCCAACTTTAAATCCGGTAACTTTTTGACTATCTCCATGGTTTGTACGCTCACGTTGATTACGGAGAGTAGCAAGTCCAAGATATAACGGGGGTTATCATGCTCACGGCTCCAGTCATTCGGATCGTTCTTGATCAAGCTACTTGGATCGGTTTTCACTTGATAGCGCTCCATGATCCATTCGATAGCGGATTTACCGTTCACGATGTACTCATACGCCTCATCGGGTATGTTCTCTATACGAATCGAGCTGTTGTAGATAATCGTATCCTTTTGCCCCTTTTTGGGGAATCGCATTTTCTCTACCTCATAGTATTTATAATCCACCTTGACCGCATATAGATCCGTAGTTCCGGCAATCATACGACCATCCGGGGCCTCCTCCTTTTGCCTGTCGCCAATGACAGTCACGCCCTCATACGCAGGTATTTCCTCATAATTCAGATGCAGATTAGCCAGTTGCTTACCCGCATAGGAGAAATCGAGGAAAGCGTCTATATCTTCCACGATCGGGATACGTGGTAAGGATTTCTTCAAATCGGCCGCGAAGGCTTCCCGGTATTTCGGGGAATGAAGCAAGCCATACACATAGTAGAAGATGGTTTCTTTCGTGATCTTCCGGGCATTACCGAAACGGGTACGGACTTCTTTCAGTATCCAATCGGTGATTCCGTCTCGACGGATGTAATCATCGCTTGATTCGGTATCGAATAAGGACAAAGTTTGTTGCTTGTTCTTGTTTTCTTCGTACCAGTAGAGAGGGAAACATTGACCATTAAAAATAACTTGAAGATCAGGAATGCAATCAGCAATTAAACAAGAGAAATCTTTGTCTCCGATTCCTTTCACGCAAATCACTAAATTTTTATATTTAGATGTTGGAAAAAGTTTAGGCAATTGATAAACACGCTCATTCCAAAAACGAGAATAATATCCTATCTGTTTAAAAAAAGGCCTATAAAGACTTATCACCTTTTCTCCAATTTTATCTTGGGTTATTTCTTGATTTTTTAAAGCTAAGTTCAAGACACTGGTAGTCCAACTTATTTGTGTTAAGTCATATTCTACATCTTTTATAAATCCTTTTGACAATTGATATCTCTGATCATTATAAAAATCCATAGACCGTTTAATATTAGCATTCAATGATTCGGATGACGAATTATAGCACCATGCGTCTCTCGCAGTGGCCAATCCTCTACTATAAAATGGAACAAACACTACTTGTTTATTATTTTTATCCTCTTTGTCTCCCAAGATTATCAATGAATCAAATATACCTCCTCGTTGGTTAATCCAATCCCCTTTCTCATTCGGAGCAACAATCTCCCATTGTAATTTACTAGAATCAACGGAACCAAACTCATTTATCTTTTTAAGCTTCTGCTCACGAGATAAATAATCACCAATATCATGATAATAAATCGTCGCTTTCCCTTTCTTTTTCGGGTTCTTTATTAAGAAGGTGATTGATATAGGCGTACGAGAACCTGAACCAAATATTTTACCGCCTTCTTTACGAGACAACTCACCACTCGTACGTTGGTTTCCCCTTAAATTAAACACATATACACTCGAATATTCATCCTCAAGACATTTCCTAAATCCTTCTTGAGCATTTCCATCAATCCAAGCCCCATTACTAATGAAAGCTACCACACCCCCATCCTTGCAATCCGCAATACGATCACTCGCCCAACGAAACGCCTTAATATAACTATCATAAAGAGAGTTCTTATTAGTCGCTTGAGCGGCTTTGGCATACGTCTCGGCAATCCGTTTATCCAAATGAGCATAACTCAAATTCTGCGCATTATCATTCGCCGATTTCTGTCCGACCGAGTACGGAGGATTACCCATTATAACCCGTACCGGAGCTTTCTTTTGCTTATCCACATTCGCCGCATTCTCGGGAAACCAAGTCTGATCCAAAACATTCTCCTCGTTCTCGGTTGTCTGGAAAGTGTCCGTTAAGCAAATGCCCTCGAACGGCAAATAAGTATCTCGCTTTACGAGACTATGAAAGACGCTCTCGATATTGACATCAGCGATATAATAAGCGAGCAAGACCAACTCATTGCAATGAATCTCATTCTTATATTTACGTTCCAGATCTTCCGGACGGATCAAACCGCTTTGTAACAAACGGGTAATGAAAGTACCCGTCCCCGTGAAAGGATCTAAGATATGTACATTCTCATCCGAAAGGCTGCAATCAAATTCCTTGCGCAAGATATCGTCAACGGAATGGATAATAAAATCCACGCATTCCACGGGTGTATAAACGATACCCAGCTTATCCACGGTCTTCGGGAAAGCACCCTTGAAGAACTTCTCATACAGATTTTTGATAAGCATCTGCTTTCCTTCCAGATTGTCAATATCGCCCACGTTCATGCGCACGTTCTCATAGAATTTATTCAATACCTCCGTATCCTTTTCCATGGCCTCGCTCTCCAGTAGCTCCAACATACGTTGCATACTACGGCTGACCGCATTATTCTTGACAAACTGATAGTCCTTAAACAAGGCATCGAATACCGGACGTGTAATCATATGCTGCGCCAGCATCTCCACCGCTTGTCCCTCGTCAATGGAAGGGTTCAAGTTCTTTTGCAAGCCATTCAAGAATTCAACGAAAGCCTCTTTGTGCAATCCCTCTTTCACGACACGGGCGATGCGCTCTATAAATTTCTGGGCGATCAAACCGATCTCCCTCGCCCAGTTCTCCCAATACAGGCGATCTCCGACCTTCTCGACCATCTTCGCGTAGATCCCATCTTGCAAAGAACCGAAACGAAGTTCCAACTGGCGAGCGATTTCCTCATTACTTAGCTCGGTCGCCCCCGTCTGTTGATCCTGCGGATCGGGCATCCAATCCTTCCCGTGCATCCGGCCCGAGCCTTGCGGTATCCCGGCGACAACCACCTTGGGAGGCTTCACCTTATTCAAATGTATCTTATTGACCGTAGCGTTAAACTCATCGTCGTGGGCACGCAAGGCATTCAAGATTTTCCAGACCACGGAAAAACGCTCGTTATCCTCCATCGCCTTCTCCGGCTCCACATCCGCCGGAACGACTACCGGGACAATGATATAACCATATTTCTTCTCATCCGAAGCCCCCTTGTGGAACGTACGCATCACACGCCCCACGCTCTGCACGACATCCACCTCGCTATTACGGGCGGCTACAAAAAGAACAGCGTCCAAAGCCGGCACATCCACCCCTTCGGACAAGCAACGCACGTTCGATAGAATACGGCACTCGTTCGGATTGCCGGTCTCCTCCTTCAGCCAAGCGATCTTCTCCTCCCGTGTAGCGGCATTCATCGCCCCGTCGATATGTTGAACCTCGATATCCACGACCTCTTCCCGTGCTTCCTCCGACAAGGATTCCTTATATTTTCTCACCATCGTAGGCATCACGGCGGCAAACCCCTTGGAAGAGATACCACTCCCCCGCTCACTCGGATTAATTGTCGAGCAAAACGCCACGGCCCGCCGCATTAATACCGGGTCCGCTTCCTTCGTAACCCCCTTATCTCCTTTTATGCGTTTGGACAAGCCATTGATGCAACCGATCAGCTTACTGGCGTCGTCCATCTTTATTTCCTTTTGTTGTTTATCCTTGACATCCTCTAGGATAGAATCCGGGATATCATCCTCGCTAATCGTCAGCACCAATACCTTATAGTCCGTCAGCAGTCCCTCACGCACGGCACGTCCGAATCCGATCCGGAAAAACTCCTCGCCATAATAGTCCGGGTTATTCATGCTCCACAACACTAAATCCTTGTCTTTAGCCGTCGCCTTGGTATTGTCATTATAATAACGTGGAGTAGCCGTCATGTAAAGACGCTTTTTCCCCCGGATCAAGTCATTGTTATGTATTTTAGTAAAATGACTCTCATCACGACCTTTTTGCTTAAAACCGGTTGTCCGATGCGCCTCGTCGCAAACGATATAATCGAATATGCCATAAGACGGATCAGCCTCCAATAGCGCTCGCTGCGCCTCGGCCAAGACATCTATACTTTGATAGGTGGAGAATACGACAACTAGTCCGTCCGTATCCTTATAGCCTAATAATTGCCGTTTTATAGAGTTGATATTTGTTGTGGCGGGCAATGGGTTATCGATGATACTCGTCTCGTCATTATCGAAATCGTTCCTTTTGGAAGCCTTGGAATCCGAGCAAATACAAACAGCCTTCATCCTGTACTTCGTATCTGTCATCCAAGCATTCAGCGATTGTCCTAAAAGAGCGATACTGGGGACCATGAATAAAATCAATCCCTTGCCCCCGGTCTCTTGCTCTATGATCTCCAAGGAGGTGTACGTTTTTCCCGTTCCACAAGCCATGATTAGTTTTCCCCGGTCATGTACCCTGAAATATTCATGAGCCGCTTTCATCGCTTCCAACTGATGCTTGCGAGGCTGTTTACCTTCCCGTAAAGCCGCTTTTCCCGTATCCCCTTTCAAGAGTTTATCCCAATCAACCGGAGAAGCCTCCAACTCATGCATATTGATACGAGTCACCGGAATGTCTTGACCTTTCAACGTCTCTTCCGCATTCGCTCCCCAGCGCAAGGTGGTAGAAACCCAGATCAGGTTACTGAAATACGTGGTCTTCAAGGTTAAATCATCTATAAACGCACGATGAGCGGTGGATATAAAGGAGTCTACGACCGCCTTGCTGATGATGGCCCTCTCGTCATAGCATTTACACTGGATGGCCCAATAATCACCCAAATCAGTTTTCGCCACCAAGTCTATACCTAGATCTTTCCCTCCGAAATCCTTTTTCCCCGGAAATTCCTCCCAAAGCCAAACCTCCTGTAGTTTATCCGCATAGCGGGGGTCCGTTTGGAACCATTTCTTTATCAGTTTCTCAAACTTCGCTCCTTTTTCTCTTTCGGTAAAAGATTCGGTACGGAATCTTTGAAGTACTTCTTTAAATGTCATTGTCTCGATCATCCGTTGTTTAGTCCTCAAAAGTACATAAAACTCCACTTATTTCAATAAATTGGACAGATTTTCATTGGAGACATAGTCAACCTTCAACAAGAAGAGGGTGTGTCACCATGAAGTGAACACGAGAAAACAGGTAGCTTATTGTATATTTTACTTGGCTGTTTTTTTACCCGGTCGTGTCTTTCCAAAAACACGTACGTAATTTTCAAGAAACACGTACATGTTTTTTCGAAAACATGTACGTGTTTTACTCAAATCTCTATCATAATTTATATTCCACTAATTATAAGCCAGTTACAAACTATTTCAAACAAATGCTTTATTGTATTTTTTTAATCCGTTTACTCTGTAGGCTACTTCGATGGCACAATAGAGTAAACTATTCATCAATTTGCACCTAATTATCACAAAAGACTTCGTATATTTACATCTTCTATTAACGTTAGTTAATCACAAGATTCGATGCGAAAAAGCCCTCTTGCACTCCTATTATCGCTTATCTGCTTGATCTCGTCTCATAACGAGATACAAGGTCAAGGACATCCCCCCACAGATTCCTTACGGCAATTGGCTGCCACCTGTGAGGGTAAGGATAAGCATGATCTACTGATGCGTATAGCCATGTCCACCAACGATATCGCCGACTGGGACGCTACGCTCAACGACGCTATCGACCGGTGCGATACTCCGGCTATCTGTCAATCAAGATTGAATCGTATACAATGCCTCTTTAATTTCTACTCCGTGGATTCGGCTATCATCGAGGCGCAGGAAAGCCTTCCTTTTATATTGGATGCCAAGCAATACAGTTTCTACTTCTCCACCTATAATACTTATATATCCGGATTGTTCAAGCAAAGACGGTTCGACGAGGCCCGTGAGGAAGCCACAACCATGTTCGAGACGGCGCAACAGGTTAAACAACCGGTAGGCATGACGATGGCCTTGCAAGTACAAGGCAGCATGTATTATAAACTCGGCTTGTACGACCAAGCCCTCACCTCGCTGGAAAAAGGGATCGCTATATGCCCCACTTACGAGAATGGCGAGAACCAAGTACTCTACATCTCGGCCGTTCTTTACGAATGGCTCTTCATGACCGCCCTGAAGGTAAACGACACGGAACGCATATCCCGTTACGCCGACAGCTATGCCGCCCTTGTCAAATGGAGGGACGAGCATGGGAAAGTGGATCCTACCGGACATTATCCTGTCACCTCCCGCTCTCTCCAAGCCTTCTCTTTCCTAAAGAAAGGGCAAATAAAAGAGGCGAGACGATTGTTGGATGAGGCAGTCCGGTTTATTCATCCCCAAATCCCGGCCAACGCCTATGAGCATTTTTACGAAGCTCGCCGAGAATTACGGGAAATGACAGGAGATTACCAAGGGGCTATCAAGGATATGGATATCCTGTTAGCTGCTCATGAGGGCGACCTATCTTTCTATATGGACGATTTGTTGAAGAAAGCGGAACTTCTGGCTCATTCCGGAGATCCCCGGTCCTGTATATCTCTCTATCATACGTATATACAGGCGAAAGACTCGGTAAACCGGTTGGATATCGCCTCTCGGATGGATCAACTACGGACTATTTACGAGGTAGACCGGCTCAACCAAGAGAGGCAATACGCAAGGAACTGGATGCTCGCCGCCTTTACCGGTTGCTTGCTCCTTGTCCTTTTGCTAGCGGGATATATCATTTATTCCCAATGTCTAAAAGCAAAGAATCAAGTGCTTTACAGACGTATACAGGAACAGATCCGGCAGGAGAATAAGGCGGTGGAAACCATTAAGCAAATACCCGAGAACGATCTTTCCCGGGAATTACGTTTATTCATAAACTTGAACGAGTTATTGAAAAAAGAAAAACTATACACCGATCCCACCTTGAACCGGGATGATCTGGCACAATGTTTGGGGACCAACCGTACCTACTTGATGGAAGCCGTACGTACTTACGGTGGGAATATGACCGTCCGCGAATATATTTATGATTTTCGCCTAAAGCATGCCGCCGAACTGCTCTCCTCTCCCTCCGCCCTCTCGATCGATCAAATCTGCTATGACTCCGGGTTCGCTTCCCGCTCGGTATTTTACCGCCTTTTCCGACAGAGCTATGGCCTGTCTCCTAACGAATATCGAAAACTTGCGGAGAAAGAAAAAGAAAATTAAAATACTATATTTCAAAAACTTGCGCCACACGGACAAATGTTTTGCGCCACACGGACAGCTTTTAGGATTACTATTCGCATATTGAAGCGATATCTGTTAATCCTAAAAACAAGCTATATATGAAGACAAATTATTTTTTTCTCCTTTTCTTTCTTTTGATTCTGATGGGATGTTCGGATGACAAAAACATTCCGGATATCCCGGCCTCCACAGAGGATACCTATGAAGGAGTACACGATCTGATCAGTTTCACGAAAGAAACCGAAGATTTCACGTATGGAGACCTGACTTTCCACATCAAGACTCCCGACGGGAACATTATCCAACGGAAAGCCAAGCACCGGCGATTATCCGGGACTTCCCTATTCACTATGGAAAAAGGGCTGAAGGAGGGTAAATACCAGCTACTATATATGGAATATACCATCCAATCGGATTGCCCGGACATTGACGGGCGGAATGGGGAGTTCGGCATGGGGTGCTACATTACCGTCAGTGAGAATGGGATCTCCACCGAAACCAACCGTGACGAGCGAATCGGCCTGTATGGGAACGGTACGCCGGAAGATCCGTACCGGATAACCTCTGCCGATGATTTGGCGAAGATACAAGAAGCGATCCTCAACTTCCACAACAATGGTAACCTTGTTAATTCCTACACCTGCTTCGAACAACAAAATGACATTAGCATGGCCAACTATAATGACCAATGCGGCTGGGAGGGCAACTGGTACCAGATCGGATTATCAGCCAGTTATCCTTTCACGGGCTATTATGACGGCAACGGCTATACGATCCGGGATCTGAAAATGTTAGATAAAAACGCCGTGGGCGCTAGTTTGTTCGGCTTCGTAAATCAAGCCATCATCTCGAATCTCACCATCGAGAAAGCCACCATAACCGGCTATGGAGCGCTATCGGCTATCGTAGGAGCCGTTACCACCAAGGGGGGAAGCATCAATAAGACATTTATAAAAGGGTGCGTAGTAAAAAAATCCACCATCGAAAGCCGTAGCGATGGCGTAGTCACGGACGGCATGGCCATAGGCGGGATCGCCGGCATGGTAGACCCGAACGTAAATCTCTGGATAGATTCCTGCTCGGTAGAGGATTGCACTATAAACGGGGCGATTGCCGTAGGAGGAATCCTTGGCGGAGGAACAGTGTACTCAATGACACAAATCACGAACTCCCACAACCGGAATACCAAGGTAACCGCATCTTACAATTGTGCCGGAGGAATCGTTGGGTACGCCGATACGCTCTATGTATATTCATGCAGCAATAATGGCACTATCAAAGGTGCCGCATCCACAACCGCTCCTCCCGGAAACCTTCCTGCCAATTCTATATATAATGTAGGAACGGGCGGGATCGCCGGAGGAAGCGGATTGAGCACCATCATTTCCAGCCGAAACAGCGGGACGGTGCAAGGAAGCAGGGGCGTAGGGGGAATTATCGGAAGCACACTGGTAACTACCCAGCCGAGAACTTATTATAATAACACGTTTATCGGTTTTTGCTCGAACTCGGGGAATATAAACGGCGACAGTTATATAGGAGGATTATGCGGTGAGGCGCAACTTGGCGCTTATAAATCGTATAATGAGGGTATGATCGAGGCTAATTCATCCTTCGCTGGTGGAATTTTAGGATTCGCTCCCTTGGCCTCCATCACCAATACGGCGAATTTCAATAAAGTAATCGCCTCCTCTTATAGCGGAGGAATAGCCGGTTCCATCCTTGCCGGCTCGTTGGGTATTAACACGAATCTAGGGGAAGTAGCCTCCTACCATGAATATGCCGGTGGTATGATAGGAAGGGCAGGGAATACGCTTGCCATGAACTATTGTTCCAATTTCGCGCCGATATCAGGCTCCTCATACCTCGGTGGTATGATCGGCGAGGTAGGCGACGCAAAGAAATGGACGATCATGGATGGCGTATCCTTGGGGTTTGCCACATTCGAGCTGGCGTCTACTCTTGTCGGATTTGTCCCTTTCGCTAAAATCGTGGGAGAAAGCGGAGAAATCCTTGTTAACTGCGCCCTTACAGTACTTAGCCTCGTCTTAAATGATATCGATATTTTATCAGAAGGTTTTAGCGTATTCGGGCTTATTTCACACGGTCATCCGGAGATTATAGAAACAGAGAGGCTGAAAGGTGTCATTACCCATGATATCGCCATGTTGGAATCAGACATGGACACGAAACTGGCCAATAAAATAGATAACCTATCGTTCGCAAGCATCAAATTGAGGAGCAAAGACATGACAAATAGGTTCATGTCTAATCGAAAGACACTAACAGAATGGTTTGAAAGTGGGGCAAACCACCAGATTTATAGTGACGCGATGAATTATAAGAGAGGGTTGCTCTCCAAACAGATCCTTAAAAGCAAAAAAAACGAAGAAGTTCTACATACGGTTGTCAGTGGTGTTTGTTGCGCGGTCAATTCAGCCTTGCTTTTTGTTACAGTTATCACTTTCCCCGAAGGTGTTCCCGCTGTAGCCTTGATGGGAGGTGCGCTAGCGTTAGTCAGTTTCGGCAATTCGGTTTCAGCCACTCTTGATGATTTCGTGGAAAACTCCGTCGTTATCACACAATGCTTAAACGCCGGAGAGATTGGCCAATATAGCAGCGGAGGCTTGGTAGGCCAACTTCAGCAAAGCTGCCTTATCTCCGATTGTATAAATATGGGACGCTCAAACAAAAGAGCCAATGCCCTAATTGGAGTTGTCAATCCAAACGTAAGGGTAGGCAGGAACTTGAATGTCGGGGAGAATTGGTATCTTTTCGCACCTCCCGCATCCGTTTCTTATTTTGGGAATTACTGCATGCTGGGCACTGTAGAGCAACCGAATCCTGTGATTATGAACATATTCAGCTTACAAGACTTAAAGTCGGAAAAGACCTTTACTGGATGGGACTTTGATGTAAAATGGGAAATACCATCCAACGAAACAGGCAGCTTTCCGATCCCTAAGAAATCCGAGATGCAATTTGATAAACCTAATTTATAAATAAACGAACAAACATGAAAACATACACTAAAACAATATGGAATATATGCGCATGCATGCTTATCATCTTGCTCGGCGGATGCGCAGACGATGACATCATACGAAACGACTGCGGATCGACCTTGCAAGAGACAGAATCTCATCTAATAAGCACGTTCTCCTTGCCGGAAGGCAAAACTCCCATACAAGATACGAGAGAACAGATCTTTTTCCAGTTGAGATCGCTGAGCGATAACTCCATACAGCTCATGGAAGGTAAGATCCGGAAAAACGCAGGGATTCTTTCCTGTGAAATGTTTATCCCCAATAATCTGGTATTAGAAGATGGAGACTATATACTTTGGTTAAAATTCGATGAAGAAGGCAGCGTCTATCCACTAAGCTATCATCTGACATTCCGTGACAAGATGGTCAGTATGGTACGTGATACTAAATATATTTACGAGATGCTGAATGGCGAAGGTACAGAAGAGAATCCTTATCTGATTACTTCCACCAACGATTTCGCCTATCTCGTGTCTCAATTAGCCACGTACGACAGTAATTACGGATACGGGCAATTCTTCAAGCAAATAGCCGACATCAAAGCTCCTATCCCCAATTGCCTGTATCAAGGCAACGCTTATAAAAGCGCCCCGTTCGCGGGAAACTACGACGGAGATTCCCATAAGATACTAAACTTAACCTATCTCGGGACGAACGGCGGAGAGCAAAGCGACGCAATCGGGCTTTTCTCCATTTTACACGACGGGGCAGTGATCCGGAATCTTGATATAGAAGGAGCGGATATAGAGTATCCGGGGAATTGTTGCGGATTGCTTGCGGGAGTAGCTAACGGAAATATACGAATCGAGAATATAACCTTAAACGGGAATATCAAGTCCACGAAGGATAAGGTTGGCGGTTTAATAGGCTATATCGAGGGCAACGCCCAGTCGTTGGCACAAATCAGTATCCAGAATGTGCGATTAGGCGTCTCATTCTCGGAATCCGGCAGCTCTTATATCGGAGCGTTGATCGGCTGGGCCGAGAACGCTTCCATTCAAGTGGAGGATATCAGTAGCGACGGGATTTTCAAAAACTTGAGAGGGAATAATCATGTGGCCGGTCTGATCGGGAAATTATATGGTCAAATCGATGCCAGAAAAATTAAGCTGCAACATACCACCTTAAACGATTTCCCGATATCCGGTAACCAGAACGTAGGCGGATTGATCGGTGAGGCATTCTTACAGGCGGCATCCAGTTTCAAAGACATAACCATCGACATGCCGATCAAAGGTAGCTCCTATGTCGGCGGGTTAATCGGTCAGATCCGGTCGGAAGCCCCTACCAGTACCCTCATCACCATCGAGAACTTCCAGTTGTCCAATCCGGCAAATCGGTCTCAAATCCAAGGGGGAAGTTATGTGGGTGGAATGATCGGATATTCCCACAAAACACACGCAAACGCATTTACGATAGAGCTTAAAGGGGAATCCTTGTTTCATGCCTCGATAACCGGGCAGTCTGTTATAGGAGGTATTTTCGGTTCTTTAGATGATACCCAAATACAATTTACCCCGGCCTCACGATTGTATATGGATAATGAATCCCTTGAAGCTTCTTCAGGGATTTGTGGCACTTTAGCCGGAGCCTTATCTTACCAAGAACCGGGGAAAGAAATTCTTTTGAATCCGGAAATATTGGTGATTAATCCCAACATCAAAATAAAAGGAGGAAATAACGTAGGAGGAATCATCGGAACGTTATATAATGGGACGTTGACAGGAACCTATACCCCCGAATTCAGTGCCACGAACGTAATCGTGAGCAAGATTCCACGACCTATTTTCCCGGGTAACATAAATTCGGAAAAACCCTATCGAGAAAATGCCGCTTCTGTTGGAGGAATTGTCGGATATGCCGATAAATCTACCCTCAGAAGACTCTTCACGCAACTTTCCATTTACGGCAGAAGTACTGTCGGAGGAATCATCGGATATGCGAGCGATACTCAAATATCAGATTGTGGCGTGAAAACAGAAACATTTAATAATGGGAATAATAGCGCCATTATGGTAGGAGGAATTATCGGACAAGCATCGTGCTCATCCCACTGTGAGTTTTCCAATCTAGTAAATTACAGTAATATCTCCTCAGGATCCAATTATATCGGAGGCATTTTCGGGAGTATGGTAGCGGGAACTAGCATAAAGATCAATAAAGTCGTGAATTTAGGTAAGATATCAGCCACAAATAACGTAGGCGGTATCATAGGGAAAACTTCAGGAAAAGACATAGAGGTTTATGACGCAGCTAATTTCGGCTCAATCCAAGGTATCGCAGGAGATAAAGAATGCGGAGTGGGCGGTATAGCCGGTGCCGCCGAGGATGCCATTACAATTTATAAATCCGTTAACCACGGAAATATCACCATAAACAGGAATGCCAAGTATTATGGAGCAGGAGGTATCTTGGGGTATGTGAAGCAAGGGGGAGCACATGTCCGTTACTGCTGTAACCGGGCAAATATAGACTATCCGAAAGATAAAGAAGACAGCCATGGCATTGGAGGTATCGTGGGTAGCATAGAAAAGGCTAACGATAACGACGACAGTTACGTACTGGATTGCTACAATATGGGAGAAATCAACGGACAGCAAAAAGCGACCAGCACGCTTGGTACCGACTATCGGGGAGGGATCGTAGGAAACCTCGGAAGCCACGGGAGATGTTACCGGGCCGTAAACGGGGGCTATGTCCGCTTTGGAAACGCAGGTGTCGGATACGGCAACAAGAATAACCTGACACATATCTATATCTCGCCCGGTACAGGCAAAGACTTTGGGGCAACGTCTATCCCTCTACCAATCAGAGAAGATAAAAATATTTACCAAGGATTCGACTTCACGGGAGATCATGATCCAAACCGGCAACCGGTCTGGGTTCTGGGTGGCACATATAGCTCGGAGAATAAAATGCTACCCTACTTGCATTCAGGAAAATGTTATTTCCAGTTCGCAAAATATGCCCCATAGAGGATTGACAAACTATACAAGGTAGCAAGCATTCCCATAGCTATAACGTAAAGCTGGAAGATTGGGAAATTTCAAGGTCTCTCTGAGAAGTACCGAGAAAATATTATGGATGGCATGATAATTCTAGAAACAAATTTATATTATGAAGACAAATTATTTTTTCCTATACTTTTTCTTTATCATCCTTGCCGGATGTTCGGATGATAAAATAACACCGGAATTACCCCCAAATACAAACGATACGTATGAAGGGGTTCATGATCAAATCAAGTTTTCAAATGAAACCGAGGACTTCACGTATGGAGAACTAGCTTTCTATATCAAGGTACCAGACGGAAGTATTATCGAACGAAAGGCTAAGCACCAACGGATTTCTGGAATATCCCATTTCATCATGGAAAAGGGACTGAAAGAGGGTAAATACCAATTACTATATATGGAATATACCGTGAAATCGGATTGTCCGGAAATCGACGGACTGAAACGCCAATTCGGATTATGTTGCCAGATAAACATAACCCCGGATGGTATCCGGATAGAAAGCACCTATAACTCCAATATGAAACTTTACGGAGCCGGTACCCCCGATGATCCTTATCTGATCGGATCAAATGATGACTTGAATAAGATCAGAACCGGGATATCCAACCGATATGTGTCCTCTTCCACTTGTTATTCCCAACAAAACAATATTGACATGACCGGCTATAACGACAAATGCGGCTGGGAGGGAAATTGGTACCAGATCGGGCAATCCGCGATTTATCCATTTACCGGATATTATTACGGGAACGGATACTCGATAAAGAACATGACCCTCAAAGATCCAAACAAGATTGCCGCCAGCTTGTTCGGATACGTAAACAAGGCTGTCATCATGGACCTGACAATCCAAAACGCAGACATCACCGGCTATTGTGCCGTATCCGCCATAGCTGGAGCGATCGTCACATCGGGAAGCGAACAAGATCCAACCTTTATCAAGGGATGCACGGTAAAATCATCGACCATCCAAAGTCAAGGGGACGGTATGGGAATCGGTGGAATTGTAGGTTCTGTAGATCCAAACACTAAATTATGGATCGATTCATGCAAAGTAGACGATAATACCGTACAAGGAGCTATAGCCGTAGGCGGTATTCTTGGCGGGGCCAACGTACTTTCGACAACACAAATCACCAACTCCAGTAACGAAAAAGGCAAGGTAGAGGCATATTACATGAACGCAGGAGGAATTGTCGGCTACGCCGATTCCTTATACGTCTATCTCTGCACGAACAAATCACAGATAGAAGGTGGCACGCATTCACACAAACCCGATCAATTATCCGGTTTCATGGGTACCGGGGGTATCGTCGGCGGAAGCGGAATCAGCTCAATCATAACCTGCCGGAACGAGGGGAGCGTAAATGGTCAGAGAGGTGTTGGAGGGATCATTGGAAGTACTTTAGTCATTCTTAATCCGGCAACATATAATAATACATTTATAGGATATTGCTCTAATAAGGGCAGAGTCAACGGAAAAGAGAATGTAGGCGGACTATGCGGTGAAGCACAATTAGGAACTTACAAATCTTACAATGAAGGAAAGGTAACAGCAGATGGCTACTATGCCGGTGGCATAATCGGGGCTACCCCATTATCCAGTATCACCAACACGATCAATTTCGGAACTGTATCTGCCTCACGGTTCAGTGGCGGCATGACCGGACAAATACAAAGCGGATCATTGGCGTTAAATGTGAATATGGGCAAGATCTCGGGGAGTACATATATCGGAGGGATGGCCGGTATCGCAGGAGGTTGCCTATCCATGAACTATTGCGCTAACTTAGCAGATGTAGAAGGAAATGGGTATATCGCCGGATTAATCGGAGAAGTCGGCGACTCAAGGGAATGGACAGAGGCCGAGAAACGCTCCGCCATATTCGCCACTATCGAGCTTGGCCTTTCAGTTTTTAATACCGTTGTCGGTATCGCTGATGCGGGAACGACAATCCTTAACAATCTAATCACGTCACACGACGCAGTAATGGAAAGTATCAGTGCCTATTCATTGGGAAAAGAAATGGCCGACCTTTTCCGTCCAATGCAACGAAAGGACTACACAACTTCGCTTAGTGGATTAGTCACCAAGGGGATGGAAAAACTGGAAACAGATATGGATAATATACTGCGAAATAAATTATCAGCTCTTCAGTTTAGCACACCCAATCTTCAATATGGGCGAATGATCGATCAATTCATGAACGAATACAGGAAAAAAGTGATTGCTTGGTATGAGACCGGCAAAAACCATGAGGATTTCCGTGACGCGATGAATTACAAAAGAAATCTTCGCTATAATCAAATACTGGATATCAAGAAAACAGAAAAGATCATCCATACCTTGGCAGACGGGGTATGTTTTATAGCCAGCACAGCCGCTTTTGTCGCCGGATTCGTTGCCACAGGTGGCGTCAGCACGATAATCGCCGCGGCCGGTGTGGTCGTCAGTGTGGTCGGATACGCAAACTCCATAACAGCTATAGCGGACGATTTCCAAGAAAATGCTGTAGTAATCAGCCAATGTGTCAGCTTCGGAAACATTAGGGCGAAAACAGGCCCGTACGGCGATTACAACGGAGGACTCATCGGACATTTTGATGAAGGTTGCCTGATATCGGATTGCCTAAACGGAAGCGATGGCAATAAAATAGGAGGAGCTACGGTAGGAAGTCCGGAAAAGCAAGCTGTCGTAAAAAAATGCCTGAATATTGGTAGCCAGTGGAAAAATTTCGCCTATACGGGTAATGCACTAAGCCGATTTGAAGATAACTATTGCCTAGAAAATACGATCGAAAATAGAAATATCCATGGCGCCACCGGCTTAACCCTGCCACAATTATCGACCACTTCCACATTCCAAGGCTGGGATTTCCAAAGACTTTGGAAGATTCCCTACACAGGACTGGGCTACTTCCCGGTTCCTTATCAATCTGAGATGCAATACAAAGAACCCCAATTATAAAAACAAGCAAATATGAAAACGATTAATAAGCCTATCTGGCACTTACTTCTATACCTGTTCATCTTATCGCTGGCCGGAAGTTGTTCTGATGACGATATGCGGAGAAACAGCATCGGTTCTTCCTTGAAAGAAAACGGCGACCATTCGGTCAGCTCCTTTACTTTGCCCCAAGAGAATAGTGAAATCATCAATAAGGACGGGATCATATACCTACAACTCACGTCATTGAGTGACAATAGCACTCTCGATTTCGAGGGAAACTTAAGATTCCTTTCGGGAAATCTCACTTGCGAAATCTATATCCCGAACAATCAAGAAATCGCCGACGGGGATTATATAATGTGGATACGGAGCGAAATGGAAGGAAATTTATACCCTCAAGGTTATCGTCTTACGTTCCAAGAGCAAATGGTAAGCGCTGTACTTGCCACTGTACATAAATATGACCAATTGCAAGGAAAAGGCACAGTAGATCATCCCTATTTGATCACGTCCACCGAGGACTTCGCATATATGGTACAGCAGCTCCTTATGTATGACAGTAGCCATGGTAAAAACCAATATTTTAAACAGGTAGCCGATATTTTAGCGCCTGTCACCGACTGTCTTTACCAAGGAAATGGTTATAAATGCGCCCCCTTTGCCGGCATATACGATGGAAACTCGAAACAAATACAGGGTATGGCGTTCACTGGAAGTTCCACGGAAGAATCAGTTGGCCTATTTTCCACGCTCCTTGACGGAGCCATCATCCGTAACCTTACCCTTATGGGTGCGAATATCCAAAGTCCAGGCTCCAAATGCGGTCTTCTTGCAGGAGTAGCACAAGGGGAGGTACGTATAGAGAACGTGGAGGTACGTGGTACGATTAATATGGGAAAAGATAAAATCGGAGGGCTGATTGGCTATGCGGAAAAAGCAGGTAACAAACAAGGCCACCTCACGATCAATGATACTAAATTCTATGTAACCTTCGTTGATAACGGGTCTTATGTCGGAGGATTGGTTGGATGGGCCGAAAGCGTACAAATGGATATCAATAATATAACAACATCCTCTCCCTTCGGCATATTAACCGGAAAAGATAATACAGGAGGTTTAATCGGTAAATTGTATGGTACAATATCCGCCAATAACATTAAATTGACACACACCACCGATGATCCGAATATGAAAATCATCACAGGAAATAATCGTACCGGAGGATTGATAGGAGAATTCTATATGACCAATTCTTCCTCTTTAAATAATATCACGGTTAATCTGCCTATTGATGGACACGATGAAGTGGGAGGATTGATTGGGAAGTTGTATGTATCTTCAACGAGTTCTTTCACGCTAAGCATAGACACTTATAACAAATCCACGGGATCTCAAGGAGATCAACCTATTAAAGGAGAGAGTAAGATAGGAGGACTAATCGGTTTATCATCCGCAAAACAAGGTAATATCATTTTAAAATTAATCGGGGAATCCACAATCACATCCCCTATCACTTCTTCTGGCAAATATGCGGGGGGGGTTTTAGGCCAAGCGCAACAGACAAAGATAGAATTTAACAATTCCGCTCGAATAAATTTAAACATCGCAAGCATAAAGGCCAATCAGTGTGCGGGAGGTTTCGCCGGTTCATTGGAAAACGGTGGAACAATTAACGCAAATACACAAAAAGTACAATTAAGCCCTTTAATGTCTATTATAGGAAACAGTGGATTAGGAGGTTTCTCCGGAATAATTGTATCAACGAATCTCAAAGGAGACTATAAGCCAAACTTCAGCGATACCGATGTGATTACCAATAAGGACGATATGTCATTCTTCGCAGGTAAAATCAATTCTGACGACAAGAGCTCAAGTGCCCAAGACATAGGTGGTATAGTGGGAAGCGCAGATAATTCAAGTATAGATGGCTTCTATGTCACTCCTTCTTTATGTGGCAATCGATACGTCGGTGGAATCGCCGGAAGCGTAAATAACACAACCGTCTACAACTGCGCAGCCAATTGTGGCGTATTTAACAACGGAAGTTATAGCGAAGCCTATTCGTTGGGTGGAATCATCGGATATTTATCCAACAACAAAGCGTGCAACTACGAGAATTTGGTGAATTATACTTCCATTAATGATGTCGGAGATGGTATAGGAGGTATAATCGGACATGCAGACTGTTCCTCAAACATTACATTGAGAAAAGTCGTAAATCTCAAAAATTTAACCGCTAATTATAGAATAGGTGGTATTATTGGGTACATTTCGGGAACAAGCGTACTTAAAATTTATCACTCCGCAAATTACGGAGATATCAGCGGTAAAAAAGGAAGATGGGATAAAAACGATGCCATAGGTGGTATCGTTGGCTACTCTTCGATGAATGTGCAGATCCATAACTCCGTAAATCACGGACATGTCACAGCAAGTAAAGACTATTGGGGCGCAGGTGGAATTTTAGGATACGCAAACTGTAGTATTCCATGGGTTAATTGTTGTTGTAACTGGGGAAATATAGATCTCTCCAGAGACTCTGAAAAAGAAAATGGCGGTATAGGTGGTCTTATCGGTAGCATCGAACATACGAAAGCAGGCAATTGGAACATAACAGATTGTTATAACCAAGGAACTGTCACAGGGCAAAAGCACTCAACATCCTGGGGAAGGAGAGATTACAGGGGAGGTATTGTCGGAAATATGGGAAAAGACGCAAATTGCCACTTCGTCATAAACGCCGCAAAAGTGGACTATGGGAATGCCCTTGCCGGGTATCTTACCGATAAAAACATGAAGTCGAGCTATTTAGTAAAGGATACGGGAAAAGATTTCGCAGCAACCGCAACCCTGCCAGATAGCCGTAAAGGAGACGAAAGCGAAAAGACTTTATATTCCGGATTCGATTTCCAAGGAACTTGGCAGATAGGAGGAACACACAACCAAATATGCGCACAACTCCCTTATTTGCAATCTTGTTATTTCCAATTCGCAAAATACAACCCATAAGATACGCCCCTTTTAACATCATCTATATATATCCAAATCGGGTGCAAACTATTCATCGGTTTGCGCCCGATTATCACAAAAGACTTCGTATATTTGCGAAGTTTATATCTCATATACATTACTTAATACACGAATACAAAATGAAAAAGTATCTTATTCTTGCCGCATCAGCCCTGCTCCTAGCCGCATGCAGCGAAAAACCGGGTTACGAGATCAACGGTACCGTAGCGAACACCGATCTAAACGGAAAATACGTTTACCTGTATGAATATGGCGTACAAGACGCCGCCCCAATGGATAGCGCATTGGTGCAAAACGGTACGTTCACGTTCAAAGGAACACAGGATGCCCCTGCCCTACGCAAACTCGCCTTCGCCGAGGATGTCGTGGAACCCAAACGTGCCGCTTCCGGCGAGAATGCCCCTTTCACAAGCATATTCGTATTGGAAAATGGTAAATTACAGGCTATTCTTGATGAGGCAGCTTCCGCCGTTTCTGGAACACCGGAGAATGACGGATTGAAAGCCCTGCAAGCACAAATGAAGACTTTGCGTGCGGATCTGGAGAAGCTTTCCGCCGACATGAAATCAGAGGATAAGGAAGTCGTAAGCGCCGCCGAGAAGAAATATGACGAGATCGACCAAAAGGTAACCGATGCCGTCAAGACTTACATATTGAATAATACGACCAAGCAATCCGCCGCCAAGTTATTATACGATTTCCGTTATAGCTTGGACGAGGCGGCCCAGAACGAGATCATCGCCAAGGCGGACTCCGCTTTCAAGGCCGTTCCGAACATCGATAAGCTCATGGCTCACCTAGATGTACTGAAAACCGTAGCCGTAGGCAAGAAGTTCGTGGACTTCGAGATGGCCGACCCGAACGGTAAGACGCACAAGCTATCCGAGTTCGTAGGCAATGGCAAGAACATCGTATTGATCGATTTCTGGGCAAGTTGGTGCCCTCCTTGCCGCCGGGATATGCCGAATTTGGTAGCCGCTTACAAGAAATATAAGAACAAAGGTTTCGAGATCGTCGGTATCTCCTTGGATAGCAAGGCTGACGCATGGGCGAAAGGCGTAAAGGACCTGAATATCACATGGCCCCAACTCTCCGACTTGCAAGGCTGGAAAAACTCCGGTGCTCAACTATACGGGGTAAACAGCATCCCTCACACCGTATTGGTAGATAAGGACGGAACGATCATCGCCAAGAACCTACATGGCGAGGAGATCGACGCTAAACTTCAAGAAATATTGAAATAATAATAACAATAACACGATATGTCCGCCCAAATCACGTTAAACTGGACGAAGGACTCGACTTTCGAGACCTTGCTGGACGGCCATAAGGTTACGATCGACACAACAGCCGAGAACGGGGGTAATAATGAAGGCCCCCGTCCCAAGGCTTTAATGCTGGTCGCCTTGGCCGGATGCAGCGCAATGGACGTAATCTCCCTTTTCCTTAAAATGAGAGTACGTTTCGACAAAATCTCTATCGACGTAACCGCAGAGACTTCGGATACGATCCCGATGGTATATACCGCATTCCACGCTACATACCATATCGACGGGAACATCGGGGACGCCGCCAAAATAGAGAAAGCGATTCGCCTTTCACAGGAAAAATACTGTGGCGTAGGACTTATGATGAAAAAGATAGGCCCGATTACCTACGATATCTTACTGAACGGCGAACCGCTTAAACCACAAAAACATGAAGATTAGAAAACAGTTCTTACTTTTATTTATCTCTACCAGTCACTTGTTCGTATATGCGCAAAACACGGAACCTTCAATGTTTACGAAAGAGGCTAACGAACAAGTGGTGAAATCACTCCCATTTGATAACAAACAAGATTTTGAAGACGCTACCCGTGGCTTTATCGCCACGATAGACGAACCTTCCATTATCGACGAGACAGGAAAAGAGGTGTATGGATTAACTGTCTGGGATTTCCTGCGTCAAGAGGCTCCGGCATCCGCCAACCCTAGTCTTTGGCGACAAGGGCAACTCAACCGCATACACGGCTTATTTGAGGTATTACCCGGTAAAATATACCAGATACGAGGATTCGACCTCGCAAATATGACGTTTATCCGTAGTGATAACGGTTGGATCGTCATAGATGTATTGCTCTCGAAAGAGACGGCCCTAGCAGGTTATAATCTTCTGAAGAAACATGTAGAAGATCTTCCGGTCAAGGCGGTTATCTATACGCATCCTCATGTGGACCATTTCGCGGGAATAGACGCTATATTGGAGAACGCCCCCAATAAGCCCGAAACGATCGAGATCATTGGCCCCAAGGGTTTCTTTGAAGATGCCGTCAGCGAGAACCTGATGGCGGGTGTAGCCATGGGGCGAAGAGCGACCTATATGTATGGCCGCAGTCTACCTAAAAATGAGAAAGGAAATATAGGTACTGGTTTAGGACAAACTACCGCGGCAGGAACTACGGGCTTGGTCCCTCCTACCCGTGAGATATCCGAGGAGGGCGAGACTTTACGAATTGATGGTGTCGAGATCGTATTCATGTCCGTACCCGGCGCCGAGGCTCCCTCGGAAATCATGATGTACTTCCCTGGGATGAAAGCTTTCTGCGTAGCCGAGGAAATCAACCGTACCCTGCACAACCTGCTGACCTTACGAGGGGCGAAGGTCCGGAACGGCCAATTATGGAGCAAATATATCGACCGGGCGATCACGGAGTGCGGCGATCAGGTAGAGGTATCCTTCTCTACCCACCATTGGCCGACTTGGGGCAATAAGAACATCGTCGCTTACTGGGAAAAGCAGCGGGATCTATATCGCTACTTACACGACCAGACACTTCACCTCGCCAATCGAGGATATACACCTCGAGAAATAGCAGAGATGATTAAATTACCAAGCTCTATCGCCAACGAGTTCGCCAACCGGGGATATTATGGAACCGTTAGCCATAATGTAAAAGCCCAATATCAAATGTATTTCGGCTGGTTCGACGGCATCCCCGCCCATCTGAACCCACTCCCGCCGGTAGAAGAAGGTAAAAAATACGTAGAGGCTATCGGAGGAGAGGACGAGATAATGAAAAAGGCACGAGAGGCATACAATCAAGGAGAATACCGTTGGACGGCTACTTTGCTGAACCATCTCGTTTTCGCTAATCCAAAGCATAAACCCGCCCGCCAATTACTTGCGGACACGTACGCTCAATTGGGCTACCAAGCGGAAAGCGGTCCGTGGCGTAATTTCTACCTGACCGGAGCTATGGAACTGACCGAAGGCATCGCTGGTAAAGGCAAGGCCAACTCAAACCGGGCACGTATGTCCCAGAACCTAAGTCCCGAAATGCTATTCGATTTGCTCGCTATCCAAATAAATGGAGAAAAAGCGGCCGATAAAGACTTAATAATAAATATTATCTTAACCGATACGAACGAACAGGCCACCTTGATCTTAAAGAACGGCGCCTTATCGAACCGTATCGGCAGGCTCCATCCGGCCCCTACCGTAACTTTGGAAGGAGACAAACAAGTCATTTACGCAAGTCTCATGCAGCCGGAGAATATAGCGGCAAATCTGCAAGCCCATAAGTTATCGGTAACCGGGAAACTTGAAAGCCTAAAAGAGCTATTCTCCACTTTTGAGGCTCCGGACGCTTATTTTAATATCATCGAGCCTTAAACCTTTCCCGCCTCTTGCATGGCTGGATTAAAAAATTTATCTTTGTGCGATCTTTAGAGAAAGCGATATTACTATAAAATTAGCATAAAGTTTTATTACACTTTAATATAATAAATTAGCGATTATGATTTATTCACATGAAGTTCAACACATGTGTGTTGTAAAGAAGGGAGCTAACCACCAGTGCGCTCCGATTCCTGAAGAAGGAAAGTGGGTTAGAGCAACTCAGATCACTGATATCTCTGGTTTGACTCACGGTATCGGTTGGTGCGCGCCGAAACAAGGTGGATGTAAGCTGACATTAAACGTTAAAGAAGGAATCATCCAAGAGGCTCTTGTAGAGACAATCGGTTGTTCCGGTATGACTCACTCAGCGGCTATGGCTTCTGAGATCCTTCCGGGTAAAACTCTTTTGGAAGCATTGAACACAGACCTTGTTTGTGACGCTATCAACACCGCTATGCGCGAGTTGTTCTTGCAGATCGTCTACGGTCGTACACAGTCCGCTTTCTCAGAGGGAGGTCTGCCTGTAGGCGCTGGCTTGGAAGACCTTGGTAAAGGTTTGCGTAGCCAAGTGGGTACGATGTTCGGTACATTGGCTAAAGGTCCCCGCTACTTGGAGATGGCCGAGGGATATTGCACGCGCATGGCATTAGACGCTGATGACGAAGTAATCGGTTATGAATTCATCCACTTGGGTAAATTCATGGATATGGTTAAGAAGGGTATGGACGCTAACGAGGCACTGGAAAAGGCGAAAGGCTCTTACGGTCGTTTCAAAGAAGCTGTAAAATATATCGATCCTCGTAATGAATAAGAAAACATTTACACGTGTCCTCATCGGGCTGAGTGTTATCACGGCTGTGGCTACGCTTATCACGTATTTCGTGATGAAGCCGGAGAAACCGTGGTTGGCGTTTTACGTGGCTTGTTGTGGCGGTGTATTGGTTTTCAACTTTCTGATATCTTTATTCCTAGTAAATAAGAATTTTAAAAAGTAAAAAAATAATATGGCTTTATTTGAAAGTTATGACCGTCGTATTGATCATATCAACGCGGTATTAAACGAATATGGTATCAACGGTATCGAAGACGCAAAGGCTATCTGCGATGCTAAAGGTATCGACCCTTATACAATGTGTAAGGAAACTCAACCGATTTGTTTCGAGAACGCTTGCTGGGCTTACGTAGTAGGTGCCGCTATCGCTATCAAGAAAGGTTGTACGAACGCTGCCGAGGCTGCCGAGGCTATCGGTATCGGTTTGCAGGCATTCTGTATCGCTGGTTCTGTTGCGGATGACCGTAAGGTGGGTATCGGCCACGGTAACTTGGCCGCTCGTTTGCTTCGCGAGGAGACTAAGTGTTTCGCTTTCTTGGCTGGCCACGAGTCTTTCGCCGCAGCTGAGGGTGCTATCAAGATCGCCGAGATGGCAAACAAGGTTCGTAAAGAGCCTTTGCGTGTTATCTTGAACGGTTTAGGTAAGGATGCCGCTAAGATCATCTCTCGTATCAACGGTTTCACGTATGTACAGACTCAGTTCGACTACATGACAGGTGAGGTGAACGTTATCGAGGAGAAAGCTTACTCTAACGGTCTTCGTGCGAAAGTTAAGTGCTACGGCGCTGACGACGTTCGTGAGGGTGTAGCTATCATGCGTAAGGAAGGTGTTGACGTATCTATCACGGGTAACTCTACGAACCCGACTCGTTTCCAACACCCGGTAGCCGGTACTTATAAGAAAGAATGTATGGAGAACGGTCACCCGTATTTCTCTGTTGCTTCTGGTGGTGGTACGGGCCGTACTTTGCACCCGGACAACATGGCCGCTGGTCCTGCTTCTTATGGTATGACGGACACAATGGGCCGTATGCACGGTGACGCTCAGTTCGCTGGTTCTTCATCCGTACCTGCTCACGTAGAAATGATGGGCTTCTTGGGCATGGGTAACAACCCGATGGTAGGTGCTACGGTTGCTGTAGCGGTTGCTATCGAGGAAGCTATGAAGAAGTAATCAACTAAACAATAAAATAATTGTTTATATATAGACTCCTGTAATCTTGATGGTTGCAGGAGTTTTTATTTTACTTATCAAAAGGAGGAAAAGGATGACACTAAACATAGACCAAGAGAGTTGTATCAAATGCGGGAAATGCGTACGGGTATGCCCTTCGGATATATTCACGCAAGAAAGGGCCGGAGAGACGATCGGGCTGGTACGTGTGGAAAGCTGCATCGTTTGCGGGCATTGCGTGGACGTATGTCCGACGGGCTCCGTGTCGCACAGCGAATTCCCGCCGGAGAAAACGCATACGATCGATTACAGCCAGATGCCTACGCCGGATCAGGTGATGTTGCTGATCAAGTCACGCCGTTCCAACCGGACATTGACCTCGAGGCCCGTCCCCAAGGAGATGCTGGACAAGATCGTGGAGGCCGCTCATTCTGCGCCGACGGCTACAAACTCCCAAAGCCTTTCGTTTACTGTCGTCACCGATCCGCAAAAGCTACGGCAGGTGAGCGATTATACGATAGGTGTGTTCGACTCCTTGGCGAAGCTATTATTGAATCCCGTCGTGAAATGTGTGGTCAAGCCGTTTATGAAGGATGTCTATAAATACGTACCGGTATTCAATCGGTTGAAAGAGGAACACAAGGCGGGTAAAGACCCGATTCTCCGGAAAGCCACCGCCCTGCTACTGATCCATACACCGAAGTCCAACCGATTCGGAAGTGAGGACGCTAACCTCGCTTATCAAAACGCCTCCTTGATGGCGCAATCGCTTGGGGTAAGCCAGATCTATATGGGCTTTGTGCTCACCGCCATCCGGCAGGAAGGAAAAGATACGCTCGCCAAGACGCTAGGGATCGACGGCAAGATACAAGCGATCATGGCGCTCGGCATACCGGCTTTCAAGTACCCGAAGTATACGGACCGGAAAGAGATCGTCAAGAACTATATCGAGTGAGACTTGATGGAGACAACCTTGTCGACCGGGGTGTGCGATCCATTGGATTACGCATCGTAAGTCAATGGATTACGATACGTAAGTCATTGGCTTATGGTTCGAATCTCATAGGTTTACCGGGCTAGGATTACTCCCGATCACCAGAACTTATTATGCTCCGGGCTGTATTCAAAACCAGCGTCTTTAAGCTTTGTAAGAAGGGATTTCTTGTTCACTTGCAAATCCTCGCATAAATCGTCGAGGGAAGAATAATTGTCACGAAGTTTCATATTGATGAAGCTGAATAGCATCATCGGATCGTTTGGTAATGACATAATCTTACGAATAAAAATGTTATCTATGTTTTACAACACAAAGATAATGCTTTTTCGCCAGATGGAACCCAGACACGATCTTTATTATTTGAATATCGGTACGCAACAAAACAATCCACAAACTGGTTTTAAATAACGAGAACTTATAATTCAATTGAATGACATGAAAAAATATGTATTAGTAGTAGCGGTAGCCGCAGCTCTATTCAGCTGTAGCGGCAACCCAAAGGCAGACGCCACGCAAACAGACAAGAACAAGCAGGAAACCGCCCAAGTACCGGATATGCACAACGCAGAGACCTCCTTGGATTACTGGGGTGTTTACGAAGGGACATTACCGGCCGCCAGCTCGCCGGGTATTAAAACGACCTTGACATTGAACAAGGATAAAACCTTTACCCTCCGCTCCGAATATATTGACGAGAAAGACGGTATTTTTAATGATAAAGGAACTTACACGCTGGACGGTAACGTATTGACAACGAAACAAGAAGGGGGAGACATCACGTATTATAAGGTAGAGGAAGGCCAACTGAAAATGCTGGACCAGCAGAAGCAACCCATCACGGGCGACTTAGCCAAGTTCTATATCCTTAAGCAAACAAAGAAATTCTAGGCTTTATCCTCATAAGTATATACTTTCAAGGGCAAAAGCATACCCTTTTGTACATGAAAGTATATACTCATTTGCCTAAACCCAAAACTATTCCTACCTTTGCGTCCCTATATAACTTTATAATTACTCCAATGAGAATAGCCGCTTAATTTATCTCAAGATGTCGTTCTTTCCATCCGGAAAGCCCTCTATCCGTATAGGGCTGATTTCGTGACGACAGATTCGAGGCTATCGCGAAACCGATCATCATCGGTATTTCTTATCCATTTTAGTATCTCACATTTTAAATCAGTTCACACTATGAGTATCGTAGCGCAAAAAATCACGTATATACATCCGGACAATCAAGTCTTATTCAAGGGGATCGACTTAACGATCAACAAGGGGCAAAAGGTAGCCTTAGTCGGGAACAACGGATCGGGAAAATCTACCTTCCTCCGTATCTTGGCCGGAACCTTGCAAGCGCAGGAAGGGGAGATTATCTATCCGACCCCACCCTATTACGTACCCCAGCATTTCGGGCAATATGATAACCAGACGGTGGCTCAGGCCTTACGTATCGACGGGAAACTAGAAGCCTTGCGGGCGATTACCGAGGGCGACGCCTCCCTCTCTAATTTCAATACGCTGGCGGATGACTGGACGATCGAGGAACGGAGCCTCGCCGCCCTGCACGCTTGGGGTTTGGAGCATATCCTCCTTTCCCAACCGATGCGCACATTAAGCGGCGGCGAGAAAACCAAGGTTTTCCTCTCCGGAATCGAGATCCACCAACCCTCGATCCTGCTATTGGATGAGCCGACCAACCATCTGGATAGGCGCAGCCGGGAGAAGTTATACGATTTCATCACGTCTTGCCGTATCACCTTGTTGGTCGTCAGCCACGATCGTACCTTATTGAACCTATTAGCTTCCATAGCGGAATTATCCGTCGGGGGGATCACCCTTTACGGGGGTAATTATGATTTCTACAAGGAACAAAAAGAACAGGAACAGGCTTCCATGCAAGAGAAACTGGAAGCGAAGGAGAAAGAGCTTCGCAGGGTCAGGAAAACCGCCCGTGAGGTAGCCGAGCGAAAACAAAAGCATGAATCCCGGGGAAAGAAACAAAGCATCCAGAAAGGAATCCCCAAGATCATGATGGGCGCCTTGAAGGAGAACGCCGAGAAAAGCGCCTCCAAACTAAAAGAGGTTCACGAGGACAAGATGGAGAACCTTGCCAACGAGCTAAAGCAAATGCGCTCCTCCCTACCCGACCTTCAAGGCATGAAACTGGATTTCAGCGCATCCGGCTTACACGAAGGCAAGATATTGGTTACCGCCAAGGAGATCAATTTCGGTTACGCCGAGGCCGGCGATCTATGGCCCTCCCCGATGAGCTTCCAGATCAAGAGTGGGGAACGGTGGCTGATACAAGGCGATAACGGTTCAGGCAAGACGACTTTGCTGAAGTTGATTACCGGCCAGTTACCGCCTCGTAGCGGTTCCTTGATCCGTGCGGATTTCTCCTCTATCTATATCGACCAAGAATACTCGATCGTCCGGAACGACCGGACGGTGTACGAGCAAGCGCAAGCCTTCAACGAGCGTCATTTCCAAGAGCACGAGATCAAGACATTGCTAAACCGTTTCCTCTTCCCGCACGACACGTGGGAGAAGAGCTGCGGAAAGCTGAGCGGAGGCGAGAAAATGAGGTTGGCATTCTGTTGCTTGATGATCAGTAACCAGACTCCGGACCTATTTATCCTAGATGAGCCGACCAATAATCTCGACATCCAAAGCATCGAAATTATCACCTCCATGATCCGTGCGTACAGGGGCACGATCTTGCTGATCTCGCACGACGCTTATTTTATCCGGGAATTGGGTATCCACCAAATAATAACTACCTTCGCGGGTAGGTTAAAGACGAATTTATGAAGACGTTACTTGACGTGCATACCCATACGGTAGCCAGTGGGCATGCCTTTAGCACCCTGCAAGAAATGGCAGCGGCCGCCTCCGAGAAAGGATTGAAGTTACTAGGTATAACAGAGCATGCCCCCGGCATACCGGGGACGTGCTCCCCGATTTACTTCCGCAACCTGCACGTGGTTCCCCGCCGGATATACGGTGTCGAGTTATTGCTCGGGGCGGAATTGAACATCATCGATTATAAGGGTACGATCGATCTGGGCGAGGAGTACTTCCCTATGCTGGATATCCGGATAGCGGGCATCCACTCGCTTTGCTACAAACCGGGAACGGTCGAGCAGAACACGGAGGCGATGATCGGGGCGATCCGCAACCCGCATGTCCACATCATCAGTCACCCGGGAGACGGTACGGCCGAGGTGGATTTCGAGCCTATCGTATTAGCGTCCAAAGAGCATCACACGTTGCTGGAGATCAACAACAGCTCTCTCAACCCGGTCCGCAAGAAACTCACCGCCAGAGATAATAACCTCACGATCTTGCGCCTATGCAAGAAATACGAGGTTCCTGTGATTTTAGGTAGCGATGCGCATATATCTTTCGATATAGCCCGGTACGATCATATCTACGAGTTATTGCAAGAGACACGATTTCCGGAGGAATTGATATTGAACGACAAGGTAGAGGCGTTCAAGAAGTTCATAGGGAGATAAGCGGTGCCTTACATCCGGGCAGATACATTCCTGCAACCGCGTAGATACGGACCTGCAGCGGGGTAGATACGGACGTGCATCCGTGCAGATACGTACCTGCAACCGGACAGATACGTATCTGCAACCAGACAGATACGGACCTGCAACCGGACAGATACGGACCTGCAACCGGGTAGATACGTACCTACAACCGGACAGATACGGACGTGCAGCTGGGTAGATACGGACGTGCGTACCTGCCCGGATATCTCGTCACTTACAATGTTCCTTTATTAATTTGTCCACGACAGGATCACCCAACTCCTTCGCCTTGTTGAAAGCCTCGCACGCTTCCGCCTTCTTACCCTGACGGACGTAGCAGATGCCTCGCAGACGGTAGCAAGAGGCGAAATCCGGAGCGATCCGCAAGGCATTCTCTAAGCTCCTCAACGCCTGATCATAGTTTTCCATACGGATATATACGGACGCTTCCTCCGCCGGATAAGTCGGGTCACCCGGATTCAAGCGGATCGCGGATTGGATATCGGCCAAGGCGCCGGGGAAATCGTTCATGCGGAACTTCGCTTGCTCGCGGTAATAGAAGAAGCGGTCGCCGACCTGTCCTTTCAAGAGATCGTAGTATAAATCATAATCGTCCACGGCCTCCTTGTATTGCATCAGTTTCAAGCGGAGATCCACCCGTTCCAAGATATAGGGAGCGGCCTCGTTCGTTGGCGGGTTCCCGCATTTGGCGATGGCGCTATCCAGCAAGGCGATGATATCCCCGAAGTTAGCGCCCCGGATATTCGCCTTCGCCTTCGCCGTCCAATACCAAGAGGTAGAGGATGCCATATCGCTATCGTTCACCTTCATATAATCATCGAACGCCTGCTCGAAATCTCCTTTATAAAAATGGATGTCCCCTTCCAATTGGCGATAGACCGGCAAGTCCTCCTCCCCGATCGCTTTTTGTATCGCCTCGGTAGCGGCATCGACGGTCCACTGCTCCTTATTCAAGGTCGTATCCGCGGCGGCCACGCCGTAGATCAGCTTGGCTCGGTTGAACCAGATATCCCCTTTCCGCTCGCTGAAGCGGGAAGCCGTGTTTATATCTTCCAACGCCTTATCCAGATAAGCCAACTGCTCGGCCTCCGTAGGAGCCAGATCCGCACGGTGGTAAGCGTAATGATTGGCACGGTTCAAATACCCGTCGGGAGAATCCGGGAAAGTGGCGATGAAATCATTCAAGGTAGCCAGATACGTCTTCGGGTCTTGCGAGCTTGCCATCAAGTATAAGGAGACCTGCGCTTGGCTCGCGTCCGACGGCCACGCCTTCCGGATACCAATCCGGCTATAGGTGGAATTAAAGGCGTCCGCCGACTGAATCGTCAAGCTATTCGCGTATCCCGCCGAGACCGCGTAGGAATCTTCCTTCTTCCCCGACGCGTCTTCCTGCGCCAAGCCGAACACCTCGCCGTCCGCCGTCAATACAGGAGCGTTTACCTGCCCGCTCTCCAGCGCCATCGACAATTTATAATAGCTGAACGGCTCCTTCAACTTACTGACCTCCGAGACCGGTCCTTCCCCGAACTTCGTGATCTTACCGGTCGAGTAAGGCATCAGATAAGCGGTAACTCCTTGCGAGATCGGCTCACGGGCGATCGGCAAGAACACAGCTTTCTTCGGAACCTCTACCTTGAACTTGATCACGTCATATAATTCATCAGCCCCCAAGATGCGGCTTACCGGATATTCTTTACCGTCGGCGTCGGTCGCGGTCGCCCTCGCCGCGTCCTTAAACAAGGAATAGCCGGACAACGCCTCACCGGTCTCGGTAATGAAAAATCCCGTACCGGACGCTTTCTTCTGGTTATCTTTTCCATAAGTAGTGACGGTAACCACCGCCTTTCGTTGCTTATCCATCCATTTGGGCGCTTTCTTTTGCGCCGCCACCCAAAATACTTGGCAACAAATCGTAATCAACAGAACAATTCTTCTCATTTCGTTTTCATGTTATCAGAATATACGTCGCAAATGTAAATATTTATACCGGATAGGCGAACAAATTAGGGAATTAATCTATTATGAGTATATTCGCAGAAACACTTATAAAAAACCGCGAGATTATGAGACTAAAATCATGTATGCTTATGTGTAGTTTATTCATGGCGAGCTTAGCCTCCGCTAGTAACTTCGCCTCGGATTCTTTCAAGACCAAGAGCGGAAAAGAACTGATCATCACGTTCATCAAGCACGGTAGCTTGATGCTTACGTACGACAATCATTCGATACAGGTAGATCCTGTCTCCGAATACGCCGATTATACGACTTTCCCGAAAGCCGATATCATCTTGATTACCCACGAGCATGGCGACCATCTAGACCCGAAAGCGATACAAGCCGTCGAGAAAAGCGGTACGGAAATCATCGCCAACGAGAACAGCCAAAAGAAGCTGGGAAAAGGGAAGGTCCTAAAAAACGGCGATACGGATACCTCCATCAGCTATATGAAGATAGAGGCCGTCCCCGCCTATAACACCACGCCCGGCCGGGATAAATATCATCCCCGCCACCGGGATAATGGCTATATCCTCACGTTCGACGGACTAAGCGTCTATATAGCCGGTGATACGGAAGACATCCCGGAGATGAAAGACCTGAAAGACATCGATATCGCTTTCCTTCCCGTCAACCAGCCTTATACCATGACCGTCCCGCAAGCGGCTAAAGCGGCCCAGATGTTCTCGCCTAAAATCCTATACCCTTACCATTACGGGGATACGAAGATCGGCGAGTTGAAAGACGCCTTGAAAGGTAGCGGCATCGACGTTAGGATACGGGAGCTACAATGACGACAAGGCACGGCTCGCCTTTAAGATATTCCGCCGGTACACCCAGCAAGCCAAGAGGAAATAAACGACACATTGCACCCACAACGTCACGTACTCCACACCGACTTGCTCAATCGACGCTCCCATCGAGTTGAGCTGTACATAGGCCAGCGTAGCGGGAGCCGCCGGAATGATATAATGGGCCATTTGCCAATACCAAGGCATCAATTCCAAGGGATAAGAGACTCCGGAAAGGAAGATCAAGCCTACCGAGAAGAAAGCGATCATCAATAACGGAGCCTCCGAGTCCGTAAAGAAATAAGAGGCGGCCAGCCCAAAGAAGCTGGTAGCCAGCAAGAAAGGTATCAGCAGGATCAAGGTGTTCAGATAATTACCGATATCCGGCAGGCCAAACAATAGCGGTATCAAGCCCAACAAGAACAAAGCGAAAATCGTATACAATACGCAATACACAAAGGTCTTGCTGATTATCACCCTAGCGATCCGGCCAAAGGATAATCCCTCGGAGGCGAAACGAACGATGGTACCCGAATCCCGCTCTTCCCCGCTTATCATACCGATCACCATCAACAAGGTCTGGAACATAATGACGATCAATACCGCCGGGATCAAATAGGTTCCATATCCTTCCGTAAAATTATACAACGCCGTCCCGACCACTGATATGGGTTGCGCCGAAACGATCTTGGAAGCGTCTTGCTGGGGCAAGAACACCAACATCTCCGGACGATACCGATCGTTCAACGCCAACATGGCACCGCTAGAAGCCTCCTGCATCGCCATATAATATAGGAAAGCGCTTGTCGTCTGGTACATGATAAACAGGGACTCATTCCCTCGTGCCACCCGGGTCTCGAAATCAGAGGGAAGATACAAGATACCTACGGCATCCCCCTCCTTCATCCACTCCTGCGCCTCAGCGTAATCCAAACCATCGGCGATTACCGAGACTTGCGGAGTGGCGTTCAGCAAACGGATGTACTCCCGGCTCAAGTCGGTCTTTGAGTCATCGACGACTACCACCGGAGCGTTACGCACCAGATCCGGGGCATACATATAATTATACAGCAGGCCATAGAGAAATATACCTCCTACCAAGACGAGCAAGATAGCGTAGCTCGTGGAGATCGTCTTAAACTCGTCCTTGACCAAGGAAGCGATATCCGCCAAGGTTCCTTTCATATTATCGGATGTTCTCATATTTATGACTTAAAATAGCGGTTTTCAAATGTGGCAACAGCACCAATGCCAATAGCATAAACGCAAACAACGAACTTACGTTTACCCATGTATAAGGGAATCCGTAATCGCCATACAATAAGTTCTGGTTGATCTCCACGAAATGCCGTACCGGAAACAGGTACGAGGCGTAATGTACGGGAGCGTACATGGAATCGACCGGGAAAGTAACGCCGCATAAAGTAGCCCCCAGCGAACCGACCATCGACACCACGCTAATCACGATCGCTATAGCGGGAAACAACGAGAACAGGAATACCGCCAACGCTTGCGTAGCGACCACGAATAAGATCGCCGTCAAGTTCAATGGCCAGAAACCGCAAGCGAAAGGAATATGCATGACCCCGAACATGATATAGTTAGCGAAGACGCTCATGATACAAAAGATAATCGTATAAGGGAGCAGTTTGCCCACCACCGCCACGAACATGTTCATCCGTGCCGCCTCCAGCCACTCATCGCCTGTCCGGAACTTGATCTCGCTACCGATAGCGTACACCGTAACCAGCAAAATGATCACTTGGAAAAAGACAAAGAAAAAAGGATTGCTCAGATAAACGGAATAATCCAGATCCGGGTTGAACAGCGGGTGGCTACTGGATCGTACCGGTAATAGGAAGGTGGTTATCTGATTCTCCCCCAGCCCCATCGCCGTAGCTTGCACAACCACCGGGGCGAGGGAAAGCGTACGCAGCAGGGTCTCGAAGGCCCCACGTACCTCACCGCCCACGCTCAACAAGGCATAGTGGTAATAATACGATAAAGTAGCGTCACGCCCCGCCGTGGCATCCGCCTCAAACTGATTGGGGATCACTAGATAACCGTAGATTTCTTTTGCTTGGGTAGCATGGCGAGCGGTCTCTTGGTCCGTATAATGCCGGGTTACCCGGAAAGTCGGTACCGCCTCTACCTGCCGGATGATCTCCCGGGACATGGAGGTGTTGTCTTGGTCCACTACCGCTATCGGTATGTTCTCCATCTGCCCGCTTCCGAAAATCGTAGACATGAAGAATATACAGAACAGAGGCAGCACGATACACACCCCGAAGTATAACCTCCGGGAAACCATGCGATCCAGTTCCCGACGTAAAACCATATAGAAAGGACTCTTCTTTAGCATAGCGACAATAAATTATTTAGTTGTAGAGACGGGGCACGCCCCGTCTCCCACCGTCCGACAGTAACTTTAAATACTATTTCGAGGGGATGAGACGGGGCACGCCCCGTCTCTACAACCGGATAGTATCAAGGGAGTTGATAGAGTACGGACATACCGGGACGCAATCCCTCCACCTTCTCCACCGGTAAGGCATGTATCTCGAAGGTCCGCAAGTCATAGCTACCAGTCTGCTTGGTAGATTTCCAAGTAGCGAAACTGCCCAACGGACTGATATAATTGATCTTGAACTCAATATCCTTCTTATCGATCGCCGGTACATCGGCGACAAACGTTCCTCCCATCTTAAATAAAGGCAAACGATCCTCACGTACGTTCAATACCACATGCACGTCATCTAATACGACTAAGTTCATGATTGGCATCCCGGCCCCAACCAACTCTCCCCGTTTCGGGAAGATAGCGGAGATTTGTCCCGATTCCGGAGCCGTCAACCGAGCGTCCTGTAAGAGAGCCGCCACCTCCTCCACGGTTCCTTGCGCCGCCGTCACCAACGAGCGGGCGCTCTCCTTATCTTGTATCTGCGCCCCGTCTACCGCCATTTGATATTGGCTATAAGTGGCACGTTCGGCGGCTTCGGCCGCTTTATACATGGCCTCCACCTCATCTTTACGCTGTGAGGTTACCACGCTATCTTTATACAAGGCATTCACCCGATCATAGGTAATCTTCGCCAATTGTAAATCCGATTTGGATTTATTCCACAATTGTTGCAAGGAAGCGATGATTTGCTTTCGTGTACCCTCATCCACTTTCTGGTGCTGATACTTCGCTATGTTCTCCATGGCGTTCACCTGTTGATATTTAGCCAATGCCTCCGGACTATTGATGACTACCAAGGTATCGCCTTGGCGTACATTCTGTCCCTCTTTTACCAGAAAGGTATCGATACGCCCCGGTAACTTACCGGAGATACGTATTTCCGTTGCCTCGATCTGCCCTTGCAAGATCACCGGCTTCTTTTTCAACAAGATCATCCCGATCAACGAGACAACTATAACAATCGCCAAGACTGCGACGAAGGCCACACTCAAATATCTCTTAGTTTTATCCATAACCCCTAAATTTTCAATTTTCAATTCTCAATTTTCAATTCCCCAAAAGCTCCTCGGTCTTTCCCTCCATCTTGTACTGGTGGAACTGCTCCGGCGTACCGCAGACAGACAGCAGATTAATCAAGGCTACATCATACTGATAATAAGCCAAAAGAAAAGCGGTCTTCACCTTCGCCAGCATAACCTCGGCATCGACTACCTCCGTAGAAGTAGCCATTCCCTCTTGGAAAGATTTCTTCCGCACCCGGACCAGTTCCCGGCTCATCTCGATCGTCGTATCCAAGGCTTTTACGTTGTCCAAGGCATTTTGTAGCTGGCTGTAGAATTTATCGATGCCTACCTCCAGATCCGTAATCGCCTTCTCCTTACCCAAACGAAGCGACTGACTAGCAATCTTTGCCTGCCGGATAGTTTTCTCCCGGTTCAAGCCATCAAAAATATTCCACGTAAAACCAACTCCCACCATCGTACGAGGCAACAAATATTTATCCAATCCATCAGCGTACAAAGTCTGTTTGCCGAATAAAGCGATATTCGGGACATAAGCGGACCGGCCGATCTTTAGTTGATTATCGGCTACAACCTGCTGCAATTTCAATTGATTGACTATATAATTATTCATCGGAACCAGATCCTTGAAGTATTGGGCCGGAGGAAGCGCCTCATTAATGAATAAAGGAGTCGTGGTACGTACGTCACTCCCCTCCTCCATATTAATCAAGCTTTTAAACGCCTGTTGAGCGACCGCTAAATCCTTACGGGCCGATTCCAGTTCTCGTTTCGCCTCGTCCATACTTACCTGAGCGAACAGACGCTCGGCCCGATTGATCATCCCGTTTTGCTCTAATTTAAGGGCTTGGTCATAATGGGTTTTCAAAGAATTGTACACTTCTGTTTTTACGTCCACCACACTTTGTCCCAGACGAAGCCCGAAATAAGCCTCGATCAATAAGGATTGTTGGTTGGCATCCACTTGATTCCTATTCACCTCCGCTATAGAGACCATCGTCTTTCCGATCTTGTTCGCATAGATACGTTTTCCTCCCGTGAAAACAGGCCACGTCACCGTAGCGTCTATAGAAGTGATGTTTTGGGAGATCAGCGGAAGCGAGAAAGTACCTTGCCCGATCTTATCCAATACCGACATGATCAACTCATTATCCGGGATATAATTATGGACAAACTCCTTCGCCGGTTCCGTATATTTACTCAGCGACTGCCGTACCTCTATCGGATTCGACATATGTACGAAAGCACCCGCGGCGTTCACCGACGGATACCAAAAAGCGTTTAGCTTTTGATGCTCATTCCGAGCCCATTCCACTTCTTTCCCTGCTATTTTCAAGCTTTTATTTTCCTTATGAAGCAGGTCGAGAGATTGTTCCAAGCTTAAATCCACATCGTTCCCTTGGCTCCATGAAGCGCATGGAAGAAGATACAGCAAAAGAATACTGTAAGATACTATATTACTCACCATAAACTCATTTAGTAATTGACGTTCAGTTGGAGTAATAACAGCGAAAAAGGGAGGATTGTTTTTACTTCTTTTTCAAGTTGGGAAGGAACCAAGTAACCAGTCCTAAAAGAGGCATGAAGCCACATACGTTGTAGACAGCCTCTATTCCATAATGATCCGCCATATTTCCTAATACGGCCGAGGCTATACCCGCCACACCGAAAGCAAATCCAAAGAAAAGTCCCGAGATAAGACCTAATTTATAAGGAAGCAACTCTTGCGCATACAACAAAATAGCCGGGAACGCCGATGATAAGACCAAACCCACGCAAAAACTAAGCACGATCGTCCAAGCGAATCCCACATGCGGCATCAATAAGCTAAATGGGGCTGCCCCTAGAATCGATCCCCAAATCACATATTTCCGTCCTATCTTATCACCGATAGGACCACCCGCCAAGGTTCCCATGGCCGTAGCGATCAGGAAGACGAACAAACAGATCTGCGAAGTCTGTACACTCACCCCGAATTTATGGATCAAGTAAAAGGTATAGTAGCTATTCAAACTAGCCATATAGATATATTTAGAGAAAATCAAGGTCAGCAATATCGAGATCGAAAAGACTGTTTTTCCCAAAGAAAGAGGCATCTCCACATGCGTCTCACCCGACTTCTTCTGCCATTTCACCCGACTCAAATACGCCTTATACCAACGGCAGATAGGAATCATCACCAAAATAGCGACGAATGCCAGTATAGAAAACAAAGCGATATGAGTCCGTCCATAAGGCGCCACCAATAAAGCAACCAGTAGCGGACCTAACGATCCGCCCAAATTACCACCCACTTGAAAAAGCGATTGTGCCAATCCCCTACGCCCTCCCGACGCTAGCGAGGTAATCCGGGACGCTTCCGGATGCAAAACCGAAGACCCGATACCTATCAAGAATACGGAGATCAAGACCCAATGGAGCGTAGAGGAAAAAGCGAGATTCAACAAGCCGACCAACGTAAAACTCATACCAATAGGTAACGACCAAGCCACGGGACGCTTATCAAAAACCAAACCGGTTATAGGCTGGAAAACAGAAGCGGATAATTGATAAACAAGCGTAATCAACCCGATTTGGGCGAAGCTCAACGCTAAATCATCCTTGAAAAGTGGATAAACCGCCGAGATAACGGATTGCAACGAATCATTCAAACAATGCGTAACGCTTAACGCCACCAATACCCGGAATGCTGTTTTATTTACTGGCTGCTGTTTAGAAACCTGCTCCATGACTGTCCATATTTCTATTTAACCTCATGCTCATTAACATTTCAAAAATCGCACAAAAAGTTAGCTAATTTCTAGAAAAACAAACCCTAAGAGCCTATTTTAACCATAGTTAATACAACTATTCTTTCGGTTCTTTTCATTTCTTTATGTTAATCGGCTTAATCTTAATACCTATGAGCCTTGTTTTCTCAGTGATACTTCAGAGCTGTATCCCGGAATGAGCATATATCTTATAACTCACTCCCAAAACAAACGCCAAAATCCCTTATCTGCCATCATTCCGACCCGAAGTTAAAGATCGAGATCATAAACGGGAACAGCCTCTGAAGTTTTTTATATTTATTCCTCTTCTTCTCCCTCGTTCGCCGAATGTAAGATAAAAGTAGTAGCGCCAATCGTTACGATCGAACCTTCCCCGATACGTACTTGTTCTTTTTTACCGACCAATACATTTTTCACAAAAGTCCCGGTCAAGCTAGGAAAGTCACGCACCATATAAACGAACTTGCCATTAGTGTCTTTCTTTACATTAATCACACAATGCTTACGCCCCATACTTGGATCGCTCGTGATAATAGGGACATCTACACCTTCCGTATCCTTATTACGGCGACCAATCACATTATCTCCCATCACTAATGGTAGATCTTGCTTAAAAGCAAAACCATTCTCGATAATGGTAATATAACCGCAAGAGAAATCCGGTTCCTTCACCTCTTTTTCCTCACCGGTAGCCGTCTTCACCACCTTTCGGCCCAATTTAATCTTAAATTGCGCTCCACACTGCGGACAGACGAAGGCTAATACCTTCCCTTCCGGATATTTGGTCTCATCAAAAGACAACTGATTATCACATTTTGGACAGAATACTCTTTTCATACACTTAAATACAGGATCTAGTATTACAAACGGAGCGCAAATTTACGAAAAAACCTTCAGCTACACTCCTAAAATCTCATGGTTATGATTTTTTGAAACAAAAAAGGCTATCCATCACGGACAGCCAATCTCAATTGTTAACCTTAAATCTAATACCATGAAAAACACAGTGCAAATATAGAGGTTTTATGTTATGTAGCATAATGTTTTATTTGCAAATCTCATTTCCTTAACCAGATTTAACAAAACCATGCTTTAAAACATATCCGTAAAATAATATATATTCCCTTAGAACTTAGGTTCATTCTCTTTAATCTCCTTCAAAGGCAAGGTAAACCAAAAAGTGGAACCTACTCCCAATGTAGATTCTACCCCGATTCGTCCCCCTAGTTTCTCGATAATATTTTTGCAAATCGCCAATCCTAATCCGGTACCTTGTTTGCAAGCGTTCAACTTAACAAAGCGATCGAATATAGTTCTACAATCGTCATCCGAGATTCCCATTCCCGTATCCGAGACCGAAACTCGTATTTCATCATTCGATACCTTATAGGCTAATTTGATCTCACCTTCCGAAGTAAACTTAATCGCATTTGTCAAGAAATTAGAAATAACCTGTACGACTCGTTTCGGATCTGAGAAAACGGTCACGGGTTGTGAGCCCCGGTCGAAAACAAATCGAACGTTTTTCGGAATCTTCAAGGCATGTACCGCATAAGTTTCCTCACAGATCTCCTTAAAATCAAAATTTTTCTTCGTAATGTCAAAGGTTCCCGCCTCAATCTTTGAGAAATCAAGGATATCCTCAATCAATTGCAGAAGCAATTCACTATTCTTGTCAATGATATCCACATAAAACTCTCGTTCCTCCTCCTCTATCTCCTTGGTCTCTGCCAGTATATTCGCAAAACCAACAATAGCATTTAAAGGCGTACGGATCTCATGACTCATATTCGCCAAGAACATAGACTTAAGCCGATTCGCCTCTTTAGCCTTAGCTAACTCATATTCTTTCCGTTGACGCTCTCGTTCCACCCAGCGCAATTTATCTTGCATGGCGATCTCATCCGTTATGTCCATCAAGTAATAAAGGATTTTCGCTGGTCTTCCCGCCTCATCATATTTATAAGGGTACGCATACGCTCTCACCCAAACATATTGCCCCTCAAAAAGCTGTCGGTATTGAATACTATATTCACCGATCTCACCCGTAACAATCTTTTCAAAGCCTTGTACAAGTACCCTTTCCCGATCTTCCGGATGTACGATCTCACAAAAATCTTTTTTCGTTGTCAAGTTACTTGCTCTCAATCTGGATTTATTACCTAAAACACGTAAATCCAGATCGATATGCATCTTATCGGTTTTAACATCATATTCCCACAGCAAGGAATCACTGCAACGCATAACCGTTTTCAACTTCGTGAACAGTTCCTCTACTTTCTCCGACTTTTGATATTCTTCCGTCTCATCCGTAAACATTAGTACATATCCACAGATATCTTCAGCCTCTCCTTTCAACGGCACACATTTAATAGACAGACGTAAATTTGTACCTTCCTTTTTTGGGTCTATGTTATAGTACTCATTCGTTTGTATATTATCAAATTCATAATTACAATCGAACACAACCATTTCTCCCTGTTTCAGACGAGCGATCTTGTCCTCTGGAAAATTAGGATTCTCGAAAAGATTTATTCCCATAATATCCTTCCGGCTTATAGCGAACAAATTCTCGTCCGTCCTATTGAGATCCACTAGCTGCCCCCTCTCGTCATAAACTTCAATTCCAACAGGTAATTTCTGGAATAGGGCATTAAAGCTCATTTCCTCTAGCATTTTATTACATTGTCCCATCGTCATATTAAATTATAACCACTAATTCCCAACTTTAAATCAATCAAGCAATCTCCTCTATTATTTATACAACAAATGAACTATAATAACGATTGCAGCAGAAGTTTAAAGTTACAGAAATAATATGAAAATCAAACATAATTATGTTGAAAATATATGTTTTCGATATTGAGAAAGAGTCATTCCCGTCCGTTGACGAAAAAAGCGATTCAATGTCGATTGAGACGGAAAATTAGTCAATATAGCGATCTCCTGTATATTTAATCGAGAGTCACGTAGCAACGACTTTACCTCTAACACTATATAGATAGATAAAAACTCCTTGGCTGAAATGCCACACCTTTCATTCATGATCGCACTTAAATAAGTTGTCGTTATATTCAATTTATCCGCATAAAATCCGACATTCTTGTGATTCTTGAAATTCTCTGCCACGAGACTACAGAAATCATAGATCAATTGCTCTTTTCTCAAACTAGTCCTGAAAGGGATTTTCTTACGCACTTTCACATAATAGTCGTAAACATCCATGTAAAAAATCCCCAAGTAACATATAATCCGCTCCCTCAGAAGCCCATTACCCCGATACCGCTCAAGCTCATTCTCTATCAATTTGCAAAATGATTGAAAACGCTCAATACCATTATTATCCTCTATATTATAGTAAAAATGATCCTTCACGAAAAAATGAAATCCCGGATCAAAATGACGTAAGGAACTTAATACATCCCCATGTAGTACATGTGGTATGATGATAAACTTCGCCGAGAAGTCCTCACTCACGTTCCGCATTGAGCATAACTGTCTCGGAAATAAGAAAATCAATTCATTCTTATTCCATACATGCTTATTATCAAGCAAATGAATGATCGCACTACCTCTATTACATACTGCTATTATCCCGTAATCCAAAAAAGAAGGTTCTGAAGTCAATGGACTATCTTCAATCTGTTCCGTAATAATAAAGTCTTTTTCTAATCCGCCTAAAAAACGATCACATGTATTATACCTATTCTCTTGCATATACTCTTATAAATTAAGGGAATACGAAATCTTACCTTCAACAACAATCAACAGAATAATATTATATTTTGTTCTGTCCGTTAAGGTCCCAAGTATATTCGTTTGATATTTTTCTTTCCTTACCCCCTCTTCTATTAGCCATCAAACCTTATATATCAATGGGTGCTAACGGCTAACCAAGGAAATCATAAAAAAACACAAGACAAAATTATATAATAAAAAATTGACTATTAAATGCATAACTAAACTAAAAGCGTACAAAAACACATCAATTGTATACAAAATCGAAACAGACAAAGAATAACCGAAAAAGATCATAAAAATACAGTTAGCTTCATTGACAAAGTAAGTTAACTGAAATACCAAAGCAAGTTAACTTACTTTGCCGATGAAATTAGCTTACTTTGAAAGTATGGATGTTACCCTCGGAAAGGGGCGCTTAAGCAGTGTTCTCAAAAATTCGTGTATTCATGCCTCTATACAAAAAAAGGCTATCCGTCACGGACAGCCAATCTCAATTGTTAACCTTAAATCTAATACCATGAAAAACACAGTGCAAATATAGGCGGTTTTATGTTATGTAGCATACTGAATTATTTGCAAAATTCTTTCACTTAACTCGATTTAACGAAATCATGCCCTAAAACATAGTTATTAACAAGAAAACTATTCGTTCAGATCTAATAGCTTCCCAAGAAATCGTCGAGGGAACGAGTATCATCATCTGGCATCAATTCTTTTTTCAAACGAAATTTGCGTTTATAGATAGCATCCTTCGTCACATTCAAGACTGACATCAGCTCCGCCGAAGTTAGCCGCAATTTGATCAAGCAACAAAAACGAATGGCATCCTCCGTCAAATCCGGATAAGCGACACGTAAACGACTTATAAAATCATCATAAAGAGTATTTACGATCTCGATCAAGTTTCTCCAATCTGAATCCGGCAATATCGTTTCCGATTTAGAAAGTATCTTCAGCTTCTTGAACGTATCCAACTGTTCCAGCAAACACTTCGCCAAACGCTCCTTTTCCTTGATCAAGGATTCCACGTCACGATGCGCTTTCCACTGAGCCGCATGCTGGTATTCCTTCAAACATTTCTCCTTCGCTTCCAATTGCTCCTTGATGTGCGACATCTCACGACTATAACGTTGTATCAAGATTTCATTTTTATCCACAAGACTCGCTATTTCTCTCAGTTCTTTCTCCTTTTTTGTCTTATAAAGGTGATAACGCAAAAAAGATAACAGAAGCAGGGTAAAAGCGACGATGATTAAAATGATCAGATAATAAATATCTACATAGAAATGCTCCGGCTCCTTTAGAACCGAGCTTATGGCAGTAGATGTGTGCAGCGCAAACTTCATATAAATAGTATTTATTATCTTAATACTTCTTTCTTAGAATTCCCTCTCTCCAAATCGCTTCCAAAAAGCCTGTCCCATATCCGATCAATTGGACAAAAGCCGCTATGATAGATAACAACGCAACGATTCCGTTCTTATTTCTCACTAAAGCGTCAAAAAAGATCAGCGAAATATAAAATAACAATAGCCCCCATACCTTTGGAACGAAAAAAGCGGAAATACATACCCCAAGCAGACCTACCACAAATAAGGCCGGCAGGCAATGTACCCATTTCAATGATTCCGGGTACTTCTGGTACAAGATAATCCTAGCGTACCCCGAATGCCATACTTGCCGGAAAAACTGGACGAAATTTGTTCTTCGCTTATGATAGACCCAAGCGCCCGGAAAATAACGGCATTTATAGCCTGCCGCAAAAATCCGGATACTAAAATCTATATCCTCTCCATAACGCATATCAGAGAAACCACCCAAGGCTTCATACACCTCTTTCCGCATTCCCATATTAAAACTCCGGGGATAGAATGCATCTAAATGCCTCCGGCTTCCTCGGATCCCTCCTGTCGTAAAAAAAGAAGTCATCGAGTAATTGACCGCTTTCTGTATAGCGGAAAAAGAAGAATGCGCCCTGTCGGCACCACCAAAGGCATCCACCTTATAACGCATCAAGGACTCGTGTACTTGTTCCAGATAGCTGGCCGGAACGATACAATCCGAATCCAAGACAATCACGATCTCTCCTTCCGCATAACGTACCCCTTGATTGCGAGCCAAGCCTGGACCTGAATTCTCTATATAGAAATAGCGAATCCTCAAGCGGTCATTATAGGCATTGACTATGGACTCACAAGGTATAGAAGAACCGTCGTCCACTACGATAACCTCAAAATGTACATATGTCTGCCGGGTAAGGCTGTTTAATAAATCGTCTATCTCCTCCGGACGATTGTAGACAGGAATAATAATTGAAAATACTTCCATTAAGCTAGATTTAATCTGCCGACAAAAGTAAAGAGTTAAAAAGCGTGTATCAAAAAAGGGCACTGGACAAATAGAGGACATAGCTGGACATCGAATACCCCCTATTTTTTACCCCATAATAGAAAAACTGGACAAAATCCATAAGATACGCTCAGTTTATCCATACGGAAAAGTCTATTTATCAACAGCTTACAAAATACAATACTATCCGCTACTATTTGGACAAAGACTGGACGCACACAATATTATTTCATTCGCACATCTGCCCCCCACATTAATTTTTCCCGAAGCGTCTGATAAAAAGTATGGTTATAGCGTTTGATGACTTTCGTCGTATAATCGGCCTTGCTCATCTTTAATTCGATACCTGCCGGGAATATTTCCGAACGTCCATCCAAAGAGATCAGAAAATATTTATTCCGGCTCTCTACCCGAAGCGTTATTATATCTGAATCCGGAATCACCAACGGACGCACGTTCAAGGAATGCGGAGCGACTGGACTCAAGACAATGCTATTACTTTGCGGGACTATAATCGGCCCATTTACGCTCATCGAATAGGCTGTGGAACCGGTAGGTGTAGCCACTACCAAACCATCCGCCTGATAAGAAGTCAGATATTCCCCATTCAAGAATGTATGAATCGTAATCATCGAGGAACTATCACGCTTCAGCACGGCGATCTCGTTCAAGGCGTAATTATATCCGCGAAACGCACGGTCTTCCGTATATAAACGCAAGAGGGTTCGTTCCTCTACCTTATAGTAATTCTTAAAAATCTCGTCCAGCGTATCCTCAACCTCATTACTGCTGACATCCGCAAGGAAGCCTAGCCGTCCGGTATTAATACCTAAAATAGGAATATCCTGTTTATTTACCCGGGCCGCCGTACGAAGGAACGTGCCATCTCCTCCCACGCTAAGCGCTATATCCAGATCAAACTCATCACCCACTAATAGCCCGCTCACCACTGGCTCAAAACCAAAAGCATCGGTAAGGAATGTATAAAAAGGGCTGTCCACATAAATATCAGCCTCTTGTTCACAAAGCTTCTCAAACAGGCGTTTAATCAGATTCTGTCTCTCGATCTGATATTCACTTCCAAATATTCCAACTTTCATTTTACGCTCCTTACTTTACATATTCATATAATGTAATAACTCATTCATCCGCTGCTGCAACATATCATCCACCATCCCCTTCTCCATAAAATGATAAAGCACCGTATAATTGAAACGCTCGAAACTACGGATCACGGGAGAGGCATCTTCCAAATCAATCTTAAGGGTTATAAGCAGACGGCCCGTATCTTTATCTTGATGGGATAGCAAATTAAGGACATGGGCATTATTCGCCTCTACCAAACGGGCGATATCCGTTAATGAATAATCCTGTGGCATCATTTCCAATACGATCACGCTTCCAGCCGCCTCCGCATTACATAGCTCGGATAAAGCATCCACCAAACGATCCCGGGTAATCGCCCCCAAATAAGTTCCGTCCACGGAAACCACAGGCAACAGGCTCAATCCATATCGGGTTATCATTGCCAACGCTTCATGTAAATGTCCATTTTCCGAAATCGCCGGAGCGAATAAAACCGGCTCACCGATCGTAGCCGAAGGATCCGGCATCGCCAATAAGTCTTTTTCCGACACTAAACACTGGTATGCGTTATCACTCAATAACGGAAGATGCTTGAGTTTAAAATCCTCCATTAACGCCAACGCATATTCCGCTGTGTCAAAACTTTTTAACACCGGAATTTCCTTTGTTATGAAATCTTTCACCAACATTATTCTGTTAATTCCCTAAATCCTGCTAAATTTGCCGATACTTTTGTGCAAATGTAATGAAAGAAAAAAGATATACGATATACAATGACAAATTTAAGTGTAAACATTAACAAGGTTGCTACTATTCGTAACGCGAGAGGTGGCAATATGCCAAACGTGCTGAAAGTAGCGCAAGACTGTGAATTATTCGGGGCACAAGGAATTACGGTTCATCCCCGTCCGGATGAACGACACATACGCTATAGCGATGTTTATGGACTAAAACCTCTTATCCGGACAGAATTTAACATAGAAGGTTATCCTTGTGATAAATTCATCGACTTGGTATTGAAGGTAAAACCGACCCAAGTCACACTGGTTCCGGACGCTCCGGATGCCATCACGTCGAACTCAGGTTGGAACGTAAAGGACAATTTCGATTACTTAAGCGAATTGGTAGACACCTTTACCTCACAAGGAATCCGTACATCCATCTTCGTCGGAACAGACTTGGCGAATATCGAACTAGCGGCGAAAACAGGTACGGACCGTATTGAGCTATATACGGAACCTTATGCGACCTTTTATCCGGAAGATCGTGACAAAGCGATCGCTCCTTTTGTAGAGGCCGCTCAATTAGCTAAAAACTTAGGATTAGGCGTAAATGCCGGACACGACTTGAGCTTAGAAAATCTGGCTTTCTTCAACAAGAATATCCCTTGGCTGGAGGAGGTTTCTATCGGCCATGCCTTGATTTGTGATGCGCTCTATCATGGTTTGCAAGAGACGATCGCTTTATACAAGGCATGCTTGAATAATTGAGAATGGAGAAGAATTGAATATTGAAAATTATAACCTATAATTCAAAACGATGAGTATTTTACTTTCACTACAGGCCGTAGGCTCTCAGGCGGCAGATCAAATGCCGGATTTAACGGCTGTAACCCTTCCTACGGAAGCGGAAATCAATGTGATAGACCTTGCCTTTAAGGGAGGTTGGATTATGGTGGTATTGTTACTGCTCTCTCTGATGGCTATTTATATTTTTGTTCAACGTCTGATCATCATTCGCCGTGCGGGAAAAGAAGACGAGACGTTCATGAATCGTATTAAGGACTATATCCATGAAGGAAAAGTGGACTCGGCTCTCAATTTATGTCGGAGCACCAACACACCTTCCGCCCGTATGATCGAGAAAGGCATTACCCGTTTGGGCCGTCCGATGAACGATGTGCTCGTAGCGATCGAGAATGTCGGAAATTTGGAGATCGCTAAACTGGAAAAAGGTTTCCCCTTGATCGCGACGACCGCCGCCGGCGCTCCCATGCTTGGTTTCCTTGGGACAGTAACCGGTATGGTACGTGCTTTCTTCGATATGGCAAACGCAGGCACCAATGTTGATGTCTCCTTATTATCCGGTGGTATCTATGAGGCCTTGGTGACAACCGTGGGTGGTCTAGTTGTTGGTATTATTACATTGTTCGCGTACAACTATCTGGTATCTCAAGTAGATAACGTCGTGAACAAGATGGAGGCTCGTACGATGGAATTCATGGATTTATTAAATGAACCGGCTAATTAATTGAAAATGGAGAATTGAAAATTGAAAATGAGCCAACTCTCCTCTATTTAATTTTCAATTCTCCATTTTCAATTTTCAATTATAAAAAATTATGGCTCTAAAAAGAAGAACAAAGGTAAACGAAGCGTTCAGCATGGCCTCTATGACCGACGTCATATTCCTCTTGCTGATCTTCTTCATGGTTACCTCTACCGTAGTAATCCCGAACGCCATCAAGGTTACCTTGCCGCAAGCGCAAAAGCAGACAGCGGCGAAACCTCTTACGAGGGTAACGATAGACGCGAACTTGAATTACTACGTGGCATTTGGAAAGCAAAAAGAGGTACAGGTCTCATTTGATGAGATCACTCCTTTCTTGCAAGATAGTTACGCGAAGGAACCGGAGATGTTCGTCGCCTTATATGCCGACGAGACCGTGCCTTACAAAGAGATTGTAAAGATACTGAATATAGCGAACGAGAATAAATTCAAAATGGTGCTTGCCACCCGTCCGCAGAAATAACAGATATGAGACTGAATAAGGATGACATATACAGTTTGATCGGTACCGTTGCTTTTCACGGTGTCATTCTACTGATACTTTGGTTTACCGTATTGAAAACCGAGGTACCGGATGAAGACGGGGGTGTACTCGTTAATTTCGGGAATGTAGATGCCGCCGCCGGAATGTTCGAGCCTAAGTATACCGGGCAAGAACCGCCTCAGGAAACGACCACTCCCCCTCCTCCCGTACCGGAGCCGCAAGTGGAAACGCCCAAGCAGGAACTCATCACTCAAGATATCGAGGAAAGCGTAGCCCTTGAGGACGCTAAAAAGAAGAAAGAGGAAGAGAAACGCAAGAAACAAGAGGAAGAGAAGAAACGGAAAGAAGAGGAGGAGAAAGAACGTATCCGCCGGGAAGAAGCCGAGAAGAAACGTCTGGCCGAGGAACGCCGCAAGAAGGAACAAGCCATTAGCAACAAGGTGGCCGGAGCTTTTGGTATGGGAAACGCCGAGGGTAACAGCCAAGGTGACGCTAAAAGCGGAACCGGTAACCAAGGAAGTCCGTTCGGTAACTCTGATCACGGGGCGAATGAAGGCGTAGGCGGTTACGGATCATTTAATTTGAACGGCCGTTCCATTGGTGCCGGAGGTCTCCCTCGTCCCGCTTACACGATCCAAGAAGAAGGTCGTATTGTTATCAATATAACCGTAGATCCGAAAGGCAATGTTATATTTGCCGAGGTAGGCCGGGGAACTAATATCGACAATGCCTCCATGCGTAAAAGCGCTTTGGACGCGGCTCGAAAGGCGAAGTTCAACAGTATCAGCGGCGCTAATAACCAGAGTGGTACTATTACTTACGTGTACAAATTTAAATAATTGAATCTTATGAAGAAAGCGATCGTATTCTTAGCGAATGGCTTCGAGGAAATGGAAGCCACGGGAACCGTAGACATTTTGCGTCGCGGAGGTATAGACACGAAAACAGTCTCCATCACAGACGACCGTAAAGTGGTGGGTGCCCATCATATGGAATATATGGCAGATGCCCTACTTTCCGAAACTGATTTTTCAGGTATAGACGCCTTGATCTTACCGGGAGGTATGCCCGGAGCATCCAATCTAAACGAGTCTGAGACGGTAAAGGAGGCCTTATTGCAACAATATCGCCAAGGAGGTATCGTAGCCGCTATCTGCGCCGCTCCAATGGTATTGGGCGGTCTTGGCTTATTAAAAGGCCGTAAAGCGACTTGCTACCCCGGGTTCGAACCGAAATTGATTGGTGCCACGGTAACAGGCGAGGCTGTCGAGGTAGATGGAAATGTGGTAACCGGTAGAGGACCGGGCTTGGTATTCAATTTTGGCCTAGCTTTAGTATCTGTACTAAAAGGTGACGCGGTTGCGGAGGAAGTTGCGGCCGGATTACTATTATAAGATTTAGATCATCAGTCGAAACCCAATAGAATAGGGAACGTAATCCATTGAGTTATGTTTCCTATTCCATTGAGTTTTATCACCTATCCTATTGACTTACGAGATATCCCTCAAAGAGCTCACTGCCCTATTCTATTTTGATCGTTTCAACCGCTTGTCGCTTCGTCCCATCCATGGATACCGCACGATAACGAACCGTGGAGAAATCAATGGAACGTAAATCTATATTCCGAATAACGCTATTGTACATCGTACGGTAATAAATCACATGGTTTCGCATATCCGTAGCCGAAGTCCATTGAGTAGCGCTCGGTATATCGCAAGGTGCTTGCCCTAATGGGAATTCGATCCCTACGGGAATATCAAAATTATTCAATATCTGGAAACACTGGAAGACCGTTTCCAATGCAGTTTCTTGTTGTGGGGCCGAAGCTTGGTAAAAAGCCGCACGAACGAAACGTGACGGTGGAGTTACGTCGCCCGGAATCCCAAGGAAACCGCTTCCCGCACCAAATGAAGACAACTCGATATTTCCTAATTGTTGATTGGGGGCCGTACCCGGGAAAAGATTAACATAATTATTCAGGTTCGTCAGATGCCACTCGAAACTGGGAGAATTAGTCAGAACTCCTAACGTATTCTCATAGAAGTGTAGCTCACCCTTAATAATCTCAAGAACCAGTTGACGCCCCGACGGCTCGGCAAACCGCCAATGAACGGTAGACGCACGGGGATCTATATTGATAATATGCACTTTCTTAACAGCCTCTTTCACCTCCTCTACATTTGAACATTCCCCCAACAGCCAAGACACTAATTGCAGATCAGAGATACTTTTATCCCGAACTGCGGCATTATATTTCTCATATTCACCGTACTTTGGAAAATAAAACAATCCAGCCGATAACCCAACCTCATTAAGTCCTTCGGCGATAAATTCCTTTTGCTCCACTGCCAAGCCCACATATCCATAACGTGCCGTGAAAGTCATTCCATCAACCCCATCCGGGGTATACGATCGTTCGGTGTATCCTCTTGGAACCACGACATACTGGCTGTTCAAATTACTTCCACCCCATTCTATCGTACGTGCTACAATAGTCGTACTGTCCTTGCTTTTTAAGGTAATACCGGTGCAAGCCTCTGCAGCGGAAGGATTAATAAGCAAGCCGGCAATCGCAAATAAAATAAAGAAATATCTCATAAACATCATTTTTGATAAAAACAAGCGACAGGAGAAGGTTGTTTTCAAGATTTCAAGACTTTTTCGTATGTTTGCGGTCATTTTATCAAAAAGTATAATATGAATAATAATCTAAAAGGTTTCGCTTATGGAATAGCGACTTCTGTTACATTCGGTTTAATCCCTTTGTTTACATTGCCTCTTATGGAGAAGGGTATGCGGTTTGATTCGATATTGTTCTATCGTTTCTTATTCGCGGCCATCGCCTTATCGGGTATGCTTCTAGCGAAAAAGGAATCTTTTAGAACAGAGATGCGGAACCTACCGATATTGATTTTATTAGGCGCTTTCTATACAGGTTCGGCTATGTTCCTGTTTTGGGGATATAATTTTATGGCGGCAGGAATCGCGACAACTCTACATTTTACATATCCAATATTTGTAACCCTTTTCATGCTTTTTGTATTTAAAGAAAAAACATCATGGATCACGCTTTTAGCGATCGGACTCGCTATTTGTGGAGTAGCCCGCCTATCAATCGATGGAGGCGAGATGCAATTAAACGGGCTAGGCGTGATCATCGTATTACTTTCCGCGGTCGCTTATGCCCTCTATATCGTAACCGTCAATAAATCAAGGGTACATGATATGCCGGGACGAAAACTTACGTTCTATGTATTTATCGTCAGTACCTCTTTATTTTTCATAAAAGCACAGGCAGGAACAGGAATCCAACCCATTCCAGACCTGCCCTCTTTTATTAACCTCGTCTTATTAGCCTTCTTGCCAACCGTAGTATCTAACATTACATTGGTACAAGCCGTACACCATATCGGTTCCACCCTAACTTCCGTACTGGGAGCAACAGAACCCGTGACAGCCGTCTGCGTGGGTGTTTTAGTCTTTGGAGAGCCTTTCACCCCTCACCTCGCTTTAGGAATCTTACTGATTATCGTAGCGGTTACATTGATTATCCTGTCCAAATACATACAGAAAAATCTCCATGAGGCCAAGCGATTGTTCAAAGCACGGCACATCCTAAGAGCCAAATAACAATACAACTGAAAGCAATACGGCATAGATAAATACATTCCGTGCCGTATGCCCTAAAGTTCTATTAAGCTCACGGCCTTGATACTGTTTCATCTCCAGCCATGTGGCGGCAAACAGCACGCTAAAAGCCGCGAATAAACAAACAAGCCAAGGTGAGGCATCCATCAATAAAGGCAGCGTGATCATGACAGCAAATATACCGTTCAGCAAATAAGTTACCAACCCGAACGTACGCCCGAATAGCACAATCGTAGTCCGTTTACGAGCCGCCTTATCTTGCTCATAATCCCGGTAATTATTCACGATCAAAATATTAGCAGACAACAGCCCCAATGACAACGAAAGCAAGAATGACAATAAGGAAAACGATAATGCTTGTACATAATACGTAAAACAAACCGGAATAATCCCATAAAACAATACGACACACACATCCCCTAGCCCGTTATAAGCCAAAGGAAACGGCCCTGCTGAATAAGCCAAGACACAAATCGCGATAGCAATTCCTACACCGATGAGCTCCCAGCCGGCAAAGAATAACAAGAAACAGCCACATAGACAAGAAAGCCCCAACGTGATAAAAGTCCCCCATAGCATTGCCTTAGGAGTTATCCAACCGGAAGCCACCGCTCGCTCCGGGCCTAACCGGTCCTCCTTATCCGCCCCCTTCTTAAAATCAAAATAATCATTGGCAAAATTACTGGCTATCTGGGCGAGTAAAGCCACCAAAACACAAAGGATCGCAGGAACCAGTTTAAATACTCCATCTCTGTAAGCCAGCGCGCAACCAACTAATACCGGACTAAATGATGCCGGCAACGTTTTCGGACGTGCCGCCTCTAACCAAGCTTGAATTCTCGATCTGTTATTCTCCATTCTATTGTTTTATTCTTAAAATAACTACAAAAATAAAAAACAAATAACATATACTGTTGTTATTATCTAAAGAAATACTTGTATATTTGCGCCATGAAGAATTTTCTATTCATATTAGGTCTGTTGATTAGCTTCATGCTGTTTGCTCCCGAAGAAGGGACAAAGAGTATGGATGAGGTTATGTCCGCGACTAAAGAGGCCGTTATGAAAGAAAAAAACACGGCAGATGCCCAACGTCGTTTCGAAGTATTAAGTAACGAGCTGAAAAGCAGCAACTGCTTAACTCCCCGCAGGATTTCACAAACGACAAACAACACTATCGAAATACGGATATGGAAAAATATGGAGAAATCCCTTCAAGACATGCGTTTGAGAGGAGTAAATCAACTTCATAGAGTATCTCAACATATATCCACTTATCAGATCATAAATTTATCCACACTTCTGTGTCGTATGGGAGAGCATGTCTTTGCCCTACGAAAACTCATTATTTAGTTTTTAATTGTTTCATATTTGTATCTTTCGGTAAGTCATTGATATGTCTTATCGGTAGGAATATTGCATTTATTAAATCAATATTCCCAGGGAGTTATTGCCCATTTACATTATTATAAACAATTAAAAATTACAATTATGACAACTAATAAATCAGGTAAAATACGTATATATCTTTATGTTCTTCTAACAATCGCAGGTTGTGTATTCGCATGCAGTTCTATCATCCCTAACGACTATATTAAATTAGTAGTAGTTATGGGCACTCTATGTGTTGGTCTATATGGCATAATGAAAGGACTGAGTAGTACCGGGACGTCATCGGAAGAGGAAGTCTTGGAAAAAAAATAATAAAATACAACAATTATCGAATCCTAAAAAAATAAGAAGATCATGAGAATAAATAAAGATTTGGCTGATGCAATCATGATGGTTTCATTTATCGTATTGGTATTAGTCGGAACTACAACATTTGACAATGAGGTTACTAAAAACGTAACCATGGGATCCCTCGGTGTGATTACAGTAGCGATGTTAGTTCTTCGCGTCATAGGATCACGCCAAAAGGAAGAGGAAGAAGCCTTTTAGTAGTTAGTCCATTGGTTTCCTGTTGTTGTCCCGGGGTGACCCGGGATTATCTGAGATACGTTTTTCTACCTACATTATAATAACTTGCTGTTTGACTTGGGTATAGCGTTTTTACGCTTGACAACAGGAAACCGGACTTATATACCTTACACTTTTCGACTGAACTTTTTCTCTTTGACAAGACTAACTGCGGCAGCGGCGAAAAACAAGAAAACACCTCCCGTTAACAAAGCGAACACGGCATGCCCATGATAAACATTACGTACAATCCATCCATGAATGATTCCATTCGTGATCTGAGGTATCGTTATAAAGAAATTAAATATACCCATATAAGTACCCATCTTATCTGCGGGAAGACTATCGGAAAGAATAGCATAAGGCATCGCCAATATACTTGCCCACGCTATACCGATGCCAATCATGGAAAAGACCATCATCCCTGTACTATTCAACAAATAGAGAGAAACCAGCCCTGCCCCTCCTAGGCATAAACAGAGGGCATGAGTCATTTTCCGACCTAAATGACGGGCAATCGGGATCAATAATAAAGCGAATAACATCGCCACAAAATTATAGATACTGAATAACTCACCTACCTTATCGCCAGCCATCGCATATTCGGCGGAAGCAGGATCTGTTGCCCCATATACATGTTCAGCGATAGCAGGCGTAGAATAAACCCACATGGAATACAAGGCAAACCAAGCGAAAAACTGGCATAAACCTAACTGTAACATTATTTTAGGCATATGAAAGATATCATGCATGATCTCCATAAAGCCATTGCTATCCCGCCTTTTTTCAATGACCTCACCACCGGAAAGCCGAAACTCAGCCATCTCTTCCGGGGAATATTCCTTTGTCTTAAAAATTGTCCATAATACGCTCGCTAATAAAATCGCCGCACCGGCATAAAAGGCGAATTTAACATTATCGGCAACCTCACCAGCAACCGCCGTATTAGATAAACCAAACACCTTATTCATAATACTCGGCAACAAGGAACCAACGACAGCACCGATGCCGATCAAGAAAGTCTGGATCGAGAAGCCAGTCGTATGCTGCTCATCGGGTAGCATATCCCCTACCAAGGCACGGAAAGGCTCCATCGTTACATTGATGGAAGCATCCATGATCATCAACATACCCGCACCAATCAATACGGGAGATAAAATAGCCGTCTCTGTACCGGGTGACAAGAACAATCCCGCATTCGGCATCAATATCAAGGCAATCGTCGTAAAGATAGCTCCTACCAGAAAAAACGGACGCCGACGTCCTAAACGACACCAAGTTTGGTCGGAATAATGACCAATGATAGGTTGTATGATCATACCTGTCAGCGGAGCCGCTAACCAAAATAAGGATAGTTGCTCTACATCCGCTCCATAGGTTTGAAGTATTCTACTTGAATTTGCGTTCTGAAGGGCGAAACCGAATTGAATGCCCAAGAAACCGAAAGTTAGATTCCAAATTTGCCAAAAACTCAAAAATGGTTTTGTTTTCATGAGAATTATGTTTTTTAAGGTATTTATTTGTTTGGTGACAAACATACGGAATTATTCCGAAACAGGACGTCGTCCCTATTCAAATTCATGCAAAGAAGTAAAGCAAACGTTTTCGGAAGCCACTTTTTTAACGGGTAGACTGTCTCACCACCAGATTTGTCTTGATAATCTTGCTCACGATACGATCCCCGTCACGCACGCCATTCAAACGTTCTATCAGCAAACGCATAGCGATAGCTCCCAACTCATAACCATGTTGATCCACGGAGGTCAGCAGGGGATCGCTAACTTCCGCTAAGCTATTATTCGTAAACCCACAAATCGAAACCTCATCGGGTATCCTCAATCCCTTGGCCTTTACAACATTCAGCACCCCAATAGCGGTCTCATCATTTACGGCGAAGAACGCATCCGGACGATTGGGTAACGACAATAATTCCGGGGTCAACCGAAGCGCCTCGGTATAATTATCACAAATCTTGATTAACTCTTTATCTACCGGTAATCCATTTTTACGCAAAGCATCCTCATATCCCATCCTACGATTATTAGAGATCGCTAAATGAGAAGGAGATCCGAAAAAGGCGATTCGCCGGCAACCGCTACGAATCAAGTATTCAACAGCGGAGCAAACCCCGGCATAATCATCAACGACCACCCGGTCTGTCAAGATCCCCGTGCATATACGATCGAAAAACACCATGGGTATATCGCTATCGATTAGTTCTTGGAAATGATTATAGATCGTCGTCGTTTTAGCGACAGAAGCCAAGACACCGCAAACACGTGCTTCCAATAAAGCTTGCGCACCTTTTACTTCTTTCTCATAATTCTCATTACTTTGACAAATAATAACACGATACCCTCCCTTTTCCGCCTCATCCTCTATACCGGATAAAACAGAAGAAAAGAAATAATGTACGATCTGCGGTAAAATAACACCGATTGTTTTCGTATTATTTGTCCGTAAACTCAAGGCCAAGGCATTGGGCTTATATTTATGTTCACGAGCGTAAGCATTCACTATATTCTTGGTTTCTTGACTGATATCCGGATGATCAGCCAAGGAACGAGAGACTGTTGACGGGGAAATATGCAAGGCTTTCGCTATATCCTTTATCGTGATTTGACGCTTTTTCATGGTTCTCTTTTTTATAAAATCAAAGATATGTATTTAGGTTATACAATGCAAACGTTTGCGAGAACGTTTGCGTAAATTTATAGGGGTATCGACAAACATTTTAACAACATGAGAGGTTTGATAAACATACATTTGCATTCATATACTATGGCTAAAATTCAATAAATATAATAGAGTATTAATCTTAAACTGTCTAATGCATGAAACAAAAAATGTATTCTTGCGACGCAAGAGTAATCTTATCTATCTTGATAGGATTGTTTCTCTCCTGCAATGTTTTCGCACAAGACGTCACGATCAAAGGCAACGTGAAAGACGCGAAAGGTGAACCCATCATCGGGGCTAGTATCCTTGAAAAAGGAACTACGAATGGAACTGTTACCGATTTCGACGGTAACTTTATGCTCTCGGCGCCTAAAGGAAGTACGATCGGTATTTCTTACATAGGCTACAAATCACAAGACATTATCAACCAAGGACAAAGTAATTTAATTGTCGTATTACAAGAAGATACGGAAGTATTGGACGAGATTGTCGTAATCGGTTATGGTACGGTGAAGAAAGATGACGCTACCGGTTCCGTGACGGCCATTAAGCCAGATAAGATGAACCGGGGTTTGACCACCACCGCAACCGATATGATCAACGGTAAAATCGCCGGTGTAAATATCACGACTGACGGTGGAGCTCCGGGTTCGGGAGCCAGTATCCGCATCCGTGGTGGTTCTTCCTTATCGGCCAGCAACAACCCGCTGATCGTTATCGATGGACTTCCGATCGACAATGACGGTATCAAAGGGGTATCCAACCCGTTGAGTACGATTAACCCGAACGATATCGCAACATTCACCGTATTAAAAGACGCATCCGCCACAGCGATCTATGGTTCGCGTGCCTCTAACGGTGTGATTCTTATCACCACTAAGAAAGGTGAGAAAGGCTCCCGCCCACGGGTTACGTACGATGGAAACGTTTCTATCAGCACGAAGACCAAATCAATCGATGTTATGGGAGCTGACGAATATCGTAATTTCGTAACGGATCGTTTTGGGGCGGAATCAAGCGCCGTTAAGTTATTAGGAAAAGAAAATACGGATTGGCAGAAAGAGATCTTCCGTACAGCAGTGGGAACCGATCATAATATCACGGTATCCGGAGGCTTGAATAATATGCCTTATCGTGTATCCGTCGGATATACAAACCAAAATGGTATATTGAAAACCTCTAAGTTCGAACGTTATACTGGATCTGTAAACCTAGCTCCCAGTTTCTTCGAAGATCATTTAAATATTAACTTCAACGCCAAGGGAATGATCTCAAATAATCGTTTCGCCGATACGGGAGCTATCGGAGCGGCAATCGCATTCGACCCGACTCAACCAGTCATGAACGGCAACAGTAAATACGGAGGTTATTTCGCTTGGGAAAATGCCGGTGAATTTATCTCAATCGCTACAAAAAACCCGGTAGCGATGCTTCAACAGAAAAAAGAAGAGGCTAATTCTAAAAACTTGGTCGGTAATATCCAAGTTGATTATAAATTCCATTTCCTTCCCGAATTACGTGCGAACTTGAATTTAGGTATGGATATGGCTACCGGTACACAAGACATTTACTATCCGAAAGAATCTCCATTAGGTTACGTGGATAACGGCAAAACAGGTTATGAGACGATCGACAAATACAATCACCTATTGGATTTTTATTTGCAATACGCTAAGGATTTCAATGAAAAGCATCATTTTGATATCATGGCTGGTTACTCTTGGCAACATTTCCATCGTTCCACAGAGAACGCATACAATAACTTAAACGGAGATAACCCGACTTCTTATATTTTCAAGACAGAAAGTTATTTGATCTCTTTCTTCGGACGTGTCAATTATTCATTCATGAATCGCTATCTTATCACCGCTACCTTACGTAACGATGGCACTTCCCGCTTCTCTAAAGACAACCGTTGGGGATTGTTCCCTTCCGTGGCTTTAGGATGGAAGATCAAGGAAGAGGGCTTTATGAAAGACGTGGACGCTGTATCGGATTTAAAACTACGCTTGGGTTATGGTATTACTGGTCAACAGGATATCTCGCAAGGAGACTACCCGTATATGGCGACTTATTTCGCAGGACAAGACGGAGCCTACTATCAATTTGGCGACCAATTTGTTCCTATCGCCCGTCCCGACGGTTACAACCCGAACTTGAAATGGGAGGAGACTACTACTTGGAACGCCGGATTCGACTTCGGATTCTTAGATAACCGTATCACTTCATCCTTGGATTATTATTACAGGGAAACTAAGGACTTGATCAATGTGATCGACGTACCGGCCGGAACAAACTTCAAGAACCGTATCGTCAGCAATATCGGTTCTTTGAGAAATCAAGGTGTTGAGTTCTCCATCAACGCTAAAGCGATCTCAACCCCTGATTGGAAATGGGATCTAGGCTTTAATGTCGCTTGGAACAACAACGAGATTACCAAGCTAACCGCACAGGATGACGCCTCATCCATCGTATTGACAGGAACCGTAGAAGGTGGTACCGGGACCATGATACAGGCACAAGGCGTGAATCACCCGGCGAACTCATTCTATGTATACGAGCAGGTATATGATCAACAGGGAAATCCGATCGAAGGATTATACGTGGACCGCAACGGAGATGGCGTGATCAATGACGAGGACCGTTATTTCTGCCATAAACCGGCGGCCGATGTAACGATGGGCTTTACTTCTAAATTGGTATGGAAAGCATGGGATTTCAGTTTCTCACTTCGTTCCAACCTCGGGAACTATGTATATAATAATGTAGCCTCATCCAATGCGGCATTAAGTGAAGGTAGTATTAACAATAAAGGCTATCTATCCAACCGTCCGCTATCCGCTTTCGATACGAATTTCCAGAACATGAACGTATTGTCCGATTATTATGTACAAAACGCATCCTTCTTACGCTGCGATAATATCACGTTGGGTTACTCTTTCAACAAATTATTCGGCGTATTGGGCGGACGCATCTACGGAACCGTACAGAATCCTTTTGTTATCACGAAATATAAAGGATTGGATCCGGAGGTAGCGAACGCAGCTGATAAGACCTTCGGTATCGATAAGAACGTATATCCTCGCCCATTGGTAGGTATACTCGGTGTAAGTCTTAACTTCTAATTTTAAATCAGGATATCTATATGAATACGAAATTCTTTAAATATATAATACCGGCTTTATCGCTGGTTTTTAGCGTAAACTTCACCTCTTGCCTAGGTGATCTCGATGTTACGCCTATCGATCCGAACCTAAACGTAGAGTTCGATCAGAACGCCAATTTCGCCAAGATCTATGCGGGATTAGCCATCACAGGAAATAAAGGTCCCGACGGACAAGGAGATATCGCCGACACGGATGAGGGAGCGTCGGGTTTGATGCGTATGCTATTCAACCTAAATGAGCTTCCTACGGACGAGGCGATTTGCGCTTGGTCTGGCGACGTGGATGTATATCCCTTGAACTTCGCTAAGTTTACCGCCTCGAACGGTGTGGTATTGAATATGTTCAACCGTCTGTACATCCAAATCGCTCAGTGTAATAACTTCTTAATACAGACAGAGGGCAAGGATGACGAGGAAAGTCTTACACAGCGTGCTGAAGTTCGTTTTATCCGTGCCTTGGATTATTATTATTTGATTGATTTATATGGCAATGTTCCGTTCGTTGATGAGAACACGGGTATCGGTACCTATGTCCCCGAACGGATTACCCGGGCGAATCTCTATACCTATATAGAGAAAGAGTTGAAAGAAATCGAGCCACAAATGAAGGCTCCCCGTGCAAATGTATATGGACGTGCCGATCAAGCCGCCATATGGATGCTACTTTCCCGCTTATATCTGAACGCAGAAGTATATACAGGTACCCCTCAATGGTCTGCCGCCGCTGAATACTCAAAGAAAGTCATGGATGCCGGTTTCTCTCTGGCTCCTAATTATGGAGATAATTTCCTTGCAGATAACAACACCTCTCCCGAGATGATCCTGCCGATTTGTTATGATGGCGTACAGACTCGCTCTTGGTCCGGATTGTTCTTTATCGCCAGCTTTATCAGTGGTGACATGAACGCACTAGATGATTTCGGGACTAAAGAAGCATGGGGTGGTAACCGTGCCCGCATGGCATTGGTGAAAAAGTTCGCTTCTGATGGAGACTTATCGAAAACAGCTGATACACGTGCCTCTTTCTGGACTACAGACCGTACATTCGAGATCAATAAGCCGACCGAGTTTACAGAAGGTTATTCTGTAACTAAATTCAAGAATATCACGAAATCCGGACAAATCGGTCACGATCCGAATCAGCAGTTCCCGGATATGGATTTCCCATTGTTCCGTTTAGCCGAGGCTAATCTGACCTTCGCCGAAGCCACATTACGGGCAGGAGGCGATAAACAAGCCGCTTTAAGCGCTATTAACCAGCTACGGAAAAGAGCGAAAGCCACGGAAATTACGGCAACCGATCTTACTTTGGATTTTGTGCTTGATGAGAAGGCCCGTGAGTTCTATTTTGAGGCGCAACGCCGTACGGATTTGATCCGCTACAATAAGTTCACCTCCAATTATACTTGGGATTGGAAAGGCGAGACAGCGGGAGGTACTTCAATCTCCAGTCACTTCTCATTGTTACCGATTCCTTCGACCCAACTCGTGGCAAACAGTAACTTGAAACAAAATCCGGGTTATTAATCGTAAAACCTATTAATAAGTAACAATTATGAATAAAGTCAATATATTATCCATCGTGTTTGCGGGCATCTGTGCTTTTTCTGCCTGCACGGACGATAAAGATCCGGTTATCAATGACCTAAAGGACTCAGAAGGTAATAATATATCTTTTACCCTCAATGCTCCGAATAATAGCTCATATACTTTAATGCCGGAAAATGCCAGTAGTATCATCGATATTTTTACCTGTGAACAACCGGATTACGGTTTTGCGGCAGGTGTAACGTATACCGTACAAGTCTGTGAAGGAGGAACTGAATTCGAGAAATTCGAGTCGCTGCCGACTACCGGTTCCGGCGAAAAAGTCTTGATCAAGACATTCGAGCTGAATGATGCCATGAACAATTTGGGAATGGTTAATCCTACCGTAGCTTATAATGTGGACTTCCGTCTTAAAGCATTTATTAACGACAGTGTTCCCGAACTTTATTCGAACACGGTAAACATGGCGATCACTCCATATAGTGGCGCCCGTACCCAAGTTTATTTCGTGGGTGACATATTCGACAACGGATGGAACAATAACGACCCATCGATGCGTATATTCGCCGACGACGATGTTAATAATATGTTATTCACTTACACGGGCTTCGTAAAAGCCGGTAGCGCATTCAAGATCATTCAAACCCCGGGTGATTGGGGCATTCAATGGGGTTACGACAGCGACGGAGCATTAAGCAATGACGGCGGTAGCGGTAATATCGAAGGCTTCACGCAGGATGGCTATTATACGATCACGTTAGACTTGGCTGGTAACAAATACAGCATCGAACCTTATACCGGAGCGACAACCGAATACAAACAAATCTCCCTGATTGGAGACTTCAATGATTGGGGTGGTGATCTAGATTTACAACAGGCTAGTTACGACAAGCACATCTGGATCGGCGAGAAAATAGAGATTCCGTCCGATGGCGGTTTGAAATTACGTGCGGATCATGACTGGGCCGTAAGCTTCGGTGGCAGCAATAGTTTGTGGAACGATAAACAAGGACAATTCGCCAAATTTGACGGAGGTGATAATGTAAAGGTTTCCGCCGGTACCTATTTTATCAAGTTTAATGACTTAACGAAACATATCATTCTACTAGCCGAATAAGGCATTACTTAAATTACCATCCTTTACTTGATTTAAAAGTCAAGTAAAGGTGGTAATAGATAAAAGTAACGCTTGTGTTTATGAATTATGTCTCAAAAGATATGTTTTAGAACATGATTTTGTTAAATCACGTTAAGCAAATGAGATTTCCAAACTATTCGTTATGCTACATAACATAAAACCTCTATATTTGCACTGTGTTTTTCATGGTATTAGATTTAAGGTTAACAATGAAGATTGGCTGTCCGTGATGGATAGCCTTTTTTTGTTTCCTTCTAATAGTACATATTGGATTTGATGCCATTGCTGACATACAACAAACCATTCTTTCTCGTGATATAAATATTGTTTTCTCTAGCCAACCAGCCAATAGCCAAGGCTAGGTCCTCAATACTTAAAGACAATTTACGGCTTAACTCTTGCGTAGATATTTCATTTACCTCGTTTAGCGCATGCCACACTTTTCCTGCGTTTAGTCCAATTCTTCCTTTTTCCATAATCAAAATACTTTTCTAGTAAACGAACTATATTCTTTTTGTTTCCTCTTTCCTACGATTAGTAGTCATTTGTAAAGTTCGCCCTTAAATTTTAGGGAATCAATATCCATTCTTTCGTTTCTATGTTCTATTTTTATTATCTTGAATAATAAGTATTTATTAATTCCTATATTTGAGACGAATTACCGATTAGATATGGAAAAGGAAATGCTCACATTCGATATCACGAACGATTTTATCGTCGGAGATCGTATCACAAAAGAGACGCTAAACAAATACAGCAAGCTGCCTCATAAGATAAAGGCAGGTTTGTTTCTCCTTTGTGTAGAAGGTTCCGTGCAGGCTTCTATCAATCTAGCGAAGTATACGATTAACAAATATGATTTCGTGACCTTAGTGCCCAGCAATTTTATCCAGTTCCATGAAATATCGGACGACGCACGTTTCTATTTCGCCGGATTCTCTTCGGAGTTTATGACAAACATCAATTTTATTAAATCAACCATGAGCTTTCTTCCCGTTATCACGGAACATCCGATCATGCCGCTGGAAGAATCTGTAGCTCAATTATATATTGACGGATACCGTTTATTGATACGTGCGCAATCCTTATCCCCGTCTTATTCTATGGTAAATAAAAACCTAGTCATCGCTTATCTCACGATATTCATGCAAGGAACGGCTGAGTTATATAAAAATCATAGCCATTGGACAAATGGAATCCGTACGCGCACCAATGAGATTTACCGTAAGTTTATCCAACTTGTCGTAGAGCATTATACCACCGAGCACAGCGTTTCTTTTTACGCCGCTCAATTAAATTTGTCGTTACCTCATTTCTGCACGACTATTAAGAAAGCGATCGGACTTACTCCCTTGGAAATCATTTCCTCCATTATCACGATGGATGCCAAGGCACAATTAAGATCGACAGACTTAACCGTAAAAGAGATCGCTTTCTCTTTAGGCTTTAACAACCTGTCTTTTTTCAACAAATATTTCAGGCAGCATACGGGAATGACACCTCAAGAATATAGAAGAATGAAAATTCCCTCAAGCACGTAGCCGGCAATCACTTCTTTTGTAAAACCATACGATCGATATCGGGCATCCATGAGTTTCCATTCGATAAGCGTATGCGATTCATACCGGGTTTCAGACGGATCTCTATTTGCTCGCTAGCGACCTCATGCGCAGGATGAGCCTCTACATTTTTTACGACAACTCCATTAACTTGACAAATTAATTCTCGATTCTCCGCACACTGATAATCCACGGACATCAAGTATAAACCTCCCTCACGACTGTATACATTATGCCATTCCAGATAATTGCTATCACGATTACCTAATCCCGTAACCTTCGCACCTCCAGAGCAATTCCCGTCATCCTCATAAATCGCCGTTCCAAACGCTTTGTGATTTTTTATTTCTTGATAGTCTTGCAGCCAAGCACATTCCGCCTCATAAACCGTCCGTTCTCCCCTTTCCAGTCCATCCAGACGGAAAATACGTGTCCCATGCGCAGGTATAGTTACGGAAAAATCCCGATCCTTGTACTTTCCAAGATCTCTCCTTTCAAATAAGTCCCGTACACTCACGTCGCCCCGCAAATAGAAATCGGCAAAATCCAGATGAATAGTCCGTTCCTCATCCGTAGAGTTATAGACGGCAACAGCGCATGTATTCCCATTCACTTCTTCCAGATCCTTTGTCAAGATATACACTCCATCCATTTGCTTAACGACATAAGCTTGCAAGCCTAGTACGTCTTGATTTAACGCTATCAGTTCCTCGTTTTTCAGTAGCCGCAAAGCTTTCTCAGAGATGGTAGTCAGATCACAGCCGATCAATAAAGGGGAGCTCATGATACACCACATTCCAAAATGGGTTTTATCTTCTTCCTGATTCATTCCACGGCCGATCTCAAGCATATCCATATCATTATATTTTCCTTCGCTCGCATAAGCGGACAAATATAGATTCTGCCGGATAATATTCTTCACGGACTCCCAGCTCGGATTTATATCTTGCGAGATACGCCATGAGAAGGCAACGTCATGCACCCACGTACCGGGAAAATCCCAACGACATACATTCATACGCACATCTTTACGACCGGTAGCTAGTATCGCATTATGGATCGCCGTGTATCGCTCTTGCTCATCCAGACCTAATTGATCGAAATTTTGTTTGGCATCGCCGCCACAAAAGTCGATCTTAATAAAATCGAATCCTATTTCCTTAAAGAAGTAGTCCGCATCCTGACGATCGTGCCCATAAAAGCCGACATTAATCCCTAAAGAATCCTTATCCCAAAAGGAGCCGCAAGTATTCCGGCCCGCATCGGAATAAATACCCGCCTTAAACCCTAACGCATGGATATGATCTACCGTCTGCCTCAAGCCATTCGGAAAACGGACCGGATGAGTGATTAACTCCCCGCTCGCATCCCGTCCCCCAAAATACCCGTCATCAATATTGATATATTTATATCCAACCTCTTTCAAGCCATTCCGCGACATCGCATCAGCTTGTTTCATTATCAGTTTATCACTGATATTCACTCGATAGGTATTCCATGAGCTCCATCCCATCGTGGGAGGATCATACGCAAAAACAGAAGATGCCAAGAGAAGTAAGGCGATTGATATATAGTTTCGCATGGTATAAAATTTTCATGTATAACGTTCTTAATCAAACAAAAATAAGAAAAGTGCATCAGACTGCCAAATCGGGATAAACGAAAAAAGGGAAGTATGCCTTTTTGACGTGACATACTTCCCTCATTTATATAAACTCTGTATTTGGATTACCAGATAACTACCCGATCAGTCGGAGCCATAAACATCGGATCGCCCTCTTTAATGTCAAAAGCGGCATAGAACGGGGCGATATTACGCAAGGCAGCGTTCACACGCCATTTTCCCAATGAATGCGGGTCGATCTTGGTACGACGACGGATCTCCTCGGGACGGATATTTTGTCCCCACAACGTCGCATACCCCAAGAAGAAACGTTGCTCATTCGTGAAGCCATCGATCGGGGCCGGAGTCTCTTTGCCCTTCAAGCTATTCAAATAAGCTTGGTGAGCGACCAACAAACCTCCGTGGTCGGCGATATTCTCACCCAACGTAAAACGTCCGTTGGCATGAAGCGTATCTATTACGATAATCTGATCATATTGATCAACCAATTTATCAGCACGCTCCGTGAAACGGACAGCATCCTCGGCAGTCCACCAATCGATCAAATTACCATCCTTATCGTAGTTACGTCCCTGATCATCGAATCCATGCGTCATCTCATGGCCGATTACCACGCCGATAGCGCCATAGTTCACCGCGTCGTCGGCATCCGGATTAAAGAATGGAGGCTGAAGGATCGCGGCCGGGAAACAGATCTCATTCGTAGTCGGATTGTAATAAGCGTTCACGGTCTGCGGATTCATATGCCAACGAGACTTATCGACCGGCTTATCCACGTCCGCCAATTGATAGGCCATATCGAAGATGTTAGAACGGCGAACATTCGCCCAATAAGAATCGTCCTTGATCTCCAAACCACTATAATCACGCCATTTGTCCGGATAACCAATTTTCACCGTAAAGGCAGCCAATTTCTCTTGAGCTTTCGCCTTAGTCGTATCGCTCATCCATTCCAAGCCGTTGATCCGCTCGCTCAAAGCGGTCTGCAAATTACCCACCAGCGTTAACATCTTTTCCTTGGAAGAAGCCGGGAAGTATTTCTCTACATACATCTCGCCGACGGCCTCGCCCAACGCACCGTTTACCGTATTCAACGAACGCTTCCAACGAGGTTGTTGTTCCTGCTTTCCGGACATTACCTTTCCATAGAACTCAAAATCAGCGTCTACAAAATCATCACTTAGGTATGGAGCCGCCGCGCTCAATAAATTAAACGCCAAATAATATTTTTGCTCATCGACCGTCGTATTCTGCAAAGCCTTATTCATATCCTTATAGAAGTTGATTTGCTTTGCGTCCAACTCTTTCAGCCCGGCTAATCCCATGGATTCAAAATATACATCCCAATCCAACGGGGACTCTATTTTCTTGAAATCCTCGTAAGGCAATTTATTATAGTTTTTCTGGGAGTCACGCAAATCCTCACGGCCATAAGAGATCTCGGCGATAGCCTTCTCTATTTTCATCACGGCATCCACCGCCGCATCCGCTTGCTCCGGACTTGAGCCGGCCAATGTAAATAATTTATTTATATAAGCCCTGTAAGCATCACGCATCTTGGCGGAGCCTTCATCTTCCAACAAATAATAATCCCGATCGCCCATTCCGATACCAGCCTGATACAGCTGGACGATATTCATGGCACTATTCTTCTCGTCAGCGTCCACGAACAAAGCGAAGAACGGAGCCATGCCTTCCTTATGAAGCGTAGCCACCATCTTAGAGACATCCGATTTCGTCGCCAGCGCATTGATAGCGGCCAGTTCCTCTTTGATAGGAGCCACTCCATCGGCATTCAACTTCGTGCTATCCAATCCCATCGCATACAAAGCACCGATCTTCCCGGCGACACTGCCCGCCTCATGGGGCGTAGCGCTAAGTTCCTCGATCAATACCCGGAGCTGTTCTTGGTTATTCTCTAGTAATTGGTCGAAAGTTCCGAAACGAGCGTATTCCGGTTTCAATGGATTATTCTTTATCCATCCACCACAAGCGTATTCATAAAAATCCGCGCCTGCGGCAACCGTGGTATCCATATTCGCAGGATTAATAGCAGCGATCTTCACTACCTCTTTCTGAGGAGTGTTACAACTCGCTAAAGCGACTATCCCAGCCGCTAAAAACGGAAACATTTTTCTCTTTCTCATTTTGTTTAGTCTTTTGCCTTAAAACCTTACAAAGATACGATAAATACACAAAAGAAAAACATGTACGTGTTTCTTTTAAAACATGTACGACTTTTTCCGAAAACACGTACGTGTTTTTCGAACGATAAAAGGATTCATGTATTCAAGAATAAGTGTATCTTTGCCAACAAATCATTTATATCATGAAGAAACTAATAATCAGCGTTTGGGCATTTATCGCCCTTCCCTTATTCGCTCAGCGAGACGCGAATATCCGTATTTATCCGGAGCAAGGTAACCAACAGATCAGTAAACATATTTACGGGCAATTCGCCGAACATCTAGGGAGTTGTATCTACGGTGGCTTATGGGTGGGGCCGGAGTCCGACATCCCTAATACCCAAGGATACCGTACGGATGTCTTGAACGCGTTGAAGAAACTACAAATCCCGAACTTACGTTGGCCGGGCGGTTGCTTCGCCGACGAATATCATTGGATGGATGGAATCGGCCCCAAGGAGAATCGCCCGAAAATGGTGAATAATAACTGGGGAGGGACGATTGAGGATAATAGTTTCGGAACCCATGAGTTCTTGAATCTATGTGAGTTATTAGGTTGTGAGCCTTACATCAGCGGAAACGTGGGAAGCGGTACGGTTGAGGAAATGGCTAAATGGGTGGAATACATGACCTCGGAAGGAGACAGCCCAATGGCCAACCTACGCCGGAAAAATGGCCGGGATAAGGCATGGAAAGTCAAGTTTTTCGGCGTTGGGAACGAGAGTTGGGGATGCGGGGGCAGTATGCGACCGGAATATTATTCCGACCTTTACCGTCGTTACTCTACGTATTGCCGTAACTATGATAGCAATGTCTTGTTCAAGATCGCCAGCGGTGCCAGCGATTATGATTACAACTGGACCGAGACGCTGATGAAACAAATCGGCGGACGCATGGATGGTATCTCTTTACATTATTATACAGTAGGAGATTGGAACAATAAAGGCTCCGCTACCGATTTCAACACGGAGGATTATTACTGGACCTTAGGAAAATGCCTTGAGATAGAGGATGTCGTTAAAAAGCATATCGCTATCATGGATAAATACGACCCGAAGAAAAATATAGCCCTCATGGTAGACGAATGGGGCACTTGGTGGGATGTGGAACCCGGTACGATCCCCGGCCATCTGTTCCAGCAAAACACGATGCGCGACGCTTTCGTGGCCGCTCTTACCCTACATGTCTTCCACAAATATACGGATCGGGTGAAAATGACCAACATCGCACAGATTGTCAATGTATTGCAGTCCATGATCCTCACGAAAGGCAAGGACATGGTGCTTACGCCTACTTACCATGTGTTCGAGATGTACAAGGTTCATCAAGACGCTACCTTTTTGCCGATGGATCTAATCTGCGACAAGGAGAAAGTAAGAGACAACCGGGAAGTGCCGGTCGTAAGCGCCTCCGCATCCCGGGACTCGCAGGGTAAAATCCATATCTCGTTGGCGAACGTAGATCCCCGGCAAAGCGAGAACATCCATATCGACCTGCAAAACGTAACGATAAAGAGCGTGAACGGGCGTATCCTGACAGCGTCCTCCATAAACGACTATAACACATTCGATTCGCCGGAGAAGGTCAAACCGGAAGTTTTCAAGGGAGCCAAGGTGGAAAAGGGAAAGTTAAGCGTCAGCCTTCCTCCCATGTCGATCGTCGTATTAGAAGTTTTATAAAAAGACGGACAATAACATGGCAATGTTTCTATAATTATTAACTTTGCCCGAAGAATTAAAAAACACATTAAAGAAACGCATTATGAAACCTACATTATTTGTATTGGCAGCCGGAATGGGTAGTCGTTATGGAGGATTAAAACAATTGGACGGCCTAGGTCCCAATGGCGAGACCATCATGGACTATTCTATTTTCGATGCTATTCGTGGCGGGTTCGGTAAACTTGTATTCGTTATCCGCAAATCTTTCGAGAAAGACTTCCGTGAGAAAATCATCTCCAAATATGAGAACCATATCCCGGTTGAAGTCGTATTCCAAGACTTGAACGATCTTCCGGAGGGCTTCACTTGCCCGGAGGGACGTGAGAAACCGTGGGGAACCAACCATGCCGTATTGATGGGCAAGAAGGTTATCAATGAGCCTTTCGCCGTAATCAACGCCGATGATTTCTACGGACGTGACAGCTTCGCCGTATTAGGCAAGCAATTGTCTGAGATGAATGGCAAGAAGAATGATTATTGCATGGTAGGCTACCGTGTAGGTAATACGTTGAGCGAGAGCGGTTCCGTGGCACGTGGTGTTTGCGCCACGAACGAGGAAGGTTATCTGACAGGCGTCGTGGAGCGTACCGCTATCGAACGTATCGACGGAGATATCCAGTTTGTAGACGAGAACGGAAAGAAGGTCGTATTGGAAGAAAACACGCCGGTCTCCATGAATATGTGGGGCTTCACTCCCGATTATTTCGAGTATTCCGAGGAATATTTCAAGGAGTTCCTAAAAGCCAATATGGGTAATTTAAAGAGTGAATATTTCATCCCGTTGATGGTAAATAAATTGATCACGGAAGGAACAGCCCGTGTGAAAGTATTGGATACAACCTCCAAATGGTTCGGCGTAACTTACGCAGCGGATCGTCAAGGCGTTGTGGATAAGATCCAAGCCTTGGTAGACGCAGGCGAGTATCCAAGCAAATTATTCTGATTATAAGGTTCTTATGGCTGATTCCTCAGCAGGAAGTAACAGCCGTGGCCTAAGACTTTTATCGTATCACCCTTGTGAAGCGATCTTTTCACGGGGGTGATACGATCGTATCACCTCTGTGAAAAGATCAATACCTCCTTATCCTAGCGATATTTTAGACGTATCTTTCACCTAAAAGCCCCGGAATTCTAATTAGCATACTCCTTATCCGTCACAGCCCGAAGTTGTACGGCATGATTCTCGATCGCATGTTCCGTAACGGTCATACATACGATAGAGCTACCCGGTGTCGCCCCATTCCAATGGCATACATTAGGAGGTGTCACGATCACATCACCCTTCCGGATCACACGTTTCTCTCCTCCTTCCTCTTGATAATATCCTTCTCCATCAAGTACTAACAAGGTTTGCTCGGCATCCGGATGGTAATGCCAGAAATTACGACTGTAAGGTTTGAATATAAAATGCGCGATCATCGTATTACCAGACTCCTTCAACAAGGAGACATAGACATCCCCCGTATTATACTCCGACGAAGCCTTTGCGTCGGCAGGGAAAATCAAGGTTTCGGCACATTGTTCACCCTCGCTAGAGCTGAGAGCTACAAGGTCAAAAGCTTCTCCCGGGGCTAAGACATGAACACGTTCCGGATTACGGATACGCCCTTCTAGCATTTTAGGGTCAGCATTAAATGGTTTCATATTGGGAGCATCCACCGTTCCCCAATGAGACAGGAGAAGCTGCGCTTTAGGATAAGCATTTGCGATCTTTATGGCTCCCTCCAATCCTATATGCCATGAATCATCCGAGAAATCAAAGAAAATCACGTCCGGGGCAGGTAATTCCAAGAACTCAGGAAGAAAGCGGGAATCTCCCGGTGCCCAAATTAAGCCATCCGGTGTTTTCATGAGGAAACCACAATAATCTTCAACCTTAAATTCACGCGTATATCCCGGATACTCATTTTGCCACGTATGGTAAGCCGGGGTTAACTTGATAGAAATCGGACCGACATTAAAAGTCTCCCCGATACGATGTCCGAAAGAGTTCAAACCCTGTGTTTCCATCAAAGAATCCACGTAGAATGTAGAATGATATTCCCGGCATACAGAAGACATTTCCGTACAAGTAGGAACACTGTAATGATCATTGTCGCAATGAGTGATCAATACCGCATCCAAATGGGGAACATCTTTAGGGGCGATCGGCATATTTATTAACAAAGGCATATCAAATCCCTTCAACATAGGATCGACCATCAAACACGTACCACGGCTATTAATCAGAAAGCCAGCGTTCCCCAACCAGCGTATAACCGTATGCCCGGTTGGCTCAAAAGCCTCTTTGCCGAAAGGTTGTGATGCAGGAGGGATGGCTTGAGCCTTTTCATTATAAGAAAACTGAGCCTTTATGTTTAAGACAATCCCCCCTAAAATTAAAATAGCTAAGATACTTGCTCTCATAGTATATTGAATTTAGAGTTTTATTTCTATGACAAAATTACCTAGATTCAACATAAAACGATGTGCATATATTACAGATGTTTGTAACGCTATTACGGTTTCCTACCAAAGAAATCATGTTTAGACCTATTCCTTTGATCATAGATATCGATATTTATTCTTATTTTTGTCCATCTAAAACTAATAGAAATAAATATGAGACGGATTCTTACGATGTTGTTTGTTTCGGTATTTATGCTTTCGCTATGCCCGCTGCATGCGCAAGAGACTGAGACATTGGTGCTGATTGATACGGATATGGGTAAGATCAAGGTGAAACTGTTCAACGACACGCCGTTGCACAGGGATAATTTTATCAAGAACGTAAAAGAACACCGTTACGATGGATTATTGTTCCATCGGGTTATCAAGCAATTCATGATACAAGGAGGCGATATCAACTCGAAAGACGCTCCCTTGGACGCACATCTGGGCGACGGAGATTTAGATTATACCATCCCCGCCGAGTTCGTGTATCCGAAATATTTTCATAAGCGGGGAATGCTCTGTGCCGCACGTACCCCGGATGAGGAAAATCCTGAGAAGGCCTCATCTGCGACTCAATTCTATATCGTGACCGGAAAGTTCTTTACGGAGATGGAGCTAGATAAGATGACCAAGGAGAAAGGCATCGAGTTTACTCCGGAGCAAAAAGAAGCCTATATGCTGGAAGGCGGAACGCCTCATCTGGACGGGAACTATACGGTATTCGGAGAGGTTATACAGGGTATGAAAGTCGTGGATAAGATACAGTTCGTCGAGACGAACGCCGATGACAGACCCACGAAGAACATAAAGATCAAGTCAATGAAACTCATAGAAAAATAAGTATAAAATGGAAAATCAAGCAACTGAGACAAGGGTGCTTATGCACACCAACAAAGGAGATATAAAGCTGAAATTATATAACGACACGCCATTACATCGTGATAACTTTATCAAGTTGGTAAAAGAAGGGCAATATAACGGCTTGCTGTTCCACCGTGTGATCAAGGATTTCATGATACAAGGAGGTGACGTAACTTCCAAGGATGCCCCGATGAACAAGCAACTGGGAGCGGGCGATCTGGGCTATACCGTTCCCGCCGAATTCCGTTACCCGAAATATTTCCACAAGAAAGGAGCCCTTTGCGCCGCACGTACCGGAGACGAGGTGAACCCGGAAAAGGCCTCTTCCGCCTCCCAATTCTATATCGTAACGGGGAAAAAGTATTCGGAACAAGAGTTGAACCAGATGGAAAAGCAATTGGAAGGCCGTCTGAAACAAGAGATATTCGCCCGCCTGCAAAACGAGAACAAGCCTAAGATCATGGAATTCTATCGCAGTGGTAACAAGGAAGAACTGGCGATCCTTCGTGATACCTTGATTGGCAAGACCGAGCTGGAGGCCGAGAAGCGGAAAGACGAGGTAAAGTTAAACCCGGAACTCCGTGAGGCTTACAAGAATGTAGGTGGCGTACCGTTCCTCGACAATCAATACACGGTTTACGGCGAAGTGGTAGAAGGCATGGATGTCGTAGACGCCATACAGTCCTCCAAGACCAACAAGCAAGATCGTCCGACCGAGAATATCGTCATTAACTCCGTAGAGATCTTATAATGCGATTATCGGCTTCATAAACAGACGAAGGGTTATCGTAAATACCAGTAATAAAAGAGCTATCTTGAGAAAGATCATACATATCGATATGGATGCCTTTTATGCCTCGGTGGAACAACGAGACCATCCGGAGTTGCGAGGAAAGCCCCTAGCGGTCGGGCATGCGGAGCAGCGAGGCGTAGTAGCCGCCGCTAGCTACGAAGCCCGGAAATATGGGGTACGTTCCGCCATGGCGTCTCAAAAAGCCAAACGTTTATGCCCGGACCTGATATTCGTACATGGAAGGATGGACGTATATAAATCCGTCTCACGCCAGATCCACGAGATCTTCCATGATTATACGGATATCATAGAACCGCTTTCCTTGGATGAAGCCTTTTTGGATGTCACTGATAATAAACGAGGCATCTCTCTCGCTGTAGATATCGCCAAGGAGATCAAGAAACGGATCTGGGATAATTTGAACCTGATAGCGTCAGCGGGAGTCTCCTACAACAAATTTCTAGCGAAAATAGCCTCGGATTATCGGAAGCCCAATGGATTATGCACCATCCATCCAAGCCAAGCCCTCGATTTCATAGCACGTCTTCCCATTGAGTCCTTTTGGGGAGTAGGCCCCGTAACAGCCCGGAAAATGCATACACTCGGTATCCACAACGGGCTGCAATTACGGGAATGTTCGGGGGAGATGCTTACCCGCCAGTTCGGAAAGGCGGGAATACTTTATTATGAGTTTGCCAGAGGTATAGACAACCGTCCCGTAGAAGCGGTACGAATCCGGAAGTCGGTAGGTTGCGAGCATACGCTAGAAAAAGATATCTCCCGCAAATCCTCTGTTATCATCGAGCTTTATCACGTAGCGACCGAACTTATCGGCAGGCTGGAACGTTCCGGATTCAAGGGAAACACACTGACCTTAAAGGTCAAGTTCCACGATTTCAACCAAATCACGAGAAGCCTCAGCCGTCCGGAAGAGTTAACAACCTTAGATAAGATCCTTCCCTTGGCCAAGGAATTACTGAAAGAAGTGGAATATACCGAGCATCCCATCCGACTGATCGGCCTATCCGTATCCAATCCCGTAAAAGAGGAGCCTCATACGAAAGACCGTTGGGAACAATTAAGTTTTGAGTTCAGCGACTGGAAATAACACTTGCCCTAGAAGGATAGCTTCATCATAAAACGTATACCCTTTGTCTGGATGCCCGGATGATCCTTATAGGTCAAACGCCATACATAATCCAAACGCAAGAACTTAAAGATATTCTCGATACCGACACCCGCCTCCATATAAGGAGTAGACGGGTCCATCAGGTAAGAGCCCTGCGGGAATAAGAACAAGCCCTCATTTTGCTCACCGATATACGGATTATTCTTATCCGTCAAGTGACCGAACATACCCCGGAAAGAAAAGACCTCTCTCCATTTTAACTTCTTGATAAGCGGAATACGATTCAATAAGGCTCCGTTCATGAAATAAGTAATATCCCACGAAGCGTACTCATCATTGATGAACTCCATCGCGTTCATATTCGTATAAGATTCCGGTTGCACCAAATACGACAAGTTTGCGTTTGGCAAGATCAACAAAGGATAAGGGGCCTTTGTCCAAACTTTACCTGCCTTAGCGAGAATATCCACATAACCGAAAGCAGAGAACCAGAAACGTTTCTGAATACCGAGCTCCGTCTTCTGATAATCATACGAACTACCTAATACATCTTGGAAAGCCATCGTATGGTTCAAGGTGAATACCGGTGCATCAAGCGTAATCGGATAACGGTAATTACGAGTCTGATAGAATTTCTCATTCGGGGCGAAACGGAACTTAAACTCCACTTCCGACATCCGGTAGGAATCGGTAGCCGTGATCTGGCCATCCGGACCGATACGGTCGAACGCAGCGTAACCGGTTGAGTATTCCTTAAAATTCCGAAGTACCGCCCCATAAGCCCAGCCGTTATAATGCTCACGGTAATACGTCAGTTCCATATTCCTTAAATAGGTGGCACGCGTATCTTTCTGCCGCTTCAAGGCCAAGAACATATTATCCTTGTTGGTATACATATACTGCTGACCTAACTGGTTGATATCATATAGGTACTCGAAGCGAATAGAATGCACGGGAAATTCTTTCCGATAATCCTTCTTATCGATAAAAGAATATTCTACGATACCATCATATTTCAACTTGCGGTCTTTCGATCCATAAGCCAAATAACCATCCAAGAAAAGACGTTTACTGAACGCCGTTGTCGTGGTTCCACCGACACGGAAGCGGGCCCCCTCAATCGCGTTACCACTGATATAGGTGTTCATCGGACCAAACTCAAACTTGCTCTTCTCCGGAATCTTATTCGTCGCGATATAACCGGAGGTAAGGATCGAAACAACCTTCTCCGTCACATAGAAAATAGGAACGGAACGAAGCTTCGCCATTAGCAACTCCACGTTATTCTGCTTGCGAGTTCCCGCCTCAGTAGGACGATTCTCCTCCCAGAAATCCGCCGAACGGCGATAAGCTTCCATCGGTATAATAATAGGTGCGCTCTCCTCGAATACTTTAGGATCATCGGGTCCCTCAAACGCTTGATTCGAATAGATATTCAAACGGCGGGCATACATTCCTTTCGATTTCTCCGTCAATTTGAAGTCCACGTTGATATCATCTTTCGTAATGATACGAGTCCCATCCGGAGCACGGTCGAAAGTCTGCTCAATCGTCATTCCACCGACAAAATTCAAGTTGATCTTCTTCGGGACATTCAACTTAACCTTCTGCACGAAATAAGTAGAATCCAACGTGATAAAAAGATGTCCCGTAAAACCGAACGTCTCCGGAGTAAACGGAGCGAAACCCAAATCCACGCACTTCTGTCCGGCGACCTCCACCGTGTCTAGCAAATAATATTTATAGAAGTTAGGCCCCATCGTAGACATAGGACTAACGAAACGGTTCAAGAACAAAGGAATATCATTCTGGAAGATATTCACTTCCCGGAATACCTCATTCAAGAACTGTTGCATACCGTCTCGTGAGAAGACCTCATCCACACCAGCCGCTTTCGTAGCCAGAACGACCCTCTTTTCCGTCTTCGGGTCTTTACGGTAATAAACGGTCTGGATTTTCTCACGTTCGGATACCGGCAAGATCGTCTTTCCCACCTCCAACGTATCGATAAACTCAGTCAAGAAGTCAAACTTTCCCGCCTTTCCATCCTTTTTCGGTTTCGGTTGGTAATCGTTCATAGCGAAGACCATCTTCTCGTATTGATCATACCGAAAATAATCATGATTACGAGGATCGTTGCTCTCCCGACGTGCGATAGCGTTTTTGATAAAGGTAACCGCAGGATTATCCTTCTTCCGATATCTTTCCTTTCCCGGCTTGATAATCACCTCCGACAAATTAATACTTGTCGGAGCTAACTGAATCTTCAAATGTTCCGCTTTACCCGGAACGAATTTCAATTCTTTCTCCGTATAACCCAGATAAGAGACCTGTAAAGTACGTACCTTAGATGAAGAGGAGAGCGTAAAAGCCCCATCCAGATCTGTCGTAGCACCTATCGTAGTTCCCTTCAAAATCACAGCCACATAAGGCAAAGGTTCTCCCGTAATAGAATCAGTCACGATTCCTTTTATCATGTAGTTCTGGCTCTTCGCTACCCAAGCGAACGCCAATAAAAGCCATATAAAAACAATTCTCTTCCCCATCAGATCTGACACCTCATTAAACTCCGCAAAAGTACAACAGGATCATTTATATAAATGTTCCAAAACACATGCAATATATTCCAATTAGCAACAAAACAGGCAAAAATACACACGTATATACGCAACGCCCCTCAGCAGTATAGGCATAGGCCTGTATCTATACCAGCGTAAGCCAACACCTATACTGGCGTGTGCCCTCGCCTATACCGGCGTGGCACGAACCTACGAACGACTAATCTGAAGCCCCTTATTCGACAAGCTCATCTCCACGAACCGGGCGTTCGAATTGGGTGGAGAAAGAGTCAATATCTTTCGGATTTGCAGGGCCGCACCCGGGTCTTTCGCTACGATATATAAGTAACCACCACCGCCTGCTCCCGGAAGTTTATATCCCAAGGCATAAGCCTGTATCTTGGAGATAATAGCTTCCACCGCCACCGGATTCGTTCCGGAATCGAGTGCCTTATTTTGCTCCCAAGTCTTTCCGACCAATTTACCATAAGTCACGAAGTCTCCGCATTGGATCGCCTCGTACATATCGAGCGCATGGGCTTTCATCTCAGACAAAAGACCTAAATGCGCCTCGCTATTCAAGAACATACCTCGTACGATTTCCGATAAAATATCTTTCGCCGTACGAGTAATTCCCGTATAATAAAGAAGATGACAAGGCCGGTATTCCGGATCAGTAAACAAATATTCCGGCAGCCAACGTACCAAAGGATTCTGATTAAAACCCTCGTTCGTTTGCAAGAGTTTCAAACCGTGCAATACGCCACCGTATTGATCTTGCCATCCCCCGCCGGTAGTCAGTAATTGTTCTAAAATCAAAGTGCGGTTTCCGATCTCATTCTTATCCCAAGCCAAGCCACAAAAATCAGAGATAGCGCCCAACACAGTAGCCGCGAGGATCGAGCTAGTGCCTAAACCGGAACCCGCCGGTATCGCCGCCAACAAGGTAATCTCCAGCCCGCTACCAAAAGCTTCCAACTGGACATCCAAAGAAGCATAAGCCTCCGCCGAGAATTCCGGGATAAATCCCGCCAAGGCCAAAGCCGCTTTCGGAATGGAAAACGGCGATCCTACCTTATTATAATCACGAAGTTCATCCCATGAGGAGATAACCTCCATCGCTCCCAGATCGATCGAGCGAAGGATAATCTTATGGGTATCGGAAGGCTTGATATAGACTTGTAGCGGTGGTTGCCCGTTTAACTCGATCGCCACGTTCACCACGTTTCCACCCGCATATAAGCAATAGGGTGGCGTATCTGTCCACCCACCTGCCAAATCGATACGTACCGGACTACGTCCCCATACGATCTGGTCCCGATAGACATTCAAACACGGCTGCTGCTTACTTCCGAGGACAGAACCGACCAGCCCTTCCCGCAACAAAGCGAAAGCCTTTTGCTCCTCCTCCTTATACGCTTCCCCCAAGATCTTCATCACCTGAGAACGGAACATATGATTATGTATCCTTTTCATCAACGGATTATCCTCGGGAAGGGCTTTCGGTAAGACAATCTTGTCTTTGGCGAAGCTTTCCGCCGCATCCGAAAGATCCAATTGATAGAATACACTTTTCTCATGATTAGCGGCCAATAATGACCAGTCTTTTTTACGGAAAACTTCTCGCTGAGCTACTAAACGGCGTAAATTCGCTTGATCGGACAAATCATTCGCCGATAATTTTCGGGCGGAAAGCCAAATATGCTTTCCCTCTTCCCTATCCGGCTTCGTAATCATCCAGCGCAGCACTTTTCCCAGCTCATCCACGGTTTGGCAAATAGGGAACAAAGGTGCGTTTTGTATATCCTCATTCCCTCCCAAGGTGATCCCTCGCTCCATCGCCCAAGTCAAGATAGGTTTCCCCATAAACAAGGTAGACACATCAGACAAGGCCCCTTTAAACAAGTCATTAAAACCATAGGGCCTTGCCGCCCAATTAGCTTCCCCTACCGGGACAACATCTACACAGACACCTTCCGGAAGAGATAAGTTCCAATTATTCTCCGGAACACCCGTTATAATTTGCTGGCCACGTAACGTCCAATTCTCACCGATATAACTATTCTCTATCCATAATTCCGAATTCTCAGCGGTCAATTTCTGGTGTAACACCGCATTCTGCACAAACATGGCGGGATGTGGTTTCACCTTACGCTGCATGATCGCACGTTGATCCCTAACTAAGTTCTGTACCGCCAATGTAGAGGAGATCAACTCACGGCTAGTTCCATAATGATAGAACTCTCCACCCGGAAGCGGCAGAATCGCTACTGAAAGCTGATTCAACTCCGAGTCCGTGATACGTGGATTCTTCCCCAAGGCCAACCCGAACTCAGCATATAAATCATACGCCTTCATCGCCTTGCCATCCTCGGTATAGGAATGTTTCATTAATAACCGCACCGCCTTGTCGCTTAGCAGCCAGATACCGATATCCATCAAGAATAAATGACTACCCGCCAATTCCCCCAAAGTTTCCAACGAAGGCTTCTGTAGCATGAAGTCCAGAGTGTCCGGAGACTTACGGCTCGATACAAAAACCCCGTGATTCTTGGCCAACGAAGGCTCGACCCATAAACCGTAACAAACCACATCTACCTCAGGAATCTCCTGCAAAGGCTGGTTAGCACGGATATATACGTCACCGCTAGCGATCAAGGTATGAAGCGATTCCGGTGCCTTTTTCATGATCCGTTCATAAAGAGGTAATTGCAAGGACAATAAGTTCTGGGATAACCTCTGCCCTCTTGCCCAGCGAAACACAGGGATCGGAGTCAATATTTTCCCGGATGGCGCATATCCGGGCAAACGGCGGCTTTGCCCTCCGGCATGCAACAAGATACGCTTCTCCTGTCCCAACCACTCTTCCGTCGGTACATCCGGAGCCTCTTTTTGCCGGGAGGCCTCCAACAACCAAGTTGTTCCTCCCCCGGACCCTAAGCGGGCGCCTACCGGATCCGAGGTGCAAAACCATTCCTCTGTACTTACATGCTCTACCGCATGGAAACAATCTACCAAATTTGGAGGTAAAGACAATAACTTTTTCATACCCATGATCATTCTAAGACTCCATCTTATTTTTTGAAAGCAAAAGTAACTTAAATTTTCTATACGGATATCCATTAACCCTTTTTATTACAATTTGTATGGAGTTCAAGCCCACTCAACTTCTTTAACACACCCATAAAAAAGTTTGTTTTTACTAAAACGCACTATCAATCAATCCGTTTCCAGTATCTTGGTTGTTGTTTAATTAAATATAGGACATATGGTATACGGTTATGTAAGAGTCAGTACAGACAAACAAACTACTGAAAACCAGCGATTCGAGATTGAGAAATTCACAAAATCGAGGAACATGAGAATCGACAGGTGGGTAGATGAGACGATCAGCGGGACAAAAGTAATCGCCGATCGCCAACTTGGTAAATTATTAAAGCAAATACGTAAAGGCGACATCCTGATCACGACGGAACTGTCACGTCTCGGACGTAATCTTATGCAAGTTATGAGCTTCCTTCATCAATGTATGGAAAGAGACATCATTGTATTTACGGTAAAGGAAGGTTACGAACTCGGAAATAACATTAACAGTAAAATCTTGGCATTCGCATTTAGCCTAAGCGCCGAAATTGAACGCAACCTGATTTCGCAACGAACGAAAGAAGCGTTGGCTCGGAAAAAAGTGCAAGGTGCCAAACTGGGCCGTCCGAAAGGAGAGCGACCGGAAACCTGTAAGCTAAAAGGTAAGGAAGAGATGATCTTGCAGTATATTAAAGAACATAAGACTAAAGTATATATCAGCAAGAAACTGGGAGTAAACCGGCAAACCTTGAGGGAATTTCTCAAGACTCATCCGGAAATTCCACGGAAATGGAAAAGAATACAGAAGGATTAACAACTCAAGCAACAATTAACGTATGTTAAATTAGTTTAGTTTAGCAGACTTATCGCTCGTTTATTTGTTTATTCCCATTAACTTGCGGAGGAATAAGATAGAAATATACTTGAAATATCCTAAAAAACATTTCATCCTTTATTCCTCTATCATTCATAAAACGCCGCAAGGTTAACATGTATTCAAGACATCAAACATTTGTTTAATCTTTTAATATAAATCTTATGGAAAAAACATTGGTTATTTTAAAGCCTTGTACCGTTCAGCGAGGGCTGATCGGTGAAATCGTAACCCGTTTCGAAAAGAAGGGACTCCGTCTGGCCGGCATGAAGATGGTTTGGCTGACTGACGAGATCTTGAGTGAGCATTACGCCCACCTAAAAGAAAAGCCTTTCTTCCAACGGATCAAGGACGCGATGAGTGTATGCCCGGTAATTGTATGTTGCTGGGAAGGGGTAGATGCCATACATGTAGTAAGAACCTTGGCCGGCGCTACCAATGGTAGAAACGCCGCTCCCGGTACGATACGGGGAGATTATAGTATGAGCGTACAAGAGAATATCGTACACGCATCAGACTCACCGGAGACAGCCGAGATCGAATTGAAACGCTTCTTCAAGGATGACGAGATATTCGATTATGAGCTGAAAAACCTATTGAGTCTTTACGCCAATGACGAGTTTTAAATAAAAAAGAATAGCCGGAAACGAGAGAAATCATTCTCACCTTTCCGGCTCTCATATTTAGAAACCAACATCCTATTCTCCCGAACTGAATGAACAACCTAATTACTAATCTAAAAATCTAATACCATGAAAAACACACTACTATATCTATAACAGGGCATCCCCGCAAAATGTTTAAGGGATTTCATCCTGAAATTAGAAAGCCGATAAAAAACGTTTGTACGCCTCCAGTTGCCTTTCAAAACAGAAAGTTGTCTGGGATAATCTTAAGCAGTTCGCTTTTAGCTGTCGATACTCCTCATCCGGCAAGTGGCTCATGGCTTGTATATTTTTAGAAAGTCCCTCATAATCTCCGGGGGCCGAGACAAGGCCCAACTGATTCTCCTTTACAATCTCCTCGCCCTCGCCGCCTCCGCAAAACAAGATAGGAACGCCTAACGGCAGCAAATCAAATAATTTAGAAGGTACGGCTCCTCTTATACGGACCGTCAAGGGGATAATGGAGGCATGGTAACGTGTAAGCTCCTCACGCATCCGTTCCTTGGGCAAAGAGCCATGATAAAAGACCCCTTTATCATGTGTCCTCACATAATCCTCTATCTCCAAGGCTTGATTGCCCCCTCCAAATAAATGAAGCTCCGCTCCCATCCCTTTAAAATCGACACGCTCTATCAACTCCAATATATTCTGCGCCACGCCCAGTAAACCGGCATAGACGATCCTGAAAGGCTTCCGAGAAGAAGGGGGTTGATTCGGTAGAACAAAACGATGCTGCAAATTCCGATACAAGAACGAGGCCTTGCCCGGCTCATACCGTTTTATATAATCCACGATCTCCTTACTCTGCCCTTGACAGGCCGTGGCCTTACGATAAAGGAACCGTTCGATACGCCCCATCACCCTATGATAAATGCCACCCTCTTTCATGGCCCCCAGCTCCACGGCCGACAATGGCCAAAGGTCTGAGACGTTCAGTACCACCTTTTTCCGGTAGCAACAACGAAAAAGCAACATGGCCGAGGCCGCCGCCAAAACAGGAGGGGTCTGGATGATCACCTTATCATAAGATTTTATACGCTTACGCTTGAGAGCGAAACACCAAAGGGTCGTGGCGAAAGAGCACATACTGGCAAGACGGACCAACGGCCTCCTCGAGATCGAGGCATACGTCCAGTACCTGAAGACCGTTATCCCGTTTACATCCTCTGTCTTGGAAAAAGCCCCCCTATATCCATCAAAGATACGTCCCTTGGGATAATTGGGTAAGCAAGTCAACACATCCACCTTTATCCCTAAGCCGGACAGTCCCTCCGCCATGTTCGTAATGCGTGAGGGTGCCGCACCGATCTCTGGAAGATAAGAGGGAGAAACGATCAAGACCCTCATTCCTTCCGGTTCAAAAATTCCACGATCCTTCCGCAAGCCAATCCATCGCCATAGGGATTGACCGCCTCGCTCATCGCATCGTAATAAGCCGTATCATCAAGCAACGCCGAGACCTCGCTCACGATCTTATCATAGTCCGTACCGACCAGTTTCACCGTACCTGCCGCGAGAGCCTCCGGACGCTCGGTCGTATCACGCATCACCAACACGGGTTTGCCCAATCCGGGGGCCTCCTCTTGGATACCGCCGCTATCGGTCAGCACTATCGTTGATTTCTCCATCAGATAGACAAACGACAGATATTCCAATGGCTCAATGAAGAACATATTCTCCAAATGAGAAAGATCCTCGCCGAATACCTCGTGAATCGGCTTGCGCACATTGGGATTCAAGTGCATAGGATAGACAAAATCCACCTCCGGATACTTCCGGGTCAAGTCCTTGATAGCGGTACACATATGGATGAATCCATCACCGAAGTTCTCCCGGCGATGACCCGTGATCAACACCAGTCTCTTACCCTCAACCAGACGGTTCACATCATACCCGGAGCGTAAAAGCACGCCTTCCAGCTCCTTGTCCAACTCAGCGTCCGTCTTTATCTTACGCACCACTTGCCGTAAGGCGTCTATCACCGTATTGCCGGTAACCAAGATTGAGTCCGGATTCACGTCCTCTCGCATCAAGTTTTGCTTGCTCAACCGCGTGGGTGCGAAATTATACGTGGCGATACGCCCCGTAATCTGCCGGTTCATCTCCTCCGGCCACGGACTATAGATATTGTGGGTACGAAGGCCGGCCTCTATATGACCTACAGGTATCTGTTGGTAGAATGCGGCCAAGGCGGCCGCCGTGCTCGTGGTGGTATCCCCATGCACCAGCACGACATCGGGTGTCGCCTCACGCAACACGTCACGCATACCGGTAAGGACACGGGCGGTCACGTCATATAAGTCCTGACCCTGCCTCATGATATTCAAATCATAATCCGGCGTGATCTCGAACAATTTTAACACTTGATCCAACATCTCCCGATGCTGTCCGGTAACGCACACGATGGTCTCGAACGACTCCGGATGTTTCTGGAACTCCTTCACCAGCGGAGCCATCTTGATCGCCTCGGGACGGGTCCCGAAGACTAACATTATTTTCCTCATTACAGCGTATTCTTCTATTTAGCGAACGATTATTTCTTGAATGTCCCGCAAAAGTCCAGCACCTCCACGTCATCCCGATAATTCAACCCCGCAAACTCCCTATGGTTCACCAAGAAAACCACTATATCCGCCTTCTCGTATGCCTCCTTATAAGGGGTCAGCTTAAACAGCTTATGCTCCGAAACGTTCGGCTCCACCACCATGATATCAGCGTTGTTGCACGATTGCAACACCTTCGTCGTTATTCCCTTGGCCGGAGACTCGCGCAAGTCATCGATATCAGGCTTGAAAGCCAAGCCCATCATTGCCACCACCGGCTTACGCCCATGCTTCAGCTCAAACCGTAGCATGGCGTTCCTCACTTTCTCAGCGCACCAAAAAGCCTTGTAATTATTCGTCTCACGAGCCGTCGAGATCATACGGCTCTCCATCGGAAACTCCGCCGTGATGAAATAAGGGTCCACCGCTATGCAATGACCACCAACACCACAACCCGGCCGTAAGATATTCACACGGGGATGCCTGTTCGCCAAATCGATCAGCTCCCACACATTGATTCCCGCTTTATCGCAGATAAACGACAGCTCATTGGCGAAAGCGATCTGTACGTCCCGGCTTGAGTTCTCGGTCAATTTACACATCTCGGCCGTCTTGCTATTCGTTGGGTGAAGCGTACCCTTCACGAACTGGCCGTAGAACTCCATCGCCTTGCGGGTAGAGGCCTCATCCATGCCGCCGATGACCCGGTCGTTATGCACCAACTCATAGATCACGTTACCCGGAAGCACCCGCTCCGGACAATAAGCGATATAGATCTTGCCCTTCAGCTCCGGCCGTTCCGAGAAAATCAAACTAGCCATCCGTTCGGTCGTCCCCACCGGCGATGTAGACTCGATCACGTACAAATCCCCCTCCTTCAACAAAGGAAGCACCATACGGGTAGCCGACTCAACGAACGATACGTCCGGCTCATGATCCCCCTTGAAAGGGGTAGGTACCACCATGAAATAAGCGTCGCTCACCTGAGGCTCGGTGTAAGCCTTGAAATGTCCGGAGGCCAGCACCTCCCGCAACATCTCCTCCATACCCGGCTCGATGATATGCAATTTCCCCAGGTTGGTAACCTCCACCACTTGAGCGTTAATATCCACGCCGGCGATCTCCACCCCGTGCTTTGCGGCAATAATAGCCGTGGGCAGGCCAATATAGCCCAAACCCATGAAACATGCTTTCATAAGAAATATGTGTTATTTTTTAAGTAAGATATTAGGCAGATCAAGAATGGTCCAACAACGATCAACCGATTGTATAAGAAAGTTTCTTCACAAAATGAATACGAATTGTCTTAGATAGGTGAAAACGGTTATACGTAAATGACACTTGCTCATCTACAATCTCGACAGAGGATGCGCCCACCACTCTTATCGCCGCGATACTCGTCACTATCTCATTTCGTGAACAAGATATGATCTCCACATCCGGAGCCAGATGGATCAAGTTTACGGCTTTCATGGCTGTTGAGACAGAGTCCTCTATCCTAAAACGATCCTTATCAATCGTAAATTTTCGCAGATGCCTACCCAATGAGCCAAAGCCATCATGCCAAGCCTCTACCTCATTCGGAGAATCTTTAAGAAGCGTCACCCTTGCCCGCCTCCCCACACGAAAGCCTCCCCATACCTCGCTAGAGTTCTTATCCCCTAGCACCACCGTATTATGGGCCGCCGTGCCACGCTCGTATTGCCTACGGGCTGTCTTTTCATACGTAGAAATTCCGGTATCTATAACGAAAGGCTTACCCCCTATCCGCAACTCATAATTGAACGTATCCGCATGCGAATGGCCGGGTTGGTAAGAGGCCCTTATGTCTCCAACATCCACGATAGCCTCCCAATGGCCCGCCATCAATTTTCGGTAGCCACACGCTCCCATCGGAAGCTTTTCCCAGTCCATATCCAATCGCTTAGCGTATGCAAACAATTGAGTCGGAGAAGGCGCGATTCCCTCAGCGGAATCATTCAGGAGAGGTATCGTATTATCATCATAAACGACAGAGGCTAAATGTCCCAACATGCTACTAGCCCTCTCCCGTAAGCGTTCATTCAGACCTTCCTGCCCTATAAACCGCAAATTATTCATAGAGACATTATAGCAATCCAGCAATCGATCCAATAATATACAATGATACATCGGGGATTGCTCGTAATGAGCGCCATCCGGTAGGAGTTGTTCTTCCAGCTCTTTAAATAATAGGTCTTTCGCCTTTTGATAGATCGGCTCATCCTTAAAATAAAGCCCGGCCCATAACAAGGAGAAAGCGTCTTCCAATAAGTGATTCCCTAAAAGATGATATTCCAGATTATCCAGTAAAATCTTATATTGGGCATACAAGGAGGAATCCCATTCTCGCTTATTCTCTGCCGGAATATAAGGATGATATTTCGACAGGAACTTGATCCAATTGATGCCTCGTAAAGCGATCGGATAAGGTTCCAGACCATTCCTATTCCCCTCTATTTCATCGACAAACTTATCGATCCAGCAAACGGCCTGTTCGAAAGATATAGTTTCTTGATGAAGGTAGTCCATATAATTTAGATTATAGGACCATAACTTACCAAAGCTCTCATCGTTCCATCCTAGAAAAGCGGATTCCTTACCCAAGAAAGAGAAATGCCCCGTAACACTATCCAAGTCCGTATATTTCGAGATGAAAAGTTTAAAAGACAAAGGATGTCCCACTCTCGGTAACGACAGTGCATACCAAAAACCTATACGTTTTCTAATATATGCCCGTAGCCTATACCAAACTTGATAATGAACCTGACAAGGCCTCAAGCACTGAAGAGTATAAAAATATAAAGAGATACGCATGTATCAGATGCAGATAAAATCAAGGAAGAAGGATGAAACTCAATTATAGAAATTAACCTCAGCGAGTTTCAAGAACTCATCTTCTAAAAGATCAACACAAAAACTGTTTTTAAGAAAATACAAAGAGGTATAAGTCTCAGATTCATCGACCATGCACTTGGCATCTATCCTGCACAAACGATCATCATTAAACAGATCGAACCATTTATCAAATAGCCTCTTACGAGCATGCTGTTTTCCATCAACCACATCACAGATAGTAATCAAGGCTTCCTCATGCGCCGTAAAAAACACATCTAGAATATGAACAATTGTATCCCGAACCTGAACATTATTAGCATGTCCTTTTGCATCCTCGGGGATATACCGATCTATATTCAACATATAAATAGATGTTGGGAAAAAATCAGAAAGAACAGGATAACTAACAAAAACTATAAAGTAAACAATATTGGTTTCGGTTACAAATTGATATCCATTTTCTATTTCTACTATTTCATATAGGTTTTGCAAAGTTGATAGATTTTCGATTAAAGCCATTTAAAGTACCATGCTCACGAATATAAGCACGCATAGCTCGTTTGTCCTCTATCATCTGTTTAAAAAGCCCTTTGCCCTTCTCCACAGAGGAATCAATCGCTGATGTATCTTTTGTATTCATGAATTTATCTTATTATGAATACAAAAGTAATATATTGTTTTCATCCATGCAAGCCAAGCACTTACTATTTTAGAGATTCACCCAACACCTCTCTTTCAAGCTCGTAATGCAAGCGAAAGTAGCTTTCGTCGTATTCAATATACTCCCAAATGGAATCAAAGGCTCACCGCCCTCCCGGATACGTTCATTCAACAACGTAAATTGACGTTTTTGCCCTTTATCCATACCGGCCTTCATCGATGAGAAACCCTTAAAACCATACCCGGTCAATTTACGCCAGTTATCCAAGACCAATACCCTCTCCTGAGAGAAAACCTCCACACGTTCCTTGGCGTACGATTTCGAGCCGTTCGCAAAGTAATTGATCACGGCGTTCGTCCCATTCGCGTAACGAAGCAATATGCTGGCATTATCCGTATTCTCCTCCGGATTTTCACCTAACGCATTCATGCAAACCGCCACGACCTCCGAGCCCGCCAAGAAGGAACATAGATCAATAAAATGGCAAGCCTCACCAATGATCCGCCCTCCACCTATCTCAAGATCATGCACCCACACTTCCCGCGGGATAAATCCGGCGTTCATCGTCGCCACTATATTTTTAGGTCCGTCACCTAGCAATCGCCTCATCTTCTCGGCGAACGGAGAGAAACGCCGGTTAAAACCAACCGTCAAGGTCGCACCCTCAGGAGCCTCTTGATAAGCCCGTACGATATCATCCAATTCCGTCTCATTCAAGCATAACGGTTTCTCCACGAATACGCTTTTCCCATTCCGTAAAGCCTCTATCACCATCCGGGCATGCAGGTTATGGCGTGTCGTGACCATCACCAAGTCCACTTCCGGATCTTTCAATATATTTTGATAGTCCGACGTGGCGTTCTCCGCCCCCGCCTTCCTCGCCAATATCTTGGCGGACAATCCTTGGGCGCTCGCTATATACTTGATTCTAGCGTGGGCCTTAGCCAAGCAAGGTATGATCATGGCAGAGGTATAATTTCCCGCCCCAATAATCCCGATCTTACCCTTTCCACTCACAAAGGCATTATTGCCAATAGAGACAACAGACTCCATTTTCGAATCAACAGGAAAACGTAATATGGAAGCGATCGATCCTTTCTTGCGCATATCGCCGTAAATCTCCTCATAATCCACCAAGTCAACCTCTTCCGTTATCAACGACTTGACATCCAACGATCCGGAAGAGATCGCGTGGAGTATCGTCTCAAAATTACGCTTTTCCGTCCAGCGGACATAAGCCAACGGATAATCATGCCCCTTGTTCTCATATTCCTCGTCATAACGTCCGGCCCCGTACGAGCAAGATACCTGAAAACTCAACTCCTTCTTATAGAAGTCATCCCTTCGCATATTCAATCCGATAACACCCACCAACACGATCCGTCCCCGCTTACGGGACATCTCACACGCTTGATGGATCACCTCATGGCTTTGCGTGGAGGCCGTGATCAAGACACCATCCGCACCGATACCACCCGTATAATCCTCCACGAACCTTACCGGATCCGTACCTTTGCCCGGATTAACGGCCACGATTCCCTTCGAGGCGGCCATATCCACCTTCTGCTGGTCAAAATCCACCCCGATAACCTTACAGCCGTTCGCTCTCAACAACTGCGCCGCCACCAAACCGATCAATCCCAGACCGACCACCACGACCGTCTCGCCCAACTGAGGATTCAATAAGCGGATTCCTTGCAAGCCAATCGAGCCAATCACCATAAAGGCCGCCTCCTCATCCGTTATATCATCCGGCACCTTCGCCACCAAGTTCTTCGGCACGCAAACAAACTCCGCATGGTTCCCGTTCGAGACCACCCGATCGTCCACCTTGAACTCCGCGACACCTTTCCCTACAGCTACCACACGTCCGACATTGCAATATCCCAAAGGTAAAGGCTGCCCTAGCTTATTGAACACGGCCTCCAGTGTCGGTTGCAAACCATCCGTCTTTATCTTGTCCAAAACTTGCTTCACCTTATCCGGTTGTTGCCGTGCCTTATCAATCAGATTCGCCTTTCCGAACTCCACGAGCATACGCTCCGTTCCAAGAGACACCAACGTACGAGTCGTTTGGATTAAAACATGACCGGATTTCACTTGAGGAACAGGAACTTCCTCCAAGATGGTTGACCCGGATTTGAGGTCTTGAATTATTTGTTTCATTATTCTATTCTATTTTACATCAGAAATTACGAGTCTCAATTTCCCCCATTTTGTACGAGAGGTTTTATTCACATAAGAGATGGTTACTTGAACCGGGTCCACAATTCGAGAACGAATCTCTTTCCATAGCAATTGTTCGTCCGCAACGCCATAGAAATGCTCTTTTACAATCACAAACTGAATTCTTACATAAAATCTGAAATGTTTCAATGTAACTATATTGATCAAAAAAGAAGGCAGAGATTTAATTATTCACAAGCAAAGAAGTTATTGAGAACTTACAAAACAAACTTACTCATTAAAAATTAATCGTCGGAAACCAAATTAACCATTTGATCTATAGAACTGTGAATCAATGTTTTTTGATCTACATTATCATAATTACCAAAAAGAGCCGACTCCATTACTTCACTAATACTATAAGCATCAAGAGGATTAAAAGTAATAACATTTCCAATACTTGCATATGAAAACGGTAAGTTACTTGCTAATATCTTCAATCCTGATTTTTGAGCTTCAATTAAAGGTAATCCCAATGTTTCTAATTTTGATGGAAAAACCAAATATTTTGTTTTAGAATACAAATCAAAAACTTTGTTCCTTTCTAAAATCCCGAAATTAAAAACCACATTTCTATTACATATTCTATTAATATCATTAATTATCGCAATCAGATCAGAATATCCAACTTTTGGGATAGTTACTACAAAAGAGAAATTATGTTTATTAGCAAGTATTTTTATCGCTTCAAATAACACTAAATGATTCTTGTGAGGATAAGGATATGCAACATAACAGAAATCATATATTTTCTTATTACATCGAATATTAGGGATAGAATAGAAAGGAATAATCTCTGCTTTAATAGAAAATTCTCTTTCTAGCTTATTTGCAATATCAGCAATTTGACAACACCACAAATTACAATTATTTTTAAATAGTAAGATCCATAAATAAAGAAGTATACTCTTAATAGATTTAAATAGTAATTTTAATGAAAAACAACAAAATCTTTCTTTAAATGATTTTACAAGATGAGGATTATGAAAATACACCAATGATTTTTCGCACTTGACAAATGGAGGTATAGAACAAAAAAAAATAACAGATTTTCGATGTCTCATATAACGAACTAATGTAGAAAAAACTGACGTATAATTTATAACAAAAAAATCATTATACTTATCCAATATTTCATTATATATATCCCTATCTCCAATCCATAAAATTGACGTTTTATTTATTGAATATAAATAATCCAATAAATCAAATAAAAGAATCTTTCCTCCTCCCAATTTAATTTGAGCTGCTTCAATTTCCATACAATATAATTTAGTTAATACAATCACTTACTATTTTTCCATAATCACAATCATACATTGCAACAACATCCTCCCTAGCTTTTAAAACATAATTAGAAATATTACCAAGGCTTATATTGCGTAATATTTCAGCCAATTCATTAGGTGAATAAGATGAATATAAATATCCGTTTTCTCCATTTTTAATAAGACGACAAGTCGATTGAACTGCATCTGACACAATAACAATCTTACCTCTTGCCATAGCTTCTAATGGAGGAATGCCAAAAGGCTCAAATAATGAAGCATGAATATATATATCAGTCTGATCCAAATATTTATAATATTCATCTGGTTCTAACCAGTCTAAAAAATGAATAGATCTTGATAGTTTAGATAATTTATTTCTATAGAATAACGACTCTTCTCCAACACCAGCAATAGTGATATCGAATTTTTCTAACATATTTTGATTATTTAAGATTTCAAAAGCTTTTAAAACAACAGAATATCCTTTTCTTTTATAAAAATTATTAGCAATAAATATCTTAATATGACCCCCTTCATTAAATTTGTTTATATGACAAAGATTACTTTCAGATGGAAATGTTATTCCATAAGGAAAAAAACGCATATTTTTTCTATTAAAATTATAATATTTGCTATAAAAATCGACCGTTGTATGTGTAGCACAAAATAAATAATCAATCAAATTAAACAAAATATACTTCTTTATAAAGAAAGAATATTTACTTCGAATACTTCTAGGACAATCAGAAAAAACAGCTATTTTTTTACGCAACAATATAGACAATAATATTATTTCTAAAGACATAATAGAGTTCCATCCTCCTAGAATTACAAATTTAGAATTACGAACTTTTCTAAACAATGAAATAAAAGACATATTTGAAAAGAATAATCCATTTTCTCCTTTATAAAGTTTCCATCGTTTATATTTATCAATTTCACATTTATACAACACCTGCACATTATGTTCATTTTTTAAAGATCTAATAATAATATCCATATATGGAGCAGGGTGAATTGTTGTAAATAAGACATAAGAATCCATCATCAATAATATTATAATTAAACACATAAACTGCGATACAAATCAATATATTTATTAGCTATATTATAAGACCTATATTTACAGGCATTTATTAAACCTTTTTCCAAAACTAGGTTTCGAAAATCATAATCATTAATAACTCGAATATAAGAATCTCTTATTGCGCAAATATCATATGGATCTACTATTACAGCTCCATCACCAGCTATTTCCTTCATTGGAGAAATATTAGATGTTATAACAATACGACCTAAAGCTTGAGCTTCAATTATTGGCATTCCAAAACCTTCAAATAAAGAGACAAAATTAACAATATCACAATTCTGATATTCTTTTAAAACAGCCTCATCAGTTAAATCAAACTCATTTGAAAACTCTATTTCTTTTTCTTTTAAAAAAAGTAATGCAGAATCATTTAAATGTCCTATTATACGTAAATGAACATTTAGTCCACTTAAGGCTTCAATTGTTCTAAATAAATTTTTACGATCATTTTTATCACAATTTCCCAAATGAAGAATTGTTGGTTTTTTCACATTAAATATCTTACCTATGTATTCATATTCATCTCCCAATGAATTACTAATTACTATAGTTTTCTTTTTAATAGAAGAAAAAAGAGAAACAATAGCTTCTTTTGTAAAATCAGATACACACACTATATTTGAACAAAAGTATAATGGATATACAGAAATCAACTTAGTCCACATTACTCTAAAAATGTTCATTCTTTTATAACCTTCCATCCATCCAACATCATGAACAGTTACGATCGTATTATGTCTAGGAAGGACAAATACAAGATATATAAGTTGCCCTGTTATATGATTAATACCATCTCTATTTCGGTGCTTATAAGCGAACCACATATTTTTAATTACAGACAATGGATCAGCCTTTGAAGAAGGCATATAAACATTATTAACAATTTCATTTTTTTCTATTTCAGAAATAAAAGACTGAGACACTCTCCTAATACTATGGCCACAAGAAATATTACGATGGAAATATGTTATTTTCATATTACATAAATAAATATCACATAAATAAACATTAATATCACTCAGATAACACTTACAATCATACACCAACCTTTAATATATCTATTATTTGTGAATAAAATATTTTTGCCCTATTTTCAACCGAATACTTACTTTTCAGAGAAAATGAAACATTATCTAAAAGTTCTTCTGAAGGTGGATTTGATAACAAATACAATATCCGTTCAGCCAAAACTTCTTCATCCATAGCTGGTTCATAATAATTGACTAACCCACAGGTCGTTTCCGGTAAAGCAGATTCCATTGAAACCAAAACTGGAATTTTATATATAGCAGCCTCTATCGGAGTATATCCAAAGCCTTCTCGTAAAGAAGGAGAAACAAACAAAGAAGCATTACGATATATATTTTCCAATTCATCATCCAATACATCTCCCAGACATACAACGTCATCTTTCAACCCTAAATTAACTATTTCAGGAAATAATACATTATTCCAATAAGAATTCTTTGAAGAGACTAAAACTAATTTATACGATTTATTTTTTTTAACAATATTAAAAGCTCTTATTAATGACAAAGTATTTTTTTTAGGATGAAAAGTATTTACACACAGTATATATTGATAATTTAATATAGGATCAGTAAGACTACTAGTTAAAACTTCTATTGGATTATAATTAACATATAACCTATCTTCCTTAACTGCTGGATAGAAATGCATTATCTCATTTTTAGTATATTCTGAAATAGAAAAATAGTAAGTATGTTTCAAATTATGGGTCAAAAATATATTATAAAACATGCGATCTTTTAAAGAAACTTTATCTATATTTGCAGGTAAATGATGTATAGTAAACACTTTCTTTTTTGTTAATAAACACGGAGAAAAAGCACTAATAAAATCAAAATAATACAATTCATAAGAAGACATAATACAATAAAAGTTTACATACAAACAATTATAAAACCAATACAACTTTGAAAATGATCTCATTTTTCTAAGCATAAAATAATCATATACTACTTTATATGAAAAAGACGGATATTCTGATTTAAAAAATTCATAATTATCCTGTGTAATTAAAATAGTAAACAAATATTCTTTTTTTAATCGCACAAGCCCCCTAAGAATCAACAATATACGTCTATTCATACCTGTTTTACTAGAATAGTCAAAAGGAATCAAACAAATAAGAACTTTCATTTTAATTTACTTTTATATATAAACACCATTTTAATAATCACGTCTGCCACACATATGTACACAATAGGCCTTATGATTTTAGGTATAAATCCAAAATATTCATAGCGTCCGGCAAAAAAGAAAGAAGGCATAATAAACAATAAAATAAAACAAATATGAAAAGAATATTTATATTTATTAATAATATAAACAAATATAAATGTATACAAAAAAGACCCTATCATTACAGCATATACATCACCAAGCAAATACAGCTCAGCGATTAAAGATGACCCAAAACCTTCTCCATTATAAAAACGATCCTTATCAATTAAATAAGATAATTTTAAAGCAAGAGAACTCGTATCATGAATCATGGTATTCAGATCCAAATTGCCATTTTTAAAAACATCAAATATTGGATGTAAAATATATGAATACCCTTCTTTAAAATATTCCTTAAGCCATATCACTTCTTTTATTATATTACTTGATCCATAATCAAACCCAATCAAAGAAAAAACATCATCTACTTCTATATATTCTACAAAATCAACATAATAAAAACTCCTATATAAAGAGACTAGTTTCAATATAGCATATAAAGAAAACATAGAAAAAAATATTTTTATCGCATTATTTTTATTCAAATTAAATCCTCTAAATACAAAGTATGTAAAAATAGATATATATAATGATATTACATTTATACGTTGACCTGAAAACAGCAACATTGAACTTAAAACCAAAAACATAATTAAGTAAGTTCGCATCTCTTTCCATTTGGGATATGTTGATATATACATAAAGAAACCGGCAAAAAATAAATCGTCAGATAAACGAATTAAAATATTCTCATTTTGAGTAATATACACCGTTCCTGAATAAAAAGAAGTATATCCATTATCCATTCCATATTTAACAATCAGATATACAGAATAAGCATAAGGAATATATGAAATCAGAAAACAATACAATGATATTTTTCTTACTAAAGCAATATTATCTATCCGAAATAAATATATTTTTTTAGTCAAAAACATAGCGCATAATCCTCCTAACAGAAAAAACAATTGAGAAAACACAATACAATCAAGAGCTAAATTTTGGGTTTTAGTATCAAATATCCTATAAGAATAAATTGAATAAGAAAAAAAATCAATATTCTTATACCACAAAAGCACATCAAATAACACCCCAACTTGATAAAAATAGAAAATAAAGATAATAAAAACACAAATAGGATGAAATAAATTTATTTTCAAGTATTTAAAAACACAAATTGAATAAATAAAAATAAGTATAGAATCCACTTTTTTTAGCATTAACACAAAGATACTATTGTAATCCAATACAAAATACACAAAATGAATTACAATCAATATTAATACAACAAATATACTTCTTCTAAATTTTAAATTAATAGAATAAGACATATTAAATAATCTAAGTAGTAAATATTTAATTTAGAGCATTTCAATTAAAAGATATTTCTTCGCACTCTAAACTCAAAAACATTAAAAATCAAACTGTAATACCGATCGATTAAGAAAAGGGAGTTTCCCCCTCCATTACTCGACAATTTATTACTTTATATTCCAATTAACAGACTAAACGATTCGCCTCACTCTCCGCACAAAACTTCGCATTCCTTGTTCAGTATAGTACAATATCAATGCAAGAGATAGAATGAAAGAAATTATTATAAACAATCCATAAAAAAAGAATGAAAAAATTCCTCCTTTCGGATTAAATGGTAGACACTTTGATATGTAATAGAAAAAAAATGAACTAATTATTGCGACCAATAAATGTTTAACATACATATATATATAACTAAATATTGGTTGTTTCAACCCCTTACGGAACAAGAGCCAAGGTTTCCAACAAAAAATGACAAGAAACAGGCTTATCAATACCCCTAACAAAATACCATGTAATCCAAAGAAATACCCCAATAAAATCGATAGGCCTACATTGATAGAAGCCTCAACCACCGGAGCCCAAATATCTCCGAACAAGCCATAGGCATTTATATAAGCATCTACAGTCGTACGGCTCAATTGAATAAACAAAATCGCTGTCATCAATAATAACGTCAAGGTATCCATTACATATTCACTGCCTATCCAAAGCGTTACAAAAGAAGGTGCAAGCATGAATACCCCGAAACACATCGTACAAGTAAACAAAAAACGAACAGAAAACAGCTCCTCAAACACTAACAAGATTCGTTTACGATCCCCTCCGGCTACCAAATTCCCGATCCCAGCATTCATACTATTGAACATAGCTGTCATCAACGTTTGAATACCCATTATAATCAGCATATAATTGCCATACAAAGCAACCACCGTTAAAGTCGTATAAGCATATATAATAATTGGACTTGTTTGTGTCAATGCAAAGCCCCCGATCTTATGAAAAAATAATTGCTTAATTTTCGTTAGTATATCCGGATATTTCCTTGCCAACTCTCTACCTATAAACAAATTTGTCTTTAAACAAGGATAAGTATGCTCGATCACTCTATTCAAAGTAACCGAGGCTACTACTGCAAACACCACCTCCAGCACCAGCCACCAAACATATCCATTATCCAAGAACTGAATCGCAAATATCTGGCAAAGCAACTTTACCAGCATCGAAGCCTTATAGCTATACTGGATCTTATACTCTTTCTGGTCAGCGGATAAAACGATCTGCTTATAATTAACAAAATAACTCAGCAATGCACTAACTAGCAGCACTCCGAAAGAAGCATACGCATACCATAAGGGTAACGGCATCTTAGCGAAGATCCAAGGGAAAAACGCCATCAACACGAGACTTCCCACTATCACGATCCATGCGATACGCCGATACAACCAGCCTTGCAAGGAAACAATCTCATTGATAGCAACCGTATCCTTCTCTAATAAAGGCTTATATAATGTACAAGCAATGGCTGATCCTATTCCTAATTCCGCAAGGTTCAAGAACTGAAGCAAATTGGTAGCCGTAGTATTCAGTCCCAAGATCTCTGCCCCAAGATAATCCAAGAATACCTTACGGGAGAAAAATTGAAGAACCAGATTAATAAAATAAAAAGCCAAGGCTACCAAACTATTTTTTATACTTTTCGAAGTTCGTGAGTCTGTTACCATTGCTACAAAGAATTGTGTTTAATACAAAAATTGCTCTCCATGATAAAGAGCATACGCACGTAGAGGAACAGCGTATTCTTCGCTATCCGCTTATTATTCTCTGATTTACTAGGAATAAAGACAAGTACACAAACCACTCCCATCCCGCCGGTAAACCAGTAGGGCAAAAAACGAGTGTCTTGATTTAAAATGAGTTTAAACTATATTTATCGTGATAAGTCACCGAGACAAATCCCTCAGCATAACACAAATAGTGGAGTACAAATCCGGAACCTCCTTTTGAAGACTATAAAGTATCACGCTTGCGTCAATATCAAAATAATGATGGACAATGATATCTCTCATCCCTTTAATATCCTTCCAGTTTACAGCCGGATATTTAAGAAGTAATTCCTTATTCGTTATTTTGTCTAGATTTTTGATTGCCTCACCTACAGCGACAAGTTTCATACAAACACTATCCAATAGAATCATACCAGACTCATTCATATAAAAATCATCAACCTTATGAATATGCGAAGTTCTTGCCATTATCATTGAAAGAGTATCCTTTATCTGCGACAAGGTATCCAAGGCCAACTCCGTATCAAACATAGATTCCCTCCCTCTCGATTCGTTTACGAAGCAACTGATTCATCCGGTCTCTAAGACGGATGATATCCACCGGGCTTCCCAACAGTTCTTCCAATTCATTTTTCAAATGGGAGAGAGAGAAAAGCCCTTGCGCCTCACCCTCGTAATAAATGTCCACATCACTGCTTTCCGTCTGTTGATCACGAGCTACAGAGCCAAAGATACCCATCTTCAAGATTCCGTACTTTTTGCCTTTACGAACCTTGAAGTCTCTTAATAACGCTAGGATCTCTTGTCTCGACTTCATAAGAAAATAGAATATTGACAAAGAAACAAATAAATATCCAATTATGCAATCATTCATAAATCAAAACACCTACCCTTCCCCCAGCACATACTTCACGATCGCCCGCCGGATATTGCGCAAGCTCTTGCCTTGCTTGAAGGGGAGCAGGGGGATGATGGCGTTGATGAATTCCTTGCTCTTGATAAGTTTGGCCGGTTCCACGCAGTCGCAAAAGACCTCGTTGAAAAGGTCGGTCAGCACCGTTTGGCAGAGGGTGGCCACATCCGGGCATTGGGCGATTCGCTTTACGAAGTCATGACGTACCTCCTCGTCTTGGATATAGGAGGCTAATAAATCACACGGCTCCGGATCCGGCCTCACGTCCTTTTCCGAAACGACCTCCGGCTTTTCTCCCGGGTCCAAGCAAATATATTGAATGGCAAACATGGCGTTGGGCAGCACCTGTATGTTCTCGCCATGGATGTGCAGCACACACGGGCTCGCTTTCTCTTCACTCATATCTTCTTCTTTTTCCTGTCACCGAATTACTTTTATGCGCAAATAACTTACCGATAGGTGCAAATAACTTACCGGACCGTTTTTTCTCACTCTTTTACCTTTCCTTTACCAGCCTAAACTTTAAATCAAACGAGTTAATGAAAGAATGTATCATGTCCTTTTTCAACGCCCCCATCTCCAATCAAGTGCCGAGTGGCGTGACCAGTGTCAAACAGTTGCATACCTATATCACCTCCAACGAGTGGCTGAAAGAACGAACGCTCAGCGTACAGGACGCTTTGAGCGACGAGAAACGGTTCCGCAAACTGAAGCAAAACTTACTGCCATACGTCACACCGGCCGGGGTCTTCTCCTATCGCAAGGAAGACCGCCTGTTATTCCTTTCCGGAGAGTTTGTCATCGATATCGACCATCTCCCCTCGCCGGAGGAAACCCTCCACTGGCGAGACACCTTGTTCGCCGATAATAAACTGAGACCGGACCTAGCTTTCGTCAGCCCAAGCACCACAGGCGTGAAACTGCTCGTCCCCTACCGGCTCTCACCCAAGGCTTCCATAGAGGAATCTTTTGATAAGGCACGGCTATCGGCATGGGAATACCTGAAATGGAAATACGGATTGAATGCGGATGCCTCAAACGCCGATCTCTCACGGGCGTGTTTCCTCTGCCATGATCCCTCCGCTAAGCTGCGGGAGAGTTGATTGTTGACAAATGACAGTTGACAGTTTAAATCATAAATTATAACTTATAAATCAAATGAATCCATTATCAGATTTAGAGCGGCTTGTCGCCGCCATCGAACACCAAGGGGCGAACATCGCTCCCACTTACCAAGAGTATATGCCGATCGCCTTCGCCACCGCCAACGATTGCGGGGAAACGGGAAGGACGTTCTTTCATCGCATCTGCCGCCTGTCCGAGAAATACCTCTACGAAGAAGCGGACAAGCTATACGACCACGCCCTCAAAGCGGGAAACGGGCGCAACGGATTAGGCTCCGTCTTCCACTGGGCCGAGATTGCCGGCGTAAAAACGGACAAGCAACTGGCCGACACCTTCCGCCAATACCCGAGGGAGAACAAGAATCCTTCAAACCTTCAAGCCCCTCTCACACCCACACACGCACATACGTACGCACGTGAGGACTTGCCACCCGCTTTCCCGGATTATCCGTGGCCCCCGTTCATCAAGCAGATGATCGATTGCGGAAACTCCATCGCCCAGCGTGACATACTCCTGCTGGGAGTATTCACCGTACTCGGGGGCACCTTGAACAAGCGGGTACGGGTGTTATACGGACAAAAATACATGTACCCATGCCTACAAACCTTCATCGTAGCGCCTCCCGCCTCCGGAAAAGGAGCCTTGACATGGGTCAGGCGCCTAGCTGAACCTATTCACGAGGAGATGATGGCCCGCTACAAAGACAGCCTAAAGAATTATCGGGAGGAAAAGAACCGATGGGACTCACTCGGCAAGAAACGCTCCGAGACGCCCGAGCCGGAACAACCGCCCCTCAAGATGTTCCTCATAGCCGGCGATAATTCGGGTACCGGTATCTTAGAGAACCTCATAGAGGCCGACGGCGTGGGGCTAATCTGCGAGACCGAGGCTGATACCGTGAGTACCGCCATCGGAGCGGATCACGGCCATTGGAGCGATACCTTGCGTAAATGCCACGACCATGAGCGACTGGCCTTCAACCGGCGTACCAATCATGAGTACCGGGAATGCGATGAGTCTTATCTCAGCGTATTGCTAAGTGGAACCCCGGCGCAAGTAAAGCCGCTGATCCCCTCGGCGGAGAACGGCCTGTTCTCTCGCCAATTATTCTATTTCATGCCACCCATCGATGAGTGGATGGACCAATTCGATTCAGAAGGCGAGGATTACGGCCTACGCTTCGCCACATGGGGAACACAATGGAAACAGGTACTGGACCTGATCAACGGATCGGTCCAAACGATCCAGCTAAGGCTATCCGAGAAACAGAAAGAGCTGTTCAACCAACGGTTCGCCCAGTTATTCTCCCACGCCGGTTACGCCTATGGAGGTTCCATGCGAAGCGCCGTGGCCCGTATCGCCATCAATACCTGCCGGATCCTGAGTATAGTAGCCCTGCTGAGAGCCTTGGAAAAACTCCTCCCTCCCAAACAAAAAGTTTTCAATTCTCAATTTTCCATTTTCAATTCCCCCGGTCTCTCCCCCGCCCCGGAGATCCCCATCGAGAATATCAAGGATGGTATTGTCCCCAAGCTGGACCTGTGGGTCACCGACGAGGATTTCCAAGCCGTACTCACGCTCATAGAGCCTCTTTACCGCCATTCGAGCTATGTGCTGGGCTTCCTGCCTACCTCCGAGACCGTCCCTGTCCAGACCTCTCCTGAACAGGCTTTATTCAATGCCCTCCCCATGATGTTCTGCCGTCGGCAGGCCGTGGACGTGGCAGCGAAGAACGGCATACCCGAGAAAACACTCGACTCCTCCCTCAAACGGATGCTGGAGAAGGGGACACTGATCAAGACCGCACGGGGTGAGTACGCTTTCTCCTCGCACGTGTGTGTGCGTGAGAGACGCCCGAAGGAATGAAGGAATGAAGGAAATGCCACTACTGTCATCGCCCGTAAGCACTACCGTCGCAGCCCTACGCCAGTACTGCCGTTGCCTAATGCCAGTACTGGCATCGTCGCCCGCCTATACCGACGGGTGGCGGTATCTCCTCTCAAGGACGACCCAAGTAACGGAAGATCAGCTCCACTTGCAGGGAGGTGAAGACCCGTTGCCTCGGGCGGTAGCCCGTATCACCAAGCTCCCGGGTCAGACGATCGTTATACCGCATCCATTCCGCCAGCCGGTTCAGGGCCGAGACGGGGCTGATCTCGGGGGCGTAGGCCATGGCCAGCTCCCGCTTGGAATAGGGCCGCACGGGCCACTCGTCGATTTGTGTGTATCCTGTTCGCATATCGTTCGCATTTTCAAGATTTATCTTATTGGTATAAAGATACTTAAAACATACGACACGAACAACTATACGGATGTTTATTTTTCAGCATATCTCCTCTTTTATCTCCCTTATTCATCCGCTGTCAGCGGTATTCATTTCAGAGGAAACCGAATGTCGTACATTCGTTATCGAAAACAAATCGATTTCATTTTCAATTTTCAATTATCAATTTTTAATTATCAAATCTATGGCTTTAAATTACAGCGTGTCCCTTCGGACCAACCCTATCAAGAAAGACGAGCCGGCGAAAGCGTACGCCACGGCACAGATCAATGGTGAGTTATCGCTCAAGCAGCTGAGCCGCCGGGTATCCATGCAAACCACCGTCAGCCGGGCAGACGTGGCGGCGGTAATGATCTCCACCGTCGAGAACCTACTTGATGCTCTCCAAGAGGGGAAACAAGTGGATTTCGGAGACTTGGGTAAATTCCGACTCCAGATCCTCAATGAGAGCGCGGAGAGTCTTGAGAAATTCACATCTACAAACATCACCGGGGTTAGTATCCAGTATATACCGGGCGAGGACTTGAAGAATGTCTTCGCCGGGCTGGAGTTCCAACCTGTGGCTACTCGCAAGGCTCAGCAAGCGGTACTCCGTGCGGAGAAGGCTGGGGAGACTACCGTGGATATCTCGAAGAAGCCGGCTGCTGGGGGTGGGGATTCGGAGTCGCCTGATGAGATCTAACGTGTCACTTTTGGCTTGACCCAAATCGGTATGTCACTTTTGGCTTGACCCAAAAGTAACCAAAAGGTCAAGGCTGACGCTGACGGGCTACTTCGAGACCTACGCTCGCTGTCGCATCCCAACTCGCTTCGCTCAGACAGGGATGCTCCTCACGCTCGCTACGGTCTCTTCGCTTGACGCCCGTCCGCTGAGGCCGTCCGAAGGAAAGCGAAGCTTTCCTCTTATATCAGCCGGGATATCATTATTCAATTCATTATTCACTATTAATTATTAATTATCATGAAAAAGTCCGTATGGAGTACTATTATCAAAGTGATCATCGCCGTAGCTACCGCCATCGCAGGGGCACTTGGCATCCAATCCTGTATTCTCTAATTTTCAATTTCCAATTATCAATCTTCAATTATCATGGGTAAGGCTTATTGTTTCTACCAGAATTACAGGGAGGTTCGCCTCCTTGTAATTCATTGCTCGGCTACACGATATGACAGGGATTTTCCTGTGGAGGCGCTCCGTTCATCGCACAAGGCACGGGGATTCGCCGATATCGGCTATCATTTCTATATCACACGGGACGGGGAGCTACATCGTTGCCGACCGGTCAACCAGATCGGGGCGCACGCAGCCGGATGGAACGACAAAAGTATCGGTATATGTTACGAGGGAGGACTCGACGAACAAGGCCGTCCGGCCGATACCCGGACCTACGCCCAGCGCTGTACCTTGATGGATCTGCTACGGCAATTACGAAGGGATTACCCGGAGGCACGCATCCTAGGACATTACCAACTTAGCCCCTATATCCGTAAGGCTTGCCCCTGCTTTGACGCAAGGGAGGAATACGGGGAGATCTAGCATTAGAATTTCTTACCGAACGCTATATTCAAGAAGGTCTTCACCAATATCTTGAAATCGAACAGCCAAGAGCGATGCTCCAGATAGAACAGGTCGTAACGCAAGCGGCGGAGCATCTTATCGACCGTGTCCGTATACCCATTGTAGAGCGTGGCGTAAGAGGTAACGCCCGGACGGATCTGGTAGAGGTAACGGTAACGGGGATCACGCTCCATGATCTGGTCGATGTAGAACTTACGCTCGGGACGGGGACCGATAAAGGACATGTCGCCCACGAAGACATTCCATAACTGGGGCAACTCGTCCAAGTGATGTACCCGGAGGAATTTTCCGACACGGGTCATCCGGGGATCTGCCCCACCCTTGTAAAGGGCCGGACCGAACTTCTCCGCGTCCAGACGCATACTGCGGAACTTATAGATGTTGAACGGGCGACCGAAACGACCGATACGCTCTTGCTTAAAGATCGCCGGGCCTCCATCCTCCCGCTTTACGGCGATATAACAAAGTAAAAACAGCGGGGAGAATACGATCAAGGCCAAAAACGCCAACGCACAATCCCCTATACGTTTTACATTACGTTGGAACATACCCATCCCATCCGGGATGAATCGCTCCGGTTCCGCTCCCTCACTTTTTCCTAATGGTGTAGTTTTCTTTTTTTCAGCACTCATACTCTCTCACTTAATAAAGGTAGTCCCTCCACCTCGCCGGCGTGCCATTCACGGTAATCCGCCAAGGAAAATCCGGGGACGGTCAATAGCTTGTAATCCGACTCGTCTCTTCTCAAGATATGTTTGCGGGCGTACGAGCGGAGCGAGCGATCCGTAACGGACACCATCACGATCGGGAACGGGTAGGCGAACAGGCGCAA